>Ga0193729_1000478_pt1 | contig 20898 bp, 17 predicted proteins | sample U1c2metaG_FD_143036 | JGI IMG/M metagenome (GOLD analysis project Ga0193729, IMG submission 143036) | Soil microbial communities from a riparian zone of the East river system, Colorado, United States - U1c2 | ecosystem: Environmental > Terrestrial > Soil > Riparian zone | place: USA: East River...
CCCCCGGTCGGGTTGCTGGACGTCACGAGGTTTCCGCCCACGTCTCCCGTGACACAGATAGTCGAGACGCAGGACACGCTGTCGAGCACGCTGCTCCCGTCCACGTTGGCAACGCTCCAGGCACCAGCGCCGCCCGTCGGGTTCGTGCTGGTCACGACGCTACCGACGGTATCCCCCGCTACACAGAGCGTGGCCGAGGCGCAGGACAGCCGGAACAGCGAGTTGTTGCCATCGACTTTGGCCGCTGTCCAAGCTCCGGCGCCACCAGTCGGGTTGGTGGCGGTCAACACCTGGCCACTACCGTCGGCCGCGACACAGAGGGCAGCAGAAGGACAAGACACCGCGTTGATGCTGTTGCCTGCGTCGATCGTCGTCGTCGTCCAGGCGCCTGCTCCGCCGGTTGGATTGGTTGCCGTCGAGATTGCTTCGCCGTCCCCAAGCACACAGAGCGTGGTTGAGGGACAAGACACCGAGTTGGAGTTGCTGCCGGCAACGTGGCTCGTCGTCCACGCCCCCGACCCTCCGGTCGGGTTTGTCGAGGTCAGGATATTCCCGGTTTCGTCCGCGGCGACGCAGAGGCTGACCGAGGGGCAGGAGATCGAGTCGAGGATGCCAAATTCGGTTTCATCGACTCTCGTGACTTTCCAGGCGGCAGCTCCGCCAGTTGGGTTGCTCGAGGTGAGCACGTCGCCGTCCACATCGGTCGCTACACAGAGCGTCGTGGACGGACAGGAGAGCGCCGACAGGCCATTGCCGCTGTTGCTCGGCCGGACGCTCGTCATCGTCCAGGCCCCGGCGCCGCCCGTCGGGCTGGTGGCGGTCAGGACATTGCCGACGTCATCGACCGCCACGCACAGGCTGGCCGACGGACAGGACACGCCCGTCACGTCGTTGCCACTGAACGGGGCTTGATGGTCGATGAGTTCCGGTGCCGACCACGAGAAGGGATCGGCGGCCATAGCTGGCCGTGGGGCGAGCGCGCTCAGCACGGCGGCCACGCTGAGGACGGCTATCAATGCGAGACGGCCCCGTATCCGGGCCGTCCCTGGTCCGGGGAAGCTGGGCCGCCTCGTTCTAGCGATGTGCACCGCAAGTCCCCCCGTGAACTTGTTTACCGGCCGCTCATGAGTCGGCCCGTGACCTGCGCGGCCGCGTCGACCAATCGTAGGCAGGCGTCCTGCCCGCATCCCAGATTCCCCGTCTCGCTGTGACGGGATTGTGAGTCCGGTCGCTGCCCCGCGCCCGCGGGCCGGATCTACTGCTGCTGACTGAGAGCTATACCGCGGATCGCCGCAGTCGCAATTGATCGTCGTGGCCATGTCGTCGTCCTCCTCGTGTGCTTTCGCGCATCCTCGCCCCCCATCGCCTCAGTCTCCAGACACCAAGGTGTGGGCTGACGCCACCTCGAAGTTGCATCCGTGCGAACAAGCCCGACGATTACCGCGAGCGCGCATGATCTTGGCGCCGGTAGCCTTTGTCAAATCATGTTGGGGGATGCCAGGAGGCGAAAGGCCCTTGGGTTGCTCATTGTTGGGCTGCTCGCGGCGGCCGTTGGGCTGGTCGCTCGGGGCACGGGCCTCCTCGCTGGGCTTGAGCGCGACTCGGTCAACGCACGCTTCTCCCTGCGCGGGAACCAAGGCCCGCAATCCGACGTTGTCGTGGTCGGCATCGACAACAGCAGCCTGGGCCAGCTTCCGCGGTATCCGTTCTCTCGTCGCCTACATGCTCGCGTGCTGCAGAACCTCCACAGGGCCGGCGCGCGCCTGATCGTCTACGACGTTTCGTTCGACCGCCCCACAACTGAAGCCGCCGACCTCGCGCTGTTCGACGCGGCGCGGCAAGCCGCTCCAGTGGTTTTCGGCACGTCGTTGATCTCCCCCTCCGGGCAGACCCAGGTGCTCGGCGGCGACGCCAATCTCGCCAGCATCGGCGACCAGGCGGCGGCGGCGGACCTGCTCCCCGACTCCGACGGAGCACTACGCCACACACTCGCGAGCGTGAATGGCCTGCCCTCGATCGCGGCCGTGGTCGCACAGCGGTTGACCGGTCACGCCGATCGGCAACGGTTGCATGGTGGCTGGATCAACTTCCCCGGGCCGCCGGGCACGGTTCACAGCCTGGCATTTGCGCAGGTGCTCAATAGCCGGTTTGACCCAGCGAGCGTCCGCGGGAAGGTCGTCGTCATCGGGGCTACAGCCCCGGTGCTGCAAGACCTGCATACAACCGCCGCAGGGAGCCCGATGACCGGGCCTGAAGTCCAGGCCGACGCGATCTCGACAGCCTTGGCGAACTTCCCGCTCCGAAGTCCGCCCGCCGCCGTGACCGTCCTCTTGATTCTGATGCTCGCATTGCTCGTGCCGCTCTCCGCTGTGCGCGTTGGAACGCTGGGGACGTGCGTAGCCGGGCTGGCGACCCTCGTCGTATGGTCGTTGACGGCGCAGCTCTCCTTCGACTCCGGGGCAGTCCTCGACTACGGCGATCCGCTGGCCGCATTGGTGTTCAGCGCTGCCGGCACTGTGATGCTCGGGATCTGGGCCGACGGCCGCGAGCGCACCCGACTGCGGAGCCTGTTCGCAGCCGACGCTGCCGGCGTTGTGGAACAGGTTCTCAGCACACACGGCCCAAAGCCCATCGAGCCCACCGCGATCATCGCGGGTTACCGGATTGAGGAGGTCGTTGGACGGGGAGGCATGGGAGTCGTCTACCGCGCCAGGCAGCTTGTACTCGACCGCGAGGTGGCGATCAAGCTGATTGCGACCGACCACGCCGAGGAGCCGGCTTTCCGGGAGCGCTTCAAGGCCGAGTCGCGCATCGCCGCCTCGATCGAGCACGCGAACGTGATCCCGGTCTATGAGGCTGGCGAGGACGATGGACTGCTGTTCATCGCCATGCGCCTGGTCGAGGGGTTCGACCTCGGCCAGCTCCTGGCAGGCTTCGGGCCACTCGCCCCGGAGCGAGCGACGCGGATCATCGTCCAGATTTCAGCGGCGCTCGATGCGGCGCACGCCCGCGGCCTCGTACATCGGGACGTCAAGCCCGCCAACGTGCTGCTCACGCTCGACAACCCCGAGCACGCTTACTTGACCGACTTCGGCCTCGCCAAGCATGTAGGGGCGGACGCCCGGATCACCCGAGCGGATCAGCGGGTAGGCACCCTCGACTACTTGTCCCCTGAGCAAATCCGCGGAGAGCCGTTGAGCCCGCGCGCGGACATCTACTCCTTGGCCTGCCTGCTGTATCACTGCCTGTCCGGCGAGCCGCCCTTCCCGCGAGAGAGCGATGCAGCCACTATGTGGGCGCACGTTAGTGCCCCACCGCCTTCAATCACAAGCGCGCGCTCCGATCTGCCAGATGCGCTCGACGCGGTCATCGCCCAAGGCATGGCCAAGGACCCCACCGAGCGCTTCACGACAGCTCGGGAACTCGCTGAGGGATGCGCGAAAGCGTTGGGCATCCCGATCGACAGCAGTGTCGAGCGATCCGCGGCCGTCCCGGAACGCGACCAGCCGAGCCAGGCCGCGCCGACCCTCCTCCCCGACTGATCCGGCGCTTCAGTCGAGTTCGCGCTCGGAGATTATGCGCTGCTCAAGCACAATCTCGGCGAGCCGTGCCCGCTTCTGATTCTGCGGCAGGTCAGTCAGCTCGAATCCGCTGAACAGCGCTCGTAGATGCATCTTCACAGCATCAAGGCTCAGAAACAGCTCGTCGGCGATCTGCTGATTGCTGGCCGGCGCCGCGTAGCGGCCGCCATCGCGGTAGGGGCGACAAAGCGCAAGTAGAACACGACGCTGGGAGTCGGTAAGCGTCGGGTGCGCCAGACCTTCGCCGGCGGCAACGGTTTGGCCGACCGGGGAAGCGTTGGCTGTTCTATACACGAGCACGGTGCGTCCAACGCGGACGCGATCTTCGTCGCGGAGGCGCTGGCGCCCTTTGGCGCGCGTCTCGCCCACGAAGGTCCCGTTGGTCGAGAGCCCGTCATCCTCGATCGTCCACTCGCCGCCGAGTCGCTGTAGCTCAGCGTGTAGGCCCGAAACCTGTCCGTCCCACTCGATCGACAGATCCGTCTCGTCGCCACGCCCCAACGTAACGGTGCGGTCCTCCTGACCTAGCACGTACAGCTTGAGGTGCCCCTCGCCGTCACGGTAAGCGAGGAAAGGTTCGCCGGCGCGGTCAGCGTCCAACACGGCCTTCAGCTCACGCGGTACCAGCGAATGCGGGGCCAACGGATCACCGTCGTTGGGGGGTTGGATTGCGCTCACGGAATGGGCCAAAGTACCCGGAAACGCCTCTCGGGCGCCTCCTCGGCCGGGTCGGGTGCGCCTACCGGGGCTCGGGCAACTTGCGGATGCCGATAGGCCAGTCGGCACGTCGCCAAGTCGTCTGCGCAGACGGCAACTAGAGTACGAACGTCTGAGCGCCCGAATGTCTAGAGCCACGTCAGCCAGCGCAGGTCTCTCGAGCGGAAGCGAGGGTCCGTCCTGGTCCGTCCCAAGCTTGCGCGATCCGCGCTACTCGCAATCGCTGGAGCGCGGCCTGGCGATCTTGGGCATTTTTACGCCCGAGCGCCCGGTGCGCGGGATCGCCGACCTCGCCGACGAGCTGGGGATGAGCCGCTCGACTACACACCGGTACGTCATCACGCTCGTGGCGCTCGGCTACCTGGAGCAGGACGCCTCGCGCAAGTATCGCCTCGGGCTGCGAGTCACCGACCTCGGGATGGCCGCGCTCAACTCCACCGGGTTGCGGGAGCACGCTCACGTCTACTTGGAGGAGCTGCGGCAGCGCACTTCTTGCACGAGCGGCCTGGCGGTGCTCGACGGGCCGGAGATCGTCTACGTCGATCGCGTCCGCAGCTTTCGCCGAGGCCAGCATACGATCGACCAGGGTCTCGCCCCTGGTTCTCGGCTGCCGGCCCACTGCACCGCAATGGGCAAGCTGCTCCTGGCGTACCTGCCCGCGTCGGAGCAGAGCGAGCTGGTCGCCCAGCTACGGCTAACCAAGCACGGCCCAAACACGATCACAAGCAAACAGGAGCTACGCGACGAGCTGGGCGCCATCCGCGCGGAAGGTTTCGCGGTCAACGACGAGGAGCTTGCCCCGGAGCTGCACTCGATCGCGGCGCCGGTGCGTGATGACGGGCGCGAGGTCGTTGCGGCCGTCAGCCTCGCCGCGCACACCTCAGCGATCTCGCTCGCGGAGCTGGTCGACGCGCTTTCCCCACATCTGATCGCTACCGCCGATCGCGTCTCCGCGCGGTTGGGCTACCGGCGCGACGACGAGTAGGCCGGGGCCCTCGGCGACTGCCGGATCGCATCTTTGACCGCCTGCACGTGACAGCCCGGCAGCGTAAGGCGGGGCTGCGTCAGCCGCGGGAAAGCGTGACCGATACCGGTGCGCCGGCGGGAAGCCGACTCAAGGGTCGCGGGCTGACCGCGATAACCGATCCTCGGCGATGGCGATGGTCGCGCACCCGACGAACGCGACCCACGGTGCAGTGGTTCCGTCGCATCGCAGCCTCGATCTGGGAGAGCGTCTCGTTCTTGCCTACTCGTGGCACGAGGCACTTAGACGGCGGCGCTGGGAGGGGCGGTCCGGGGTTGAACGTGACCTCTTCGTCGTGGCTGCCCACGGCGGTGCACTGAGTCGTCGTCGGACACGAGACAGCTCGGGACTGGACTGACAGGAACGGCCCGGGCATGAAGGCCGATTTTGTTGCGGTGTTCGGAACGCCTGGCGTGAACGTCGTCTCTGTTCCGAGGCCGACCGCGGTGCACTGCTCGGTCGTCGGGCAGGCAACGTCGCTAGCGCCAACGCCGAGATGGACCAATCCGGGCTTCCCGCTCACGGTTGGGTTGAAAGCGGCCTCAGATCCCGGGTTGCCGTCTATCACAGTGCAGAGGTCAACGCTCGGACAGGCGACGGCGCTTGCGCGCATCCGTTGAACCCCCACGTGCGAGCTATGTGCCGGAGATAGTGGATCAAACGTCACAATGGTCGTGCCCGGCCCATTGCCTTCGCTGCCACTCGGCACGGCGACCGTCGTGCACTGCGTCAATGAGGGGCACGAGATGTTGCCCAAGAGATTGCCTGTGCCGATGATGACGTTTTCGTTGATCGTGGCGCCGGACTGCGGGTTGAACGTGATCTCCTTACCGCTCCGGTAGCCCGTGGCTGTGCATTGCGTGAGCGATGGGCAGGACACGTCTTCGAGCGTTTCGCTGGCGATCGAGCGCACGGAAATCGTCGGCAGCGGGGACTGCGGGTTGAACGTGACCTCTTCGCCGCTAACCATCGTCACCCCCGTGCATTGGGTCGTCGACGGACAAGCGAGACGCAGGATCAGGTCTGAAACGGGCAATCTGACCGGGGCGGGACTTCCAACGGCGTGCGGATTGAACGTGATAACCCTCGCCGCGCCATCCGCCGCGGTGCACTGCGTCGTCGCCGGGCACGCGACAGCCCAAAGCTCGCTGTTCGGGTCTCCTTCCGCGACAAGTTTCACGCCGGGGAGCGCTTCGTAAGCGACTGCCCGCGGCGCGTCGGCTACAACAACGAAAGCCAGCATCACAAGCACGGCAACAACACGCCCCAAGCCCCGTTTCATGCGGCGGGACAATACAGGACACGGACGCAGTTACGAACGAGCTGCGCGCGCGGCTCTTGGGACTAGCCAAGCTGCTCGACTCTCTCCACGACCTCCACTGCACCGTCGGCCGCGAGCGCATCCGCCATCTTCGCTGCGCCATGCCTCAGCGCGGCATCGTCGAGCGCCTGCGCGATCACGCGCCGGAGCTTGCGCGGCGAGGCGTTCTTGCGGACACGCACGCCCGCGCCGCAGGCGACGACGCGCGCGGCATTGTCGGGCTGGTCGCGGCCGTCGGGAATGCAGACCAGTGGCACGCCATCGGCGAGCGCTGCGTTGACCGTCTGCCAGCCGGCGTGCGTGACGACGAGCGCCGCGCGAGGGAAGACCGATCGGTGCGGGACATAGGACGCCGCGCGGGCGTTGGCGGGGATGCGGAGCGCCCGCGTGTCGAGCGCCGGGCCAGCGGTCAACAGGGCGCGGACGGGCAATCCGGCAACGGCGTCGAGAGCGCGTTGCGCGAGCGCCTGTTGATCCATGTAGCTCGTGCTGAAGCTCAACACGACCAGCGGATGGCGGTTTGTCTGCGACCACGGCGAAGTCCACTCGCCCGCGTAGGGCTCGAAGGCGGGGCCGACGTAGTGCACGTTCTCGGGCAGCACGGCGCGGCTTGCGAAGTCGAGCTCGGGTGCCGTCATCACGCATATCTCCTCCAAGCCGAGCAGCTGGTCCGCCCAAGCGGCCAGCGGCGGGAGTCGCTGCTCGGCACGCGCTTCGTTGAGCGCCGGCAGGCCGCCGGCCAGCACGCGCGTTGCGATGGCGCTCAGGAGATGATCGCGCAGGGCGCCGAGCCGGCCGCCGCCCGGCTGCAGGCCGCTGTACAGCGGCGGCACGCCGTCAAGCGGCATTGGATAGGGGCAATGAACGAGCGCTACCGCCGGAATCCCGGCGCCTTCCGCTGCGACCGCGGCGCCGGTCAGCATCCAATCCATCACGAGGACATTCGTGGGCCAGCCGTCCAACAACTCAGCGCAGTCGCGGCTCGTGTCGACCACGAACGGAAGCAGGCCGTTTTTGAGCACTCGTATACCGGCTCCGAACCGTGTACGCGCCTCCCAATCGCGCAGCGAGTCCGTCTCTCGTGTTGTGAGGTCCATGTTCGGCACGCTTCGCCTGAACTCAACGAACTCCGCCCCGGTATCCGCGATCCGCTCGCGTGCTGCGCGGTGAGCGAGCACCCTCACCTCATGTCCGCGCTCAACGAGACGGCGCGTGACGGCAAGCTGCGGAGGAGCGTTGCCACTGAACGCCATCATCGTCTGCAAGACGCGCACGCGAAGTTACCCTACCGACGCGCGTGCGCCGCGGCGACTTGTCAGCACTCCGCCTACGTTGACTGTTCTGTTTGGCGGAACGCGACTTGGTTCGTGGCCCGCTAGGCTCGCGCCCAACAGACCAACCTCCGCCCGCGAAAGCGTCCCATGCCACTACGCCAGCGCCGTAAGCCACCTGCTTCGCCCGACTCGGGTCGTGCTGACCTCTTTGGGTTCGACCTTGCCTCGGTGGAGACATACTTCGTAGTGGGTCCAGTCCTCACCTGCGCCAGCTCGACTATTGAGTGGTATCCAGTGCCGGCGGCGCAACTGACCGACACATCTCGACTCGCCGGACTTGACGCGGATCGCGAGGCAGCAGAGCGTCGGGCCTCCGAGCTTGGCATGACGCTGTGCTGGCCGAGGAACCACCCCGACCCGGTGCCCCGCGCCATGCGGGCCGCAAGCCAGGCCACGCGTGAAGGCTTCGGCGGTCCCTTCGTGGCGGCCTGCGCGCGTCTCGCGTTCGCCGGAGGGTTTGACCTCGACGGGGAGAATCCCAACGCGATCGAGGCTGCGGCGCGGGTCGCTGGACGCGATCCGGCAGCCGTCCTCGCTGCCGCCGACGAGGACGACCGCCAGCAAGGCAAGCTCGATTTGGTGCTGCTCGGCTCACTTGGCATTACCCGGCTGCCGGCGCTGCGCCTAAAGGGCGCGCTGGCGTGCGGCGAGCGGGCTGTAGGGGACCTGCTCCGCGCTCGCGCCGCCTAGCGCGGTGCCCGCACGGCGCGGCCCTTCCGGTGCCGTGCAGTATTCCGCCCGCAGATAAGACAGTTCAATTCTTTGGACTAAGCTCGGGCTCGCTTGGCGAGGGGCCGGCTGCGGCAAGCCCTCCTGGGCTTGTGGGATTGCGGCCGACCCGTCGCTCGGAAGCGAAGCCCCGTCCTTGTCTCCGAAGCACAAACCGGGACGGTGCGGAGCGTGGGGACCCGGTGCAACTGAGCCGGGTCCTCATTTTTCCCATCGGCAGGGAATTCGTCGGCCTTTAGCCCGGCGAGCCTGCGTTGCGCTAAAGCCACCCGTGTTCGCGCAGAGCGCTCGCGCCTCGCGCGGTGAGGCTCCATCTGTCGCTCTGCGTCACGAGTCCGTAGCGAACCGCGTCCGACACGTCCTCGAAGTCCGGGCTTGGTCCCATCCCATGCGCGATCCAGTGGGCCGCAACGATCGCGCCGATCGGGCAGGGACGAACGCTGGCGACAGGAAGCGGGTCCTCGACCTGCACCGTCTCATGTCGCGTCGTGACCGCCAAGAGCTTTCTTCCCGTCCGCTATTTCGTGAGCGCATCCGCCGCCCGGCACATTGTCCGAACTCTCCCTACGTTTCCCGCCCTGCCCGAGTGCCGAGCGCCGGATGCTTTGGGGGGCGCAAACGCTCGCGCACTTGCGTCGCGCCCGCAAGTGGCGTCTCCGACGACGGGCTGAGTCAATGCGTGCCTACGATCGCGGTTGCGTCGGGACCGTCTCACGCTCGGGACAGGCCCAAGAGTTCCGGGAGCTTGTCAAGCGACCGGATGATCTCGGCGCCGGCGTTCCGGAGCGCGCGCTCGTCGCTGTCCGCCGCGTAGCCGATTGCTCGCATCCTGGCGGCGACGGCGGCCGCGACCCCTGACGGGGTGTCCTCGATGACCACACAAGCGGATGGCTTGGCGTTCATTGTCGCGGCGGCGTGCTGAAAGACGGCAGGGTGAGGCTTTGGACGTGAGACGTCATGGGCGGAGAACAGAGCGTGGGGCGGGAACAAGTCGCGCAGGCCGGTCAGCCCGAGTGTCAGCCGTGTCTTTTCCGATGCGCCCTGGGAAGCGACGCAGACCTTCAGTCCGGCGGCCTTGACTCGCTGCACCGCCTCGGCGGCACCCGCGACCGGCTTGAGGTCGCGGTGGAACGTCTCCGCGCGTATGTGCTCGTATTCGGCGAGCCAGCCTGGTGGCAGTTCTCGGCCGAGCTTCGCCTCGGCTCGGGCGAGGATGTCGGTGAGCAGGAGCCCTTGATAGTCGCGGCGGGCCTCGGTGGGTGTGGTCGACAAGCCCTCCCGCGTGAGCATCCGGGCGAGCATTTCATTGGAGATCGCCTCGGAGTCAACGAGTACGCCGTCACAGTCGAAGATCACGAGCTCGTGCACGAGGAGGGAGCACTCTATGTTCTGGCGCACACGCTGCGACTCCCAACTGAGCGTCCAATCCGCCGACCAATCACAGCCGGCCGCCGTTTCGGGCGTTGAAAGCTCGACGCCATCATCGAGCGGGACGGCCATCGAGTAGTAGCCAGAGGTCCGATCGCGGACCTGTTCCAGGTACGGGATCAGGTCAGGGTCGGACACGCTGAGGTCGGCCACGACCAGCGCAGACGGGGATAGACGCGGCTCGAGCAGGCGAGGACCGGATGGCGGGCGATCAAATGCGCCTGGTGCTCGTCAACTCCAGCTGACGCTGTAGGTCATGTCGTCCTCCTTGTCACCGAGAGGGTCGAAGACCCTGCTCACAAGGGGACCCCTGCAGGCTCAGCTCCGCAACTCTCAGGGCACCGAGAACGCGAGAAACGCGTCTGAGAGAACTTGCGGCTGCAGCTTGCCGAACTCAGCTTGCGGAACCTTGAGGTAGAGCCAGATGACGCCCGTCAGGAGCGTCGCGTTCTCGCACCAGATCGTCGCCGCCCGATCCTTGTGCGCCACGTCGATGTTTTCCTGTCCCTTGGTCTCGATGACGTAGTGCGCGCCGTCGAGATCCACGGCGACGAAGTCTGGCTCGTAGTAGCGGAGGTTGGTGGCGCTGTCGGTGTACTCAATAGTGAAACCGAACCTCCGCGGCAGCTTGGCGAATGCCTTGACATCAGTCGCGTCCTGGAGGAACTGTCCGAATCGCTGCTCAAACTCGTTGTCACCGGCCACGAGATTAAAGACCGTCTTGCTCGCCTCAAAGGTGGGACGGGAGAACGGGAACGGCTCTGTCTCTGCGAGCGCCCGTCCAGGGTGCTCAAGCGTCGGCGAGAGTTCTTCCACTACCAGGCCGCGCAGCACCGTGGCGAAGGTCTTGACGGTCACGTACTGGGCCACGCTCGTCGCAATCGCGCGAATGATGGCCTTGTCGGCGAGATCGACCGTCTCGCCGAAGGCGCGGTCGCGGAGGAAGTCGCGGACCTTCGGGACCAGCGCGGCGAACTGCGACGGGAGCTTCACGTCCTGGGCTATCCGCTTGGCATAGTACGAGATGACCTCCTCGGCGGTCTGGGGCTCCGGGATGGTGTAGTCGCGCTCGACGAGCTTCTCCAGGGTGATGATGTCCACGCCCTCGTAGTGGAACTGCTGCGCCGCCGCGTCGCCCTCCTTCTTAGGGAAGCGCGGGGAGACGAGCTTCGAGACGTCGATCCCTGCGATCTCCTCGGCCAGGGTCTTCTTCCTGGCGAGGATCGGGCTCAGCACGGGGATGGTGATGTCGTGGTCGAGCTTGGTCTCATCGGGTTCGATGGTCGTGATGACCACCGGCTCTTTGAGGTTGAAGGTGTCGAGCGCGATGTCCTCATCCTTTTCGAGCTGCTCGACGAACTTGAGGAAGGCTGGGTTGCCGATCACATCCACGCGCTCGACGTAGGTGGATGAGCGATCCCCGAACATCAGCCGGAGGCCACGGCCAATCGTCTGCTCCGGGAGGATGTTCGCTTTGGAGGTGTAGGGGCGCAGGCCGACGATGACGGTGACGTTCTGCACGTCCCACCCCTCGCGGAGCATGAGGACGCTCACGATGGCGTTGACAGGGCTCTGCCCCTCATCCACCCGCCGGGCGACCTCTCGCGCAGCGTCGAGGTCCTTCTTCGATACCTCGCCGCTCCGGTCGGTGTGGATGACGAGGAGCTGTGGGTCGCCGCCGTCTGTGGCGCCGAACTCCTCGGGGTACTTCACGCGCAGGTAGTCGCCGACGTCATCGGCCTCGGCGGTGCTGTTGAGCATGATGAAGAGCACTGGCTTCTTGCCGAGGGGCCTCAGCTGCTCGCGGTACTCGCGCCAGCGCTCCACGCCTGCCGTGAGGTATCCCTGGTACTTGACGCTGGCCACGTCGGACCGTGCCTCGTCCAGCCCGGCGGTGATCCCCTTCATCGGCTGCTTGACCACCGCGTCGATGATGGCCTGCTTCAGCGGGTAGTCGAAGACCGTCCAGGTGAAGAGACCGCCTTTCTGATATCGCGGCGTGGCCGAGAAGTCGAGCTGCCCGAGGACGCCCGCCGTGCTCTCATCATTGAGCCGGCGGATGACTCGGCTCCACTCGCTTTCCTCATCGTGCAGGTGGTGGCCCTCGTCGTTGATGACGAGCGCAGGCTCCCCGCGAGCTGCGATGCGGTCATCGAAGTCCTCGATCTCACCGCTCCCAGTCGGTGGCGCTGGGCCGAGCACGTCGGTCATGACCTCCGGCTCGTCAGGATCGGCGGTGCCTGCCCGCTCGTAGAACTGCTGGATGTTCGTCAGGTAGAGCGCGCCTTGCGAGCTGGCCCGCTCCGGATCGCCGCGCATGTAGAAGTCCATCTCCCAGAAGATGCGCAGCTCGGGCGGGATGATGGGGTCGGTCTTGAAGACCCGCCCGCCACCGAAGTCGGAACGCAGCCGCTCGAAGACGATGACGTTGGGCGCGATGATGAGGAACGTCTTGGCGTAGTCATCGCTGCCCTCCGCGACCGCGTTGAGGTACTGCCAGGCGATGACGAGCGCCATGACCTTCGTCTTCCCAGAGCCGGTCGCCATCTTGATGGCATACCGAGCGAAGTCGTCGTACTGCAGGACGTGTATCCCCGGCGTTTTCGCGAAGCGCTCAACGAGATTCCGATGGCGCCTGACCTCCTCCACCTCGTAGAGCCAGGCGAGCGTCTCCACGGCCTCGCGCTGCGCTTCGTAGTACTGGAACGCGTGGCCGTCTGGGCGACGGTGGTCTGTCGAGAACCAGTAGTTGAAGAGCGCCTTGGTCGTGTCTGTGGCCCCTTTGTACTTCTTCTCGCGCCACTCCTTGACCGCCTTGCGAATCTCGGGGACGCACGGCGCCGTCGTGACTCGCGCAGTGAGGAGGCTTTCTTGCTCGTCCGGGTGCGCCGTCTTACGCGCCACGGCCAGCCACCTTCACCGAGATCGTCTTCGTCGTGTCGTTGCCGAGGATGTCGATGACCTTCAGGACGACCGTGTAGTCGCCCGGCTCGGGGTAGGTGTGCTCCGTGGTAAGAGCGAGGTCCCGAGCCTTCCTCGTGCGATAGGCCTGCCACTCGTTGTGGAACGTGTCGCCTTTGTTGTCCCAATCTACGGCCCAGTAGTCGATCCACTGCGACCAGTGCGTGACCGCGGCCTGCACGTCCGCCGGGACGTCATCCAGCGGGATGATGAAGTCCTCCAGCGTCAGCGTCACCTTCCGACGCGACTGCTTCAGCCCGACTGAGAGCGCCGCCAGCTCGAAGAACCTGACGTCGCCCTGCTCCACTGCTCGCTTGTCGAGGACCTCGCGCGGGATGCGCACCAACCGCAAGTCGATGTTCGCCTTCTGGGCGTCCTGCCGGGCGATCTCGTTCAACTCGAAGGCGAAGTCCCAGCCGAGGATGTCCACGCTCTGCGACTTCGGAGCGTCCTTCCCTGTTCCAACGGACTTGCGGAACTCCACGACTACCTGCTTGACATCGCCAGTGGTGACTGGCGCGTCGACTGTGCCGACGTACACCATCCGACCTTGCTTGAGGCCGTGCAGCCAGGTGTAGCCAGCAACCGGGGTCGCGTGGTAGAGATCGAGGATGAAGGAGCGATAGGCGGCCGTGCGCGCCGTCGCTGACTCCCCGAACTCGGCCTCCTGCCAGAGCTGGCGCTCGTACTTCCCGAGGTTCTCAACGGCGAACGGCTGCACGTCCCCGACGTTGAGGAGTCGCTTGCGCGTCGTATGCACGGCAAAGCGACCGAGGTCGCACGCGATCCAGCGCCGACCTAGCTTCTCGGCCACGGCAGCGGTCGTTCCCGAGCCGCAGAAGAAGTCGGCGACGAGATCCCCCCGCTCAGAGGACGCCTCGATGATGCGCTCAAGGAGGGCTTCAGGCTTTTGGGTCGCGTACCCGGTGCGCTCGGTGTCTGACGCCTGGAGGTTGCCGATGTCATCCCACAGCGACTGCACGGGGACACCCCGGCCCTCATCTAGGTAGTACTTGCGGTTGGGCACGGTGCCCGGCTTCGATTGGACGACCAGGCCCCTCTCGATGAGGTCTTGCATCGTCTCCTGCGAGTAGCGCCAGTACCGGGTCACGCCCATGACCTCGTACTGGGGATTCCCCTTAGCCTTGCCCCCTGGCCCGATCATGCTGACCAGGCGATAGCGACGGCCGCTGTCAGGCTCGACGTGGCGGTACGCGGTGTCTATGTAGTCCTCCGAGTACGCGCCAAACGGCTGGTTAAAGGTGTAGTCATCCGACCTCGTGTAGAAGAGAATCGACTCGGTGGCCGGACCCCAGAGCCGGCTGCCCTGCCCGAAGTTCCCCTTGACGGTCGTCGCCCGCTTCCACACGATCTCGTTGCGGAAATTGCCCTCCCCGAGCAGCTCGTCCATGACGAGCTTGATCGGGTGGCTCACGTTCGTCCCAAGATGCACGTAGATCGAGCCGCGCTGCGAGAGCAGCTCAACCATGCACGCCAGCCGGTCATAGAGCATGGCGACGTAGGAATCGAGTCCTTTGCCCCACATGTCCCGGTATGCCTTCTGCTCGATCAGCGAAGGCTGCTTGATGAACTCCTCGTCGCCGATCAAGGCTCGGAACGAGAAGTCCTGGCCGGTGGCGAAGGGCGGGTCGATGTAGATGAGATCAACCTGTCCGGCGAACTCGTCCGAGAGCGCCGGGAGGACATACTTGTTGTCGCCCCAGATCAGGCGATTGCGCCAGTCAGATGAGCGCTCGTCGGCGAAGAAGTCCAGCGACCGCTGGCGCTCTTGCGCCGACTCGTTGACCGTCTCGACCGTCTGGAACGGCAGCGACACGCGTGGCGGGGCTACCCGCCGACCGGCGTCGTCGTACTTCCCCTCCCAGACAAGTTCAGGCATCCCTAGCGCTTCCTGGCCGACTGACCGAGCGTGCTTGCCTCACGTTGTTCCCTTCCGTGTTTGGACCCACCGCCGCTCGGCGGAGCCTAACGCCAGGGACTGTCGAACGAGTTCGTAGCTGGCGCTACCCGGCAGCAGGGCCAAGGAGGCCGAGCTGTGCGCTCTTTGGCTTGCGGTTCGCCTTCTCCCATAGCTCGACCGCAGTCGCCTTGCGCGACGCGAGCACGATGTCGTAGAGCGGCGAGTTCATCGGGATAGTCCTCACGCAGCGGCGGGCGGTGTGGATGAGCCCGAGCCCATGGAGCTGCGCGTCGTAGTGAGCGCGGATGGCGTCTGCCGTGCTGCCCTCGTCAGGCCGCAGGAGGTCGGTCGGCTGCGGGTGGTTGAGCATCCGACTCGGTCCCTCGACGCCGCCGGCTGCGAGCGAGCGGTGGATGCCGGAGACGGGCAGGTTGATGATGAGATCGAGGTACTGGAAGCGCTCGACCAGCGAGCGGACCGTCGCGAAGTGCAGGTTCGGCTTCGCCGGGTCCAGGTATGCGATGACGAGCGCGCGCGGGTTGATGTGCGAGCAAACGCGCTCCAGGTGCGCGGGGTCGTTTGCGTCACCCGCGAGCACGTCAGTCGTCGGCAGGCCGGGTGACTCAGCTCGCAGGGCCGCGATGCGGGTGCGTAGCGCATCGACGCAGACATCAGAGGAGTCCGAGAAGACGTAGTGATCGAACGGCGAAGCGATGCCAAGCGCCTGCAGCGGCGAGCCGGGCACCTCCTCACCGCTGGCCTCATCGAAGAGGTAGCCGGGGCCGCAGTACAGCTCCAGGTAGTGCACCTCGAACCACTTGCGGTTCATCGCCCGCCCGACGGTCCCGAGGTCGCGGCTGACCATCCTCGCCTTCTCCGCCGAGTGGGGCTTGACGAGGCGAACAGGGAGCCCATCTGTGGCTCCTGGGACGAGGCCCGCACCATCGCGGCTGAGGCGTAGCTGCTCGCTGGGGTCGGCGGCAGCCTCTAGCTGCGGACGGCGAGTGTGCTTCGGTGTCCGTGGGCCGTACTCGTCGGGATTGAAGAGGCGCTTCTGCTTCCGTGCCATGGGGTCAGCCAGAGTACGCCGCGCCTAGGACGGCTTCGGGGCGGATCTCAGGCGACGGCGAGCAGCTCGGTGCCACGGGCGGTTGGCATCTCGTCCCAGGTCTGCCCGTCGAGTTCGCGACCGCCGGTCTTCGCCGTGCGGCCTCCCCACTGCTTGAAGAAGAAGGCGACGCTCTCGGCGGCGCAGCGGTCGCGGAGATCGCGGACCCACTCAGCATCCACGCGACGGTGGCCTGGGCCGGACTCACCGCCCGCGATGAGCCAGTCCATGCCCGTGATGTCGAGCCCCTCAAGCGGGCCGAGCAATGGCTCGGCGGAGATGAAGCGGACTGCTGCCGGCACCTCGCGCAGGAAGTCGGCGCGATGCACGAAGCGCCGGTTCTCGATGCTCACACCCATCCACACGTTCTCGGGCCAGGGCAGGAGCGGGGCGAGCTCCGCCAGGCGCTCGTGGCGCTTCGTCAGGACCTGGAAGACGTGATGGTCGGCTCGCCGCATCACGTCGAAGACGGCCTGCACGTACTCGACCGGGATGCGCTCGTGGAAGAGATCGCTCATCGAATTGACGAATACGAGCTTGGGCTTGCCCCAGCGCAGGGGCAGCTCCAGGCGCTCGGGCCATAGGCGCAAGTCGAACCCCTGCTCGTAGGGATGCCCAGGCACGCCGCGGAAGCGCTCGGCGAAGGTCTTGGCGTAGCAGTGAGCGCAGCCGGGGGATACCTCGTCGCAGCCGGTGGCGGGGTTCCAGCTAGCGGAGGTCCACTCGATGCGGCTGCGCTCGCTCATGGCCGCGTACATCTTCGCCGGTCGTGGCTAAGCACCTGTATGGCGCGTGATTCAACGGGACCCCCAGCCTCAGCGTGACGATGGCCGGAGCGCCTGTTGGGCGCCCTCAGAGCCACGATGCTGGGAGACTACGACACCATGTCATTCGCTGGCCGTGGCTCGACAATGGGCATCATCGACGGGGCGGGGGTCGCTCCCGACGCCACGCTGGTGGACTTGGTGGAGACCGTCCGCGCGATCCCCTACGGGCGCCCGAGTGACCGCACGGTCGAGGGAATGCTCCGCGAGCAACGAGGTACATGCTCCACCAAGCACCTGTTCCTCGCCCACATCCTCGCCGATCGCTTCCCCGACGCCGAGCCCGTCATCGTCCATCGGGTCTACACCTTGGACCGTGATCGTGCGAGCGAGTTGTTCGGCGCCTCTGTGGCGGCGAGCGTTCCTGACGACGGGCTCGTCGACGTTCACCGCTACCTGGAGGTCACGCTTGGAGGGCAGCGTGTAGAGATCGACGCGACGTTCCCAGGTCCACCGTGGGACGGTCTCTCGTCACTACCGCTTGCGTGCGGCCAGGGGACGAACCACCCGGCTGGCGATGACCCGGACGCGGAGAAGCGGTGGCTTGAGGAGCGACATTGCGACCCGGCGATCCGCGAGCTGTTCATCGCGGCACTCTCCTCAGCGCGTGGCGACTAGCCGCTTTGCTGCTCATGTGCTCGCTCGACGGCTGCAGCGAGGTCGTTGAGGCTAAAGGCGGTCGGTGCGTGCCGGTCGAGGAAGGCCAGCGTCACGCTGCGATAGCCGTGCTCGGCGAGCTGCGTGGCGCTCATCACTCGGAACTCCCAATCGTCGATTTTCAGGGGGTCGTACTGGTCTGGCTCCCTGCATGTGTGAACCGCGAACACGTACACGTCGGCGCGTAGTGTTCGGTCGGCTGCCAACTCGTTCGTTTGGGCAGACCACTCTCGTCCGGTAAGGCCCGAGAACGTGATCGCGGATAGCTTGCGCTGATTCCACGACTGCAGGTAGGCGCTCGACTTGACCTCCACCTTGATGCCGGTCGCGGTGGTGACGTCCCAGTTGTCCCACGCCTCCCTCAATGGCGAAGGATCGCCGACTGCTCGGGCCACTAGGTACTCCGCGAGTACGCCGCGCACGATGTTCGTCCGCAGATCCGAGAAGGCCCAGCGCCAGAAATCGAGCACCGACGAGGAGTCGCTCGAGAAGCGCTCTTGGCCCGTCAACGGGCGAGCCGGCTTGGGTATCAGCAAGGCAGGCGAGGGTGTGCCGACGTCGGCATCGGGAGGCATCGACGAAGGCTAACCGGGTCGCGGGGGGCGTGGGCTAGCGGTTACAAGACGAACAGTGCGTCGATCTCCGGCGCGAGGAGGTCGAGCAGTCGGAGCACGTCGATCGGCATCACGAGATGCCGGATGCTCGCGTGGGTGGTCTCGTTGCGCAGGTCGCGCATCGTGTCCCATCGCTGGCGCTTCTCGGGCGCGATGATTTCGTTTGCGATCAGCCAATCGACGCGGCGCTTGAAGCCAGGCCAGCTAAGCTCGCCTTCGGGATCGGGCTTCTTGTTCGCTGCGCCGCCGGCTTGCTTGTATCGGTGGAGCACGGCGGCGTCCGCGACACGCCGGAGCTGGTGTTCCGCGATCGCGTACAGGGGGTAGTAGAACCAGCCGTAAAGGGCAAGCCCGCGTGCGACCTCCCACATATCGCGGATCTCGACGGGCGCGGCAGCGTTCAGATCGACCGCCAGGAACTGCTCGGCCCAGCCATCACCGCTGGCGGCGCGCCGCTCGCCCGTGAGAAGGTTGATCGCGCCGAAGGCCCGGCCGGTCTCGTCGGCCTGGAGCCAGTTCTCCGCCGTGAGGTGCTTCACGCCGTCGTCGCGCTGGCCCGAGTCGGTCACGAGTGCGGCTCCGCAGTCGCCAGTGCTGCTGCCGTGAAGCGTTCGCGCGCTACGCCCAGCTGTTTGTAGAACGGATGCTCCTGGTTGTGGGTGCGATTTAGGGGTGGGCGCATTTCGCGGACGATCTCCGCCTCGATGTCCCACGGCTCGGGAACGCGGACCCATTGCACGCGGAGATTGGTATTCATCCAAGTCGTCAGCGCGTCGTTGTCCGCGTGGGCTAGCAGTGGTCGGTCGGTCCACTGCAGCCGCCAACCTTCCCGCTCGTAGAGAAACGAGGCGAGCGCGCGGCGTAGTGTCGAGCGTCCCGCATCCTTGCCGTGATCTCCAAAACGTGCCCGCAGGACTCGTTTCGAGCTTGCGCGACCTGGCCCGACCCCGACATAGATGAGGCCGCATGGCTCGCCTGGATGCGCGGTGGTCGGGACCGCGGGTAGCGCTTCGGAGTGGATGAGCCACCAGGCGTAGATGCCGTGTGCGGCGCGATCGGCGTCGAGCGCGGCTCGCATCTCGGATATCGAGAGCAGCGGGGTGCGTTGCAAGCCGGCGACCACCTGCCCGGTCGTCTGAGAGGGCATCGAGGCAGCGTAGCCGCGGCCGGTGGCTTTCGGTGCGTAGACCTATGCCCGCGCGACACTTGCGCCCGCTCGCTGTGTATGGGAACGTGTGTTCGTATGTACGTGATCTCTGACCCGACGCAACCGCATGTCGCTCTCGGCGTCGACGCGACGCTGGAGGGGATCGCCGACGCACTGGCCGCCAGGTCTGAGCCTGAGTTGGAGGTGTACGTCAGCCAGGATGGGCACAGTCGCGCCCTGTATGCGGCGGAGCAGCACGAACTTGATGACCGAGTGCGAGCGGCGCGGTTGTCGTCCGAGGACCGCGACGAGTCGAGAGGCTGATTGGTCGTCGGTCTTCGCTCGCGGCCCTACGCGCCCGGCGCTCCTGATCCCGTCAGCGCCGTGTCTTAGACCAAGCGGTAGCCGACGCCCCACACATTGACGATCCAGTGTTCGCCGGTGACCGCGAGCTTTCGCCGAAGGCGGCTTGCGTGGCTATCGACGGTCCGGGTCGAGCCGCCGGAACGGTATCCCCACACGGCGCTCAGCAGCTCGTGTCTGCGGAATACGCGCGCCGGCTCGTTGGCCAGATGCAGCAGCAGCTCGTACTCCATGCGACGAAGCTCCACACGCTCGCCGTGAAGGCTGACCGTATGACACGCCGGGTCGATCATCAGTGGACCGATGGTCAGCGGCACATCGCCGAGAACGTGCTCGGAGCGGCGCAACACTGCTCTCAGCCGCGCCCGAAGCTCCAGGTAGCGGAGAGGCCGGGGTAGGAAGTCGTCGGCTCCTGCCTCGAAGGCTCTCAACAGGTCGGGTTGCGCCGTGCGCGAGCTGAGGACGATCACGGGAACGTCAGCCGACCACGGCGATGAGACCGGCCCGTAGTCTTGCTCGGGGCGGCCGTCCCGGATGCCTTCCAACAGACCGAGTGCTCCCCGCGGCGTGTCGAGTTCGCCGAGGAGCAGAAGGCGTGGCGGGCGCGCGGCAGCCAAGAGTCGTGCCTCGTCGGCGGTGCGGGCAAGCTCGGCCAGAAAGCGGTCGGCGGCGAGCTGGTCGGTGAGTTCCCGTCCCAAGTCTGCGCCGGCTTCCACCACTAGGACCGGCTCGCGGTCCCCGCGAGCTGGCTGCGGCGGGTCGGACGGACTCGCCGCAATGGCCTGGGCGCTCATGCGCCGCTCGCTTCACTGTGTTGCCGGCGAGCCTTCAACATCCGAGCGCGGTACGCCGATGGAGCGATGCCATAGTGCCTGCGGAACATCCGGGCGAAGTGGGGAGGCTGTCGGTAGCCAACTCTTTGCGCGACTTCGGCGACGGCCATCGGCGTGTCGGAAAGAAGCCGAGTAGCAGCGTCGAGCCGGCGGGCCACAAGTTCCTCGTGGAAGCTCATCGTGCCGAATTGGGCGTACGCACGCTGCACCGAGCGGGGGGACGCTGCGACGGTCCTGGCGACCTCCTGCAACGTGAGGTGCGTGTGGTAGCGGTGAAGGACTGCGAAGCGGGCAAGGCGATAGGTGCGGCGACGTTCTCTGATGGTGGTGGCCCGG
>Ga0193729_1000479_pt1 | contig 20888 bp, 20 predicted proteins | sample U1c2metaG_FD_143036 | JGI IMG/M metagenome (GOLD analysis project Ga0193729, IMG submission 143036) | Soil microbial communities from a riparian zone of the East river system, Colorado, United States - U1c2 | ecosystem: Environmental > Terrestrial > Soil > Riparian zone | place: USA: East River...
TCCGATGTTGCCGGCCGCGCCCGTGATGGTGATGGTGACTGGCTTCTTCATGACGAACTCCCGCGCGAAAACCACGAATGGTAGCTGAAATCGCCGTGGGCCGTCATTGATGGATGGGCAGCGGCGCCTGAGTTGCCGAAGGCAAGTGCACGTTCAACAGCTGCGCCACGGTGGGCGCGACCTGCCGCATGTCGATGACGCCCAGATCGCGATGCCGCGCAATGCCCTTTCCGGCGATGAAAAACGATGCGCGCATCTCGGGATATTCCGGTGAAAACCCATGGCTGCCCTGAGTGCCCTGAACTTCGCTCAGCAACGGACTCGTAGCGTCGGCCAGTGCGTAATAACCGAGATTCATGATGACCAGAAACGATGCGTCAGGAAACGCCCCGCGTTCCTTGATCGCGTCGCCTTCCAGCACCTCAGCGATGCCATTGTTCGGATCGGCTTTCATGGATTGCAGCAAACCGCGCACCTGAGCTTGAACCTGCGAGTCGGCGGGATCGTGCAGCATGACCGCCGCCATTCCGCTGCCGGACCAAGGCTGCGCCTTCCACGAGCCGCCGCTCTGAACGAGGCCGGCACGTAAAAACGGTTGCATGAGATTCACCTTGTGGGTGATGCGCACGAAGCCATGATCCGAAACCACCACTGCCACGGCCTTGGGATCGTTGGCGCGCGACGCGGCAAACAGTTGCGCGAGCTCGCCATCGATCACTTCGAGATCCTGATTGGCCTCCGGACTGAAGGGGCCATGGCCATGTTGCTGTTCATCGAGCGAACTCAAGTGAATGGTCATGAACTTTGGTTTCTGAGTCCGCAGGATATCCAACGCAAAGCGAGTCTTGATTTCATCGCCGGGCGGACTCGGATCATTGCCCCGCATGTAGGGGCCAAGACGCGCCTGCATCTTTTGCAGCAGCCCTTCGGGACGCGAGACCGCGGCCATCAGCAAGGCGTCTGACGGATCGACATCCGTCAAGCGCGCCACCCGCCAATATTCCGGGATGAGAAAATCCACCGACGTGGCGCCGACGCTCACGGGCCAGCCGATGCTCGCGGTGGATAACCCGGCCTCATGCGCAGCCTGCCACAGCGTCGGCACGCGAATTTGCTGCGCATACCAAAACCACGCATTCCCGAAAGTGTTTTTGGGATCGAATTCGAGATTGTTATAGATGCCGTGTTCGGCCGGCGACAAACCGGTCAGCAGCGTGGTATGGCTGGGGTAGGTCACGGTTGGCCAAACGCCGGTGACGCCGCGCGCATACGCACCATCGCGCAGCAAGCCGCGCAGAAATGGAATTTTGAGGCCGCGCGCGTCTGCTTCGAGAACGTATTCGGGCTTCAGCCCGTCCACCGAGATCATGAGCACGGGCGCTGCGCGGCTGGGATTGCCTGCGGCGATCGCGAACAACAGAAATAGCGCCAGCGCCCGCAAGGCGCCTCTCGGCAGGCGATGCGTGGTCAAGGTTGGTTCACTCGCTGACGGGAATGAGATAGTTGGGATAGGCGCTGCGAAAGCGGCGCATTTCAATATCCGCTTCGCGGTCGCGGCCGGCGCGCCGTAGCGCGGCGATGTCCTCGAGCCACACCGCGGGATTGCGCTCGCGCGTCGATGCCAGAGCTGCCCGAGGCGGATCGGCTTTGTAGACACTGACCTTGAGCACCCGCGGCTTGTCATCCGCCTTTTTTGCAGCTTGGGGTCCAAAAACCAAGGCGAGGACCAGCGCGACCGACAAAAGAACGCTGGCCGCGAAGGCAAGCGGCGCCAAGCCTTGCGCCCGCAGCGGTGTCTTTGATTTCGCGGACTTCGCGGCGGCGTCGAGCACCAACCGATCGAGTGCATGCGGCGGCATGGGCGCCGATTCCCGCCGGTATTGGCGCGACAAGGCGCTTTCGCCGGCCAAATACTCTTCGAGCTCGTCAGGCATGCGTTTGTCAGGCATAGGTTCGCGCCGGCAGCACGCCGGGTTCCAGCATTGGGCTCAAGGATTTTTGCAATTTACGAATGGCGTATCGCAGACGGCTCTTCGCTGTTTCTACAGGCACATCAGTGACGCGCGCAATCTCTTCGACGCTCAATCCCGTTTCCTCACGCAATAAAAACGCTTCTCGCTGCTCATGCGGCAGTGCTGCGACGGCGGCCAGCAACGCCGATTGCTGCTCGACGAATTCCGCCACTCTGTCGGGCCGTTGGTATTCGGGGACTTCGGGCTCGAGGAGCGGCGAGTCGAGGTCTTGCGCGGCAATTTCACTGCGCAGATTCGCACCGCGCCGAAAAAAATCAACGGCGCAGTTATGCGCAATGTGAAACAGGAACGTTGCGAATTTTGCGCGCGGTTCATAACGAGCCCGCGTCGCCACCAAGCGCGACCACACTTCTTGAAACAGATCTGCCGCGGCGCCGGCGTTGCGTACGTGGCGCAGTAAATAGCGATACAAGGGGCCCTTGTACTCCGCGTAGAGCGCGGAAAAGGCTGCTGCGTCGCCATCTCGGTAACGCAACATCAATACAGCGTCATCGTCCGACAAATCCATCGCCGGCAGCATACGTGGGGCTATTACCTGGGGCAAAACCAAACACCTCGAGCTCATCTTTTTTTGGGCGATTCTGCAATCTCTTTTAAAAACAATCAGTTAAATCTCAAAAAATAATTGCGAAAGTGCTTGCATGTAGTGGTGTTGTATATTACTATATCACCAAGTCACCGAAACACCTCGATGACGCACTGAACTGAAAACTTTTGGACAGGAGACGATCATGAACACCTCAATCTCAACGAAACTCGCAGCCCTGGGTCTCGCGTTGATGGTCAACAGCGTAATCATGGGCGGCATTGGCTACTTGTTCAATGCGCAGCTCCAGGCGCCCACGGCAGTGATGTCGCTGGTCAGCGCAACGGCGCTCGCATCGAACGTCGTGGCCTGAGCAATCGAAGCTCGGCGCTCTGGTAGATTACCGTGCTATATGTCCCCCACACGCGGGGTCGGCACACCGAGCGAGAAATGGACCCGAACTGGAACGACAACCAACCTATCTATCGCCAATTGCGCGATCGAATGGTCGCCCTGATTCTAGAGGGCGCGCTGAAGGAGGGTGATCCTTTGCCCTCCGTGAGGGCGGTGGCTGCCGATTACCGGCTCAATCCGCTCACCGTGCTGAAAGGCTACCAGCAGCTGGTCGATGAGAACCTGGTCGAAAAACGCCGCGGTCGGGGCATGTATGTCAGCGACGGTGCGCGGCGGCTGCTTCTCGCGGGAGAGCGCGAGCGGTTCCTCAATGAGGACTGGCCGCAGATTCTCGCCGTCATCAATCGACTCGGATTTTCCTCACAAGAATTGTTTGCTCAAACACCGGCGCTCACGCACCCGGCGCCGCCGCCCCGCGGCAGCTTACCTACGGAAGAATGAGAATGGCACCGCTCATCGAAGCAAAGGATTTGACGAAAAAATACGGCGCCCACGTCGCGCTGGATCGCGCCAACCTCAATATCGAGGCCGGCCGCATCGTCGGACTGATCGGTCCCAACGGCGCCGGCAAAACCAGCGCGCTGCGTGCCATTTTGGGCCTGACGAACTACGAAGGCCAGCTGACCGTATTGGGCCGCGAACCGTTTCGCGACCGCACCGCGCTCATGAACGAGTGCTGCTTCATCGCCGATGTCGCGGTGCTGCCGTCCTGGCTGCGCGTCGACCAGGCGATTGATTTCGTGGCAGGCGTGCACCCGCGATTCCGCCGGGACCGCGCTTTGGGCTTGCTGGCCAAAACACAAATTACCGGCAAACGCCGGATGCGGGAATTGTCCAAGGGAATGAAGACTCAGGTTCATCTGGCGCTGACCATGGCAATCGACGCGAAGCTATTGGTGCTGGATGAACCCACGCTGGGACTCGATATTCTGGCGCGCCGCGCCTTCTACGACGCGCTGGTCAACGACTATATGGATGAGACGCGCACCATCCTGATCACCACGCATCAGGTTGAAGAAGTCGAGAATCTGCTGACCGACATCATATTCATCGACAGGGGCCGCATCGTACTGGACACCTCGCTCGAGGATGTCGCGACGCGCTACACCGCAGTGGCGGTGACGGCCGATCGCCTCGATGCTGCGCGCGCGGAGAAACCCTACTACGAGCGCCACATTCTCGGCAAAGTGGTGCTGTATTTCGAAAACGCCGACGCCGGTAAATTGGCGGCATTCGGCGAATTGCATACCCCAAGCGTCTCCGACTTGTTCGTCGCCAAACTTTCCGGAGGTGCAGCATGAAAGCCAATACCAGCACGTGGCTCATCCGCCGGGAGTTCTGGGAAAACCGGGCAATCTGGGTCATACCCGCCGTTTTCGGCGCAATGCTGATTCTGGCCGCCCTGTTCGGCCAGGTGAGCATTCCGAAGCTGACGACGCAGGCGGAAATGCACGAGGCCGCCGGCGCCTTCCAAGTGGTCGTCGGTGCGATGTTCTATGTGGTGATGTCGGTGTACGCAACCTGGTATCTGCTCGATTGCCTGTATGCGGACCGCAGGGACCGCAGTATTTTATTCTGGAAGTCTCTGCCGATATCCGATGCCAAGACCGTATTGATCAAGTTGCTGGTCGGCATGATTCTGATCCCGCTGGTGTATTTCGCAGCCGCCGACGCGACCGCCCTGATGGGAGCATTCATCCTCTCGATTCGCGCCAGGGCCTCGCTCGGCAGCGCGCTGTGGCAGCCGGAGGCCTGGTGGGACATTCAAGTGTTGTGGATGTATTGCATCATCACGACCGCCATCTGGTACTTGCCGATTGCCGGCTGGCTGATGCTGGTGTCGGCTTGGGCCAAGCGCGCGGTCATGTTGTGGTCCGTTCTGCCGCCGCTGGTGGCGTATATCTTCGAGCGCGTGTTTTTCGGCACGCAACTGATCGGCCATACGCTGACCCGGCGCTTGATGGGATTGCCGGCGGTGGCATTCAATAATGCCAAGCACGTGTGGACGCAGGGCAGCGCGGGTGTGGATAATGGCAGCCTTGCGATCAGGGCTTGGGATCTGATAAATCCGAGTGGATTTTTTACCAGTGCCGAAACGTGGATAGGCGCCGCCGTGGGCATCGTGTTGATCGTGGGCGCCATCCAGCTACGCATGCGACGCTCGGAGATTTAGTGCGGGGAATTGGCGGGCGGCGCGCTGCGCCGCTCATGGCCGCCTCGCTGCTGTTCTGCCCCGGCCTGTTGCCGGCGGACGAGTTTTTTCCGTTTCGCGATGAAAATCCCCTGGTACGCGGCTTTTATTTGCCGCTGCCCAGCGACAGCCGATTGACCGACGGGCAGAGCCTGTCGGCGACGCTGTCGCTCACCAATACCGTCAATGTCGAGAACAGGCCGCAGGAGAGTGTGTTCGTCGACGGCGAGAGCGACGTCATCCGCCTGACCTACGAAAACACCCTCTGGCAATCCTGGCGATACCGTTTCACCCTGCCGATCATTCACGACAGCGGCGGTTTCCTCGACTCGGCCGTTGCAAGCTGGCATCGGCTGTTTGGCTTACCCCAGGGTCAGAGGCCCTTCTACCCCAAGAATGAAATCGTCTACGCGTACTCCGGCCGGGGCAATGTCGATATCACACAATCCCAAACCGGCATCGGCGATATTTCCGGCGACATCGGCTGGTACGCCGTCGATGATGCGCACCGCACGGTGTCATTCTGGGGTGGCCTTGCGGCACCCACCGGTTCCGCTTCCAAGCTCACCGGCGACGGGGCTTGGGATGGCGCCGTGTGGGCGCATGGCGCCCTGCGTTGGCCCAAATGGCAACTGGCGGCGGAACTTGGGCTGGCGCAGCCGTTCGGCGATGAGATATTTGCCGGCTACGCGCACAAAACGTCGGTCTTCGCCCGGTTCGCAGCCACGCGCGCCCTCGGGTCCCAGTGGTCCGTGCGCGCGCAACTGGACGGTCAGAGCGGCCGCGTCGAAGACAGCGACATCCGATTGTTGGGGCCGAGCCTGGAGCTGAGCATCGGCGCAGTACGGCGCTTGAGCGAGCACTGGCGCCTCGAATTCGGATTTGCAGAAGACGCCGCGGTCAACACCGCCCCCGACATCACTTTCTTTCTTGGGATTCGCCGCCAAAGCAGTGCAAAATAGCGCAATCTATTTCGTTAATTCGAAGAGGCGCCCATGTACAAGACAAAGATCGATCTATCGGAGAAAGTCCGCCGCAATGTCATTGTCGTCTTGAACGATCGCTTGGCTTATGCCATCGATCTGCAAAGCCAGATCAAGCAGGCGCATTGGAACGTGAAGGGTCCCAACTTCATCGCCTTGCACGAACTGTTCGACAAGATTTCCGACGCGGTGCTCGAACAGATCGACGAGATCGCGGAGCGCGTCACCAGCTTGGGAGGCACCGCCGAAGGCACGGTTGCCGTGGCTGCGAAGCGCAGCAAGTTGAAGAACTACCCTTTGAGCATCACCTCGGGCAAGGATCATCTCTTCTATCTGTCGACGCAGTTGTCGGTGTACGGCAAGGTGGTGCGGGCGGCGATCGCCGATACCGATGAGCTGGGCGATGCGGATACGGCGGACCTCTTTACGGGGATTTCCCGGGATATCGACAAGTACCTCTGGTTCCTCGAGGCGCATTTACAAGAGAAGGCGTAAAACTTATGGCTGATCCTGCCACCGGCGCTGGTGATTCGGGCCTGGGTGCCGCGCTCGCTACTCTGCAGGGCTTGCTGACGAGCGGAGAGACGCTGGAAGCCTGGGCGGCCCAGCGCCGCATCTATGCACTCACTCATCGCCGCGTCTGCATTGCGGCCACCAGCGGTCGTTTCATTTCTCTGCAGCGGCGCCTTTTCGGCGGCTACGACTCGGCCGATATTCGTTGGCAGGACCTGAAGGAAGCGCGCATCAGCGCCGGGATCATCGCCGCTGACTTGACGCTGGTCGCGCAGAGCAGTGCCGATCTGAACATCGGCGCCGAGGTGAACCGCATCTGGAGCTTCGAGGGCTTGAACAAGAATCAAGCGCAGGCCATGTATCGCATCTGCCAGCAGCATGATCAGGTATGGCGCGAAAAGCGCCGGGTGCGCGAGCTCGAGGAGTTGCGCGCAAAGTCCGGCGGGGTGCAGATCAGCGGCGCTCAGGCCGGCTACGGCAGCAGCGATGCCGCCGGAACGGAATCCGAACCGACGCGCCGCCTGCGCCAGGCGCGCGAAATGCTCGACGCCAAGCTGATCAGCGATTCGGAATTCGAATCCATCAAAGCCAAGATCGTATCGGGCCTTTGAGCCTAAGAGACCGAAACTCCTAACCCAAGAGGTACGCGAAGTAGCTGTTGCGCAGCCGATTCAAAGGATCGGTGCGCTGCCGCAGCGCGCGGAACAGCTTGACGCGCTCGCCGAAGGCTTTCGCCACGTGTTCCGGCTGCAAGGCGCGCGTTTGATTGAAGGTGGGCGTGCCGCCATTCGACGAGGCGAAATCATTGAAGTCGATCAGGAAGTCGTCCCAACCCTGCTCGCCGCTGGATGAGGGCTCCAGGGTGAACATCGGTCCCAAGTAGCTTGCGCTGAACAGCGAGCCGCGATCCTGGTGCAGCCGGCTTGCACTGCTCACCACGTTGCCGCGGTATCGATGCTGCTTATAGTAGGACTTGCAGAAAGCGAAATAGGCGCCGAGCAGTTTCGGGTAATCGGTTTGCGGGAACGCCCACAGGCTGTAGGTATGGCGCGCCTTCCACGCCTCCTTCGGCATGTCGCGCATCCATTCGTGAGAGTACATCATCACATCCCGGGTGCCGCCGCTCAAAGCGCGATGCATTCCCGACAGGACCGCCGCGCGCAATCCGGGCGCGGCCAATACGCTGCCCACGGTCGAGCCGAAGGCGGGCAGCACATTGCGCATGACGGACTGCTTGATTTGCCAGATTCCGGAGCGATTGATCTCCGCTGCTTCATCCAGGGTGCGGCGCTCGAGAGTGATCCGATCATGGAAAGGCGAGACATGCAGGCGCAGCGCGCCCGGAGCATTGATCAGGTCCAAATACCGGGAGCTGAATTCCTTCAGCGTCATTACCTGATAGTCGATCTTGACCGGGATCAGCGGCCGCACGCGAACCACGACCTCGTGCACCACGCCCAGCAGGCCGAAGCTCGAGCGCAATACGCGCATCAAATCCCGCTCGCGATCGGTGACGATCATTTGCTTGCCTTGCGGCGTGATCATTTTCACTTCGCTGATGCATGAGGACAATTGCGCCATGCCGTCGCCGTAAGAGGCCTGCGGCAGCGTGGTCACCGCCATGGCGCCCAAGGAAATTTGGCCCATTTCGGGCGTCAGCTGCAGTTCCTGCCCGCGTTCGGCGAGCGCCTTGACCAGGGTGCTGACGCGCACGCCGGCCTGTGCCCGCACCTCGGTTTCCCCAAATTCCAAGATCCGGTTGAGCCCGCTGGTGTCAACCGTCGTCCCGCCGTCGCCGCCGACGCAGCGGGTCTGCGAATAGTCGGCGCCCACCATTCGAATCGGCGTGGGATAACTCTTCGACTTGGAAAGCAGGCTCGGAATGTCCTCGAAGCGCTTTAAGCGCAGAACAAGCCGCGGCCTGCGATAAATGCCTGATGCATCCGCGCCTCGCGGATCGATGACTTTGTTGACCATGTGCTTCCCCCCGGAAGACTCGCAAAACGTTGAAGAAACGCTTGCTGTCGGGGGCTCAAAACCTGGCGGTTCTGCATGCGCGTATGCGCTTCGAGTTTCACTGGCGACCCCGCTATCGTCAGACTTCCTTGAAAGAAGCCCCTTAGACCGGTGGTTTTGCGTCCCCACCTTTCGGCGGGTTTGCCCTTAAACAGCTGGGCCTACTATGCGATGCAGACCCGCGTTTTGTAAAGGGGTATTTAGGGAGCCGCACGACCGCGTCACGATGGCCGACCCGACGGCGGCCCGGAGGGGGGCTTCATCCCATCAGGAGCAGGGTTTCGGCGTGCTCCACGGCCTCCGGGGTACCGTAAACCACCACCACATCGCCCTCTTTGAAGACGGTATCGGGCGCCGGGTCGCGCCCCACGATACCGTCCCGGCGTACCGCGTTTACCGTTGCCTGCGAGCCGCGCTCGGTCAGCTCCGTGATGCTGCGCCCGACCGCCCAGGCCTGAGGCGGCAGGATGACGCTGTGCAATTCCTCTCGAAAAGCGTGGGTCTGATCCAGATGCTCGGCGTCGGCTTCGCGGAAGTATTGACGCAACATTTGATAGCGATGACTGCGAATGTCATTCACCGTGCGAAGCACCTGCGCCACCGGCAACTTCACCAGCAGCAGCAAATGCGACAGCAGCATGAGGCTGGCCTCAAACGTTTCCGGCACCACTTCGGTTGCGCCGGCGGCCTGCAATTCCACCAACTTGGTGTCGTCCTGGGTGCGCACCAGGATGGGCACGTCGGGGCGCAGTTCGCGCACCGATCTTAAAATGCGCAATGCCACGTCCGGATTTGCAAACGTGATCACGACGACGCTGGCGTGTGCCACGCCGACATTTTCGAGCACCTTGCCTTGACCGGCGTCGCCGTACACCACCGGGTCGCCGACCTGGCGGCCGGTGCGAATGCGGTACGGGTCCACATCGAGCGCGATGTACTCGAAACCGGTCTGTTCGAGCACCCTCGCGATATTCTGGCCGACGCGGCCGAAACCGCAGATCACGACGTGTTCCCGATCCGCCGCGGCCAGGGTTATCCGCTCCTGACGCATGGCCTCGGTTTGCGGGTTGCCGGATTCGCGCAAGATAATGCGCGTGATGCGCCGATTGTGACGAATGATCAGGGGCGACAGCACCATGCTCAAAACGGTGGCGGCCAACAGCGGCTGCACGATGCCTGGGTCGAGCAGTTCGTGCCGCAGCAGCAGAATCAGCAACGCGAAGCCGAATTCACCGCCCTGCGCGACGATCACGCCCGTGCGCAAGGACTTAAACCAGCTCTTCGTTGCCGGTTCGGCAACCACGGCGACCACCGTGGCCTTGAGCAGCAACATCCCAAGAAGAATTGCCGTCACCACCGCAAAATCCCGCAGCAGCAATCCCACATCGAGAAGCATGCCGACCGTGATGAAAAACAAACCCAGCAGCACCTCGCGGTACGAGCGAATCGTGGCTTCGACCTGATGCCGAAATTCGGTTTCAGCCAGCATCATGCCGGCGAGAAACGCGCCGAGCGCGAGGGATAGGCCCGCGGCGTGAGTTGCCCACGCCGAGGCAAGGACGGCGAGCAGCACCGCCAGCGAGAACAGTTCCGCCGATCGAACCGAGGCGATCATGAGAAACAGCGGCCGCAGCAGCCAACGGCCGGCGGCCAGCACCAAGAGCAGCGCGGCCGCGGCGATGCCGATCGCGGCTAAAATATGCGCAGCATTGGCAGCGCGGCCGCCGTTGCTCAACGCCGATACCAGCGCCAGGAGCAACGGAAAGCTCAGATCTTGAAACAGGCAGATGGCGACGGCCAGCCGGCCATGCGTGCGGTTGTTCTCGGATTGCTCGGTGAGTTGCGCGATGATGATGGCGGTGGAGGACATGGCCAGGGCGCCGCCGACGACCACCGCAATGGCCGGCACGACGTCGAAGAGCATGACCGCGCCCGCAGCGATGATCCCGGTCGTGATGAGCACCTGCGCGCCGCCGACGCCCAGCACTTCCCAGCGCATGGCCACCAAGCGCGGCAGCGAGAATTCCAGCCCCAGGGTGAAGACCAAGAACACCACGCCGAAGTCCGCCAGGAGTTGCGTGGTCTCGTTGTCCGCCGCGAGCGCGAGCGCATGCGGACCCAAGAGCATGCCGACGGCGAGATAGCCCAAGATGGCGGGCAGCGCCAATTTGCGCACGGCGGCCACGACGCACACCGAGGCGGTGAGCAGAATCAGGATCTGTAACAGCGGATCGTTATGCCCCATTGCCTGCTAGCATATCGCTATGAGTGCAACCATGACGGCCCCGTTGGCGCTCGAACGGCAAAGCGATGGCTGGCGGCTGCGCTTAAGCGGCGATTGGTCATTGACGGCGATTCCGAGCATCGAAGCGCAGCTGCAAAATTTGCCTGCTCTGGAAGGCACATTGGTGTGCGATTGGACGCAGGCACGGGCGCCTGGAATCAGTCCGGCATGGGCACTGCTGCGGCGGCTGGCAGAGACCTGCGGTGCCCTGCCGGCCCTGGCTGTCCGCCATACCGGCAATCCGCCGCACTTTCTGGAGCTGCTGCAAAAGCTGCATGTCGAGCGGCATGCCGCATACAGCGTGCAGGCGCCGCCCACCTTGGAGCGGCTGGTCGGCAAACTGGGCCGCTGGGCCGTACTGCAGGGCCGGCATGGGCGCGGTGTGATCGTCTTTCTCGGACGCATTGCCACGGTCGTCGGCGAGGTCTTCCGCCGGCCGCAAGCGCTGCGGGTTTCATCGATTGCCCGGCATATCTATGAAACCGGCATCACCGCCATCCCCATCGTATCGCTGATCGCATTCTTGATCAGCGTGATCGTCGCCTATCTCGGTGCGCAGCAATTGTCGCGCTTCGGCGCCGATATTTTCGTCGTGGATCTGGTGACGATCGCCGTGTTGCGCGAGATGGGTGTGCTGTTGACGGCCATCATCGTCGCCGGCCGTTCCGGCAGCGCCTTTGCGGCGGAGATCGGCGTCATGCAGCTCAACGAGGAAACCGACGCGCTGCGCGCCATGGGGATGAGTCCCATCGAGTTGCTGGTTGTCCCCAGGGTGCTGGCGCTCATCATCGTGCTGCCGCTGCTGACGGTGATTGCCGATGCCATGGGCCTGGCCGGCGGCGGCCTGCTGTCGCTCATCAATCTGCACATCCCGTTGCCGCAGTTCACGGCGCGCATGCGCGAGGCGCTCTCGCACACGACTTTTTGGGCAGGTTTGGTCAAGGCGCCGGTATTCGCCGTCCTCATCGCCATGGTCGGCACGTACCGCGGCATGCAGGTGCGCGATTCGGCCCGCGAGCTCGGCCGGCTGACCACCGTGGCCGTGGTGCAATCCATTTTCATGGTGATTCTGGCCGATGCTCTGTTCGCCGTATTGTTCGTGCAAATCAATTTTTGATGCTCGACCCCAAATTCAATCCGGTGATTCGGGTGCGCGGCCTGCACAATAGCTTCGGCGCGCAGGTGGTGCACGATGGACTGGACATGGAAGTGCAGCAGAACGAAATATTCGGCGTGGTGGGCGGTTCCGGAACCGGGAAGTCGGTGCTGTTGCGATCGATACTCGGGCTGATGCACCCCCGCAGCGGCAGCGTGGAACTGTACGGGCGGGATGTGGAGAGCCTGGCGGTCGCGGACCGGGACAGTCTGGTGCAAAGCTATGGCGTGACCTTCCAAAATGGCGCACTGATCAGCTCCTTGACCGTGGCCCAGAACGTGCAGCTGCCGCTCAGGGAGCATTATTCATTGTCCGAGAAGACTCTGGATGAACTGGCGGACATGAATCTGCTCATGGTGGGGCTGCCGCCCGACGCCGGGGCCAAATTTCCTTCGCAGTTGTCCGGCGGAATGATCAAACGCGCCGCGCTGGCCCGGGCGCTGGCCCTGGAACCCAAACTCTTGTTTCTCGACGAGCCGACGGCGGGCCTCGATCCGATTTCCGCCACAGCCTTCGATGAGCTACTGTTGTATCTTCATTCGCAACTGCGGCTCACGGTTGTCATGATCACCCACGATCTCGATACGTTGTTTCAGACCTGCAGCCGCGTCGGCGTGATCGTGGACGGGCGCATGATCAGCGATACGCTGCCGGGCATGCTCAAAAATACGCATCCCTGGATTCAGGAATATTTCCATGGCCCGCGCGCCCGCGCCGCCGAGAAAGAAGCGGCGGACAAGGAAGCCCGTGGATAGAGACGCGAACTACGTCGCCGTCGGTGCTTTCGTACTGCTGGTCATCGCCATGGCGGTGTCGTTTGTGTTTTGGTACACCGAACAGCAGGACAAACGCAGCTATCAACGCTACGAGATTTATTTTCCGGGCTCCGTGAGCGGACTCACCGCCGGCAGTCCGGTGCGCTACTTGGGCGTCGATGTCGGCAAGGTGGCGCGCATCATGCTGGACCCGCTGCAGCACAAGACCGTTCAGGTGATCGCCGATATCGACTCCACGGCGCCGATCGATGATCGAACCCGGGCGTCCTTGAGTCTGCAGGGCGTTACGGGCCTCTTGTTCGTGGACCTGGAGCAGGACCCGAAAGCCGAATCGACGGGCGCCTTGGAACAGGGGCAGCGCTATCCCATGATTCGTTCGCGGCGCTCCGACTTCGATGTGCTGCTCAGTAATCTGCCGGCTCTGACCACACACCTGGTGGAATTGGCGGACCATTTCAATCAAGTCTTCAGCGACGAGAACGTGCGCTCGCTCAAGGCCACTCTCGACAATGCCCGCCTTGCGAGCGAACGGCTGCCGAACACGGTGCGTGAAGTTCAGCTGCTGGTCGCGGACGTCCGGCGCACCACCCAAGAGGTCGAAGGAACGATGGCCGACCTGCGGGGCGTCATCCAACAGGACGCGCCCGATCTGAAGGCGGCCGTGGGGAATATCCGGCAGATCTCGGACAACCTCGCTAAAACCACGCTGCGCCTCAATAGTTTCGTGGCCGAGAACGAACCAGACGTATCGCGCTTCACCCGTCAGAGCCTGCCGGAATTGGAACAGCTGCTGCGCGAGAGCCGGCAGGCGGTACGGGATTTTCGGGATCTATCGCGCAGCTTGAAGCTAGACCCGTCGCAATTGATTTATGAGTCCACTTACCGCGGAATCGAGGTGCCGAAGTGAAGCGTATGGCCCTGCCGTTGTTGATGGTCCTGCTGACGGCTTGCGCGGGATCGTTGTTCAAGAACAAGGCGGCTCCGCCGACCATGTACGTGTTGTCGGCGACGCCGAAATCCTCGGCAGCGGATCCGGCGAAAACCCCGCCGGTGCCCTTCGACGTGGCAGTCCTCAAGCTGCGGGTGCGCGCGGGACTCGACACCGAACGCATCGCCGCGCTTTATCCGGATCGGCGCATGGACTATTTCGCCGGCGTGCGGTGGAGCGGACCGCTCGATGAAGTATTGCAGGACCTGGCGGTGCAAGAGTTTCACTCGAATCCCGGACTGCGCAATGTGAGCGCGGATGGATCCGTGTTCGCGAGCACCTACTGGCTGGAGATCGAGGTGGCGGATTTCCAGGCGGAATATGCCGCCGGCGGCTCCGCGCCGACGGTGCATGTGCATTTGCTGGCGCGCGTCGGCAATTCAGGCGATCGGCATGTACTGGGGCGCTTCGAGCCGGACATCCATGAAGCCGCGGCCGACAATCGCATGACCGCCATCGTGGATGCCTACAATCGCGCCGCCGGCAAGGCATTTGCCGAGATTGCGGCGGGTACGGCGCAGGCCTTGAGCGCCAAATAGCTAGGAGCCTGTCTGAGTATTCCCCGTGGCGGCTCACGTGGAATACTCAGACAGGCTCCTAGATCCCGGTCTTTGCTTCTTCGGCTTCGATGGCGGTGCCGATCTCCATCCACTGTGTTTCGAGGTAAGCCGTATCTCTCTGCAGGTTCGCGCGCCGCAACGCAAGCCTGCTCCCGAGCGGATCGGCGGAGAGCTGCAATACGCGCCTCCACCTGCTCGAGTTGCTGCCGCAACCGCGTCAGCGGATCGCGGCGCGGCGCCTTCTTTTCAACGGGCGCTTTGACAGCCGCGGATTGTTTTCCGCCGGCGCCGGCGTTGCCGGAGGCGTTCTTGCCCGCTCCGCTGCGCGCAGGCGTGCGGGGCGCCGGTGCGGACTGCGGTGTCTTGCCGCGCGAGCGAAGCCACTGCTGGTAGTCGTCGAGGTCGCCGGCGAATTCCTGCAACTTTCCGTCCGCCACCAGCCACAGCGTATCGGCCACGGATTTGATCAAATGACGGTCGTGCGAGACCACGACCAGGCCGCCCTCGAAACTCTGGAGTGCAACGCTGAGAGCTTGCCGCATCTCGATGTCCAGGTGGTTGGTCGGCTCGTCGAGCAGCAGCAAATTGGGCCGCCGCGCGACCAGCAGGGCCAGGGTCAGGCGCGCTTTTTCGCCGCCGGAAAATCGGCCGACCGGTTCGAACGCGCGATCTCCTTGAAAACCAAAGCTCCCCAGGTGGTCGCGTATCTTTTGCTCATCGCCCAAGGCATAGTCCGGGCCGCCGAGATTGCGCAGATGCCAAAACGCATCGCAGTCGGGCTTGAGTTGCTCCAATTGATGCTGTGCAAAATAGCCGATGGCGAGATCCGGCGCCGCCGTGCGTTTGCCCGCCAGCGGAGCGATTTCGCCGGCCAACAGCTTGGTCAATGTCGACTTGCCGGCGCCGTTCGGCCCGAGCAGTGCAATGCGATCCAAAGGACCGATCGACGCATTGATGCCGCCGACGATCTGCACAGTCTCGCGCACAGCGGCGTAGCCGCACGCGGCGTCCTCCACGGTAAGCAGCGGCCGCGGTGTTTTCAGGGGCCGCGCAAACTCGAATTCAAATGGGCTGTCGACGTGAGCCGGAACGATGCGTTCCATCCGCTGCAGCATCTTCAAGCGGCTCTGGGCCTGGCGCGATTTGGTGGCGGATGCACGGAAGCGATTCACGAAAGCCGTGATTTCCGCTATGCGCTTTACTTGCCGCGCGTGCAGCGCCGACAGCAAGGCCAGCTCCTCTGAGCGCTTCTGTTCGAATTGCGAGTAGTTGCCGGCGTACGCGCGGATGGTTCGATTCTCGATGTGCAATACGCGATCGATGATCGAATCGAGAAATTCACGGTCATGGGAAATCATCAAGAGAGTACCCGGATAGGCCGTCAGCCATTCCTCCAACCAGACGATGGCGTCGAGGTCCAAGTGATTCGTGGGTTCATCCAGCAGCAACAGGTCGGCTCGGGAACACAGCGCGCGCGCCACGCCCAAGCGCACGCGCCACCCGCCCGAGAATTCGGCTACCGAGCGTTCGTGATCCGCCACCTTGAATCCAAGGCCATGCATGATGGCCGCCGCGCGCGCTTTGGCGCGGTAGCCGTCGATGGCTTCCAAACGAGAATAGAGGTCTGCCAGCGCCATGGCGGCATCGCGCCTTTCGGCATCCTCGATGGCCGCCTGCACGCTGCGCAGCTCCGCATCGCCGTCCAGCACGAACTCAATGGCCGGCCTGTCGCTCGCGGCGATCTCTTGTTCGACGTGCGCGACGTTGAGTGCCGCAGGCAGCTCGATGCTGCCGCGATCGGCGGCCAGCTCGCCCAAGATCGCTGCAAACAGGCTCGACTTGCCGGTGCCGTTGGCGCCGGTGATCCCGACTTTGTTGCCGCGGAAGACGGTGAAGTCGACCTGCTCGAAGAGCGGCTGCGGGCCGCGCCGCAGCGTCAAGTCTCTCGCAATCAGCATCGAAAATCGTTACGAAGAGAGCAGCATTGGCCGCAGCACCGTCGGCGCGCACAAGTTGCCGTGGTGCGGCGCGCCGCCTTCCTGGCCGGCGAGAATACCGAGCAATTTATTCGCTTCCATGGCGTCGCCGAACAATCTGCCCTGGGCGTAGTAGCAACCCTGCGTACGCAGGAACTCGAGCTGCTCGGCTTCCTCCACGCCCTCGGCAATGACCTCTAGATCGAGGCTCCTGCCCATGTCGATGATGGTGCGCACGATGGCCGCGTCGTTCGTGTCCACCGCGACATCGCGGACGAATGACTGGTCGATTTTCAACGTGCCGATGGGAAACTGCTGCAAGGCGGAGAGCGAGGAATAACCGGTGCCGAAATCGTCGATGGCGAGGCTCAAACCCATGGCGTACAGCTCGTTGAGAAGGCCGATCGTGCGCTTGGGGTCGGTCATCAAGGTGGTTTCGGTCACTTCCAGCTCGAAGCAGGTGGGCGACACGCCGTGCTTGCGAAACACACTGCGGCAACGTGAGATGAAGCTTCCCTGTTTGAGTTGCCGCAAGGACAGATTGATCGCGATTCGGCCGGGATGCGGCACCACCTTCTGCCATTCACGGTAGTCGGCGCAGACGCGATTCAGCACCCACTCGCCGATGTCCAAAATCAAACTGGTTTCCTCTGCCAGAGGTATGAAGTGCGAGGGAGAAATATCGCCGTGTCCGGGAAGCCGCCAGCGCAGCAAGGCCTCCGCGCCGACCACGCGTCCGGTGCGCAAATCCACCTTTGATTGATACAGAATGACCAGCTCGTCGCGCTCCAGCGCGCGGCGCAGCTTGCTCTTCAGCATGAGCCTTTCGACGGCCGCAGCGTTCATGCTGGGCACGTAGAACGCGCAAGAATTGCCGCCATTTTGCTTGGAGTGATACATCGCCGCATCGGCATTGCGGATCAGATCGATGACATTCTCGGCATCATAGGGGCAGATCGCGACACCGGCGCTGGCCGTGAGGTAGACCTCCTGCTGATTCACATAGAAGGTCCGGCTGATTTCATCGAGCAATGTCCGGGCCAGAGTTCCCAACGCCGCGCGGTTGTCGGTGTCCACCGGCAGATCGTCGATGAACATGGCGAACTCATCGCCGGCCAACCGGCCGATCACCGCGTCCTTGCTCAAATTCCGCGTGAGCCGTTCGCTCAAGATCTCGAGAGTGCGGTCGCCGGCGGCGTGGCCGAAAGTGTCGTTGACCTCTTTGAACCGGTCCAAGTCCAGGTACAGCAGCGCGAGGGAGCGTTGGTTGCGCCGCGCGCGCGCAATGGCTTGCTGCAGCAAGTGCTGGAACTGCATGCGATTCGGCATTTTCGTGAGCGTGTCGTATCGCGCCAGGTAGCGGATGCGGCGCTCGGCGCGCTTGCGTTCGGTGATGTTGCGCGCGACGTAAATATTGCCTTGAAACTGCGGATCTTCGGAGTCGATCGCCGAACTCGCCATGGAAACCGGGATGGTTTGTCCGCTGGCGGTGCGCAGCACCGTCTCACGCGCTTCCTGCGCGGGTTGCGCCACGTCAAAGGCAGTGCGATGCACCTCGTCGATGAAACCGACCAACGGCTTGCCGACCAATTCATCCGGCGCATAGCCCAACAGCAGCTGAGCGGCTTCATTGCAGCTTTTGACGAGGCCGTCCGGAGAGGTGACGAAAACGGCGTCGCTCAAGCTGTTGAGCACGGTGTTCAGATAATTCTTGGTGATTGTGGTTTCGTTCAGGTTTTGCCGCATGCGCTCGAGCGCAAATTGCAGATCCCCGAGCTCGTCGCGGCGCACGACTGCGAGCGGCCGCGTGTAGTCACCGTCGCCGATTCGATCGGCGCTCTTCACCAGCGCCGCAATCGGACTGGAGAGCTGGCGGGCAATGAACCAAGCGCCGAGCAATCCTAAAATCACCAGCGGCAACGCGATGCTTGCGAGCACGCCGCGAACGCGCTTGGTCTGCACGCCCTGCTTGCTCAGCAACTGCGCGTGGATGCTGGAAAGAGTTTCTTGCATCTGAGCGCGGCTCATCCAAATTTCGAGAGCGCCGGCGCCCTGCATCTCGGTCCGTAGAACGAAGGGACCTGCGGTCGTCGGCCGCGCCTCCTGGTTGCTTCCGGAGTAAAGAATATTTTCGCGTGCGCCCCATATCTCGACGCGTTCGATGTCGCGCTCATCGAGCAATCTGGTGGCGATCGCGGCAACGGCTGCGTTGTTGCCTGCCTTGAGCGCCGGCGCCAGAGAGGAGCTGGTGATGTTGCTCAAGGACCGGCCGCGCGCCTCGAGGTCGGACTCCAGCTTCTGCTGGACCGTGGCATAGGTGAGCTGATTGGCGTCGGCCGTATTGACGCGGTGCTCGTAATAGGCGAGGCCGCCCAAAATCAGCGCAAGCACGGCGCTGACCCCTAGGGCTAGGAGCAGATAACTGGTTTTAAGGCTGCGGGCCATCGATTGTCCTGTCCCCCCGTCTCTTAACCGACAATCATACCCGTTCAGGCCAACCCCCATAAGGGGCGAGGGTACAATCGGGGCCCCTATGCGCATTGACATATATTCCGACACCGTCTGTCCGTGGTGTTATTTGGGAAAGCGCCGCTTCGACCTGGCGCTGGCGGCGCGCCCGCAATACGAGCCCATTGTCGTCTGGCGGCCGTTCGAGCTGAATCCGGACGTGCCCGTAGAGGGCGTCGACCGTGAGACCTACATGGCGGCCAAAATGCCGGATCAAGCCCTCCTGGAACAGTCGCATGCGGAACTCGAGCGCCAAGGGGAGGCGAGCGGCATTCGATACCGCTTCGATCTGATCAATCGCGTCCCCAATACCCGCCGCTCTCATCTCTTGATCGCCCATGCAGCTCGGCGCGGCCTGCAAGCAGCGGTCAAGGACCGCATCATGCGCGCCTACTTCGAGGAGGGCTGCGACATCGGCGACCCGGACGAACTGGTGCGCTTGGGCAGCGAGGTCGGCTTGAGCGCGGCGGACGCCCGCAACGCATTGATTCTGCGGATTGGCCAGGATGGCGTGGTTGCGGCCGAGCGCCACGCGGCGGTTTTGGGAATTACCGGCGTGCCTACCTACATTTTCGACGGCCAATACACGATTTCCGGCGCGCAGGAAGTGGGGGTTCTCGCCCGGGTGTTCGATCAAGTGGCTGATTTTGCCTCCGCCCGCGGCGTGGCCTCATGAATGATGGCGAGCTGACGGGGCAAGCGCGCACGCATATTTCGGCCGTTGCCGATCCACAGTGCCTGTTGCACGCGCAGGTGGTGATGCCCTTCCTCAATTTGCGCCGCGCGGCCCAGGCCGATGGCATCGACTTGCTGCCGATGAGCAGTTTCCGCGATTTTGGCCGCCAACTGGCCATCTGGAACGGAAAGTTCAGCGGCGAGAGGCCTATGTACGATGCGGCGGGGCTGGCGCTCGACCCCGGTGCGCTGACGCCTGCGGAGCGGATCGATGCCATTTTGCTGTGGTCGGCGCTGCCGGGCGCCAGCCGCCATCATTGGGGCACCGATCTGGATCTGGTCGATGGCAAGGCTGCCGCCGCGGGATATCCGATCAAACTCACGCGCGAAGAATTTGCGCCCGGTGGACCTTTTGCAGCGCTCGACCGGTGGTTGGAGGCGCACGCCGCTCGTTTCGGTTTCTTTCGCCCCTTCAGGGGCCTGCGGTCCGGGGTGCAGCCCGAACCCTGGCATTTCAGCTTTGCGCCGATTGCCGAAAAGGCCCGGCGAAGTTTAGGCCCGGCAGTTTTGCGTGCGGCCATCGCCGGTGCGCCGTTATTGGGGAAGGAAGCCGTGCTCGCGCGTCTGGATGAGCTGCACGCTCGGTATGTTGCGACAATCGACTTGCCGTAGCGACCGCCTACTACCCTTGGCACAGTGGTTATGACCGGTTGGGTAGCGCTCGCCCGGAAGAGTAAGCAGCCTCGAGGCAACGATAAGGCGCAGTTGCCTCAAGGCTGCTTACCCTTCCTGACGGGTACTCGAACCGATCAGCATCACGGTGCCGAAGCTAGCGGCGGATGTTGGACGACAACTGATTTTCGGGCCTACGAGTGCGAATGAGACCACACGAACGCGGATGGCCACTCGAAACTCGTCCTGTGACGTTGAGTGGTCAGCGTGAAAGGACTAGGCCATACGAACCACCGCTCAAATTCACGGTGCCGAGGTGCTACGCCCAGAGCGCTTTCAGCCGATTCAGCATCAAGCCGCGCACCTGGCCGATCTGGGTGTCGTCGGATGTGAACAGGGGCGGATTACGCCGCAGCATGGGCCAACGCTCGGTGCGCAGCACGCGGTGCAGATAGCCCAAGTTGCGCTCGATAGCCTCGAGATAAGGATTCTTGCCGCCGAACAAGCATTCGAGGTAGCGGTAAGCGTGCTCGAACTCACCCTCGAGGCGCGCGACGAAAGTTTCGCGCACGAACTCAGGCGTTTGGCGCAACAGATCCAGCCCCGAGCTGTAGCGA
>Ga0193729_1000480_pt1 | contig 20883 bp, 16 predicted proteins | sample U1c2metaG_FD_143036 | JGI IMG/M metagenome (GOLD analysis project Ga0193729, IMG submission 143036) | Soil microbial communities from a riparian zone of the East river system, Colorado, United States - U1c2 | ecosystem: Environmental > Terrestrial > Soil > Riparian zone | place: USA: East River...
CAAATGACACATCGTTTTGTCGCGCTGCTGATTGGAATAGGTGTAATTGTATTTTGTTCGCGCGTTTGGAGAAACGCGCATCAGGTTGCCGCGCTCAAAAACTTGTCGATTTGGTGGGTCGTATTTCTTGTTAGTCAGCTGACGCTGGGCGCCTGGACGATTTGGAGCAACAAAGCAGCCGACATCGCGACCGCGCATGTCGCGGTGGGAGCGATCATGCTATCTTTTGGCGTGAGTATCTCGGCCATTTGCTCGCGCATTTCGAAGATAAGCTTTGGCAGGGCGCGACACCGCCAGTTCGGCTCGGACCCGGACGCGCCGCATAGCGAACCTGTCGCCGCATGAAAACCGCCGCGCTCGAAGTCGAAAATGCAAAACAGGCATTCGCACGGACGAGATTAATTGTTGATCTCTTCGAGCTAGTTAAAGCGCGGTTGACGTCGCTTGTTTTGCTGACTACCGCGGTCGGTTTTTATCTCGGATCGGCGGCGTCGGTCGATTATGCGGCATTGTTTCGTGTCGTCTTTGGGACCGCAGCCGCAGCTGCCGGGGCCGCCGCGCTCAATCAGTGGTGGGAACGCAAAGCGGACGCGCTGATGCATCGGACGAGAATGCGCCCGGTGCCGGCGGGCCGAATGCGACCAGCCGAAGCGCTCGCGCTTGGACTTTTCCTCTCGATCTTTGGAGTTGGCTATCTTGCACTGACTTGCAATGCACTGAGCGCGATCCTCGCTGCGATCACGATCACGATTTACATCATCGCTTATACGCCGCTCAAGCGGGCCAGCACCGCGAACACAGTTGTTGGTGCCATCCCGGGTGCCATCCCGCCAGTGATTGGCTGGGCCGCGGCTCGGGGCGCAATCGACGCAGGAGCATGGAGTCTTTTCGTAATTCTTTTGCTATGGCAATTGCCGCATTTCTTCGCCATTGCCTGGATGTACCGCGAAGATTATTCGCGAGCGGGTTTCCGCATGATTTCGAGCGATGACCTCACCGGCGAGCGCAGCGCCAGTCAAAGTGTGTTTTTCTGTATTCTGCTCCTGATTTTAGGAGGCCTGCCTGCATTTGTTGGAATTGTTACGTACGCGTACCTCGCAATCGAATTAGTACTTGGCGGTTTGTTTATTGCCGTTGCAATGCGGTTTTTGAGAGTCCGCACCAGAGAGGCTGCGCGTTTATTGTTTATTACGTCGATCGTTTACTTGCCGCTGTTGTTGGGCGCGCTCGTGCTGACGAAATCATGAACACAACTTCTGCCACAATGAACCAGGCGCCGATACGCAGCGGCATTGCCTGGAAGCTAATTCTGATTCTGATTCCGATTGTAACTTTGCTACTGTTACTTTGGCTGCGTCACATCGAAGTGGCAGCCCTTCGGCAACGAACTGTTTCTTCCTACGGCACAGTCCCAGCTTTTGAGCTGGTGAACCAGAATGGGCAGCCGTTTGGGTCCGCGCAGTTAGCTGGCAAGATCTGGATCGCAGATTTCATTTACACCACGTGCCCGGGACCTTGTCCGATGATCAGCAGCCGGATGAGCGAACTGCAGAAACCATTGGAAAAATCTGATGTGCATTTGGTCTCGTTTAGTGTCGATCCGGAGAAAGATACGCCGCAAGTTCTGCGCGGTTACGCGGAGAAATTGCAAGCAGATCACGCGCGTTGGGATTTCCTCACGGGACCAAAGAGCGCGATTTACAAACTCTCGCACGATGGTTTCAAACTTGCCGTTTCGGATGGTGGCGATGAACGGGGAATTCCCGTGCACAGCACGCGGATGGTCTTGGTAGATCGGCACGGTCAAATCCGCGGTTATTACGATGCCATTGAACCGGACGCCGTAACGAAGGTGCTCGCCGACACAAATCATCTGCTGCGCGAGCAGGCAAAATAGCGGTAGCCGTTAGCGTCGAGCGGGGCACTTGTAGCGGCAGGCGTGTCGCCTGCGAAACTAAACGGTCGCAGCCGGCACGGCTGCCTACAGGAGATGTGAAAACTCTATCCCACTGGTTCTGGTCCTGCGCTTGGGCCTTCGTCACAGACCATTCGCAGATAATCCCGATACTCGCCTTTTGGCAATCGATCGATGGTAGCGGAGAGTTGAGACTCCGTAATAAAACCGACCCGAAGCGCCACTTCTTCCAGACACGCGATTTTCAATCCCTGCCGGTGTTCAATCGTGGCGATGTAGTTACTTGCTTCAAGCAATGTTGTCGTCGTGCCGGTATCCAGCCAGGCCACGCCGCGGCTGAGCAACTTCACATGTAACTGGTTCTCCTTGAGATAAAGCAAATTTAGATCGGTGATCTCCAATTCGCCCCGCGCAGATGGACGCAGTGTCCGACACAGCTCGACGACGCGCTCGTCGTAGACATAAAGTCCCGGCACTGCGAAGTGACTCTTCGGTTGCTTCGGTTTTTCCTCGAGGCTGATTGCCTTTCCATCAGCGTCGAATTCGACTACGCCGTACCGTTCCGGGTCGCGGACTTGATACCCGAAAATGCAGGCACCACGCTCTATAGCCAGCGCGTCTCGGTAAAAGTCGAGTTTTCCATAGAAAATGTTGTCGCCCAGGATGAGTGACGCACCGCAGCCCTCAATGAATTTTGCCGCGATCAGGAAAGCCTGTGCGATTCCCTCGGGCTTCGGTTGCTCGGCGTATTCAATCCGAATTCCAAGGTGCGTGCCGTCGTTCAAGTAATCGCGCAGCATCGGCAGATCCTTGGGAGTGGAAATGATCAACACCTCGCGCAAGCCACCGAGCATCAGCGTAGCCAACGGATAGCAGATCATTGGCTTGTCGTAGATCGGGAGAAGTTGTTTGCAGACGATCTTCGTCAGCGGAAAAAGACGTGTCCCGGCGCCGCCGGCGAGAAGGATGGCTTTCTTCATTTTCGATTTTCGATTTTCGATTCTCGATCGGTGCCGCTCCAGCGCATAAGTAATTCCGCCCATTCCTGCCAGAAACGTGTCCCCGCAGTCAAATCGATCCCGCTTTTCTGGCTGACTAGTCCAAGCGCTTGCTGCGGAGCCGAACGGAATGTTGTCTTATCAACAAGAAACGAACTGCCGCGGGCTAATTTCCGATCTCTTGAACGACCGCATACACACTCTGATAACGCGTTCTGGATCCACTCTCGCGGTAAGGCCGGTCGCGCCTCGATCGTGGCGCTCACGGTAACATTGAGAAGTTTCTTTAAGATCAGCGCGCAAACGAGGGCACGGGAACTCGTCGCGTGGACATGGGAAACGTTCTTTCCTAGAAGAAGCTTGGTCAACACAAGAGCAAAACGCGCCTGCCGCAAAAAGATGGCACTTGGGGCCCTGACGCTCTGCTGCGCGCGATCTTCTTCCAGTTTTTGCGCGAGTGCGTAGTTTGCCCGCCATTCGGCCTCGATAACCATCGGGTCTGGCAGAAATTCGAGCGACAGCGCCATTTTTTCCATCGCTCGCGTGTACCGCGCACGAGAATCCAATTCGGATACGATTGGGACGATTGGCACATGACGTCGCTTCATCTCTTCAAGCTCGCGTTCAAGCAGCGGCAAATCTCTATCCGGCCAGCGCTCGATTAGATATGCAATCGCTGTAGCCGCTTCGCTCGCTGCCGCGCCGTAGCTCGCCATGGCGACCGAGGGCGGGTGCGAAGCGCAGCGCTGAGTGGATTTCGTCGCAGCGCCCGGTGTTTTCTGCAAAAGTTCGATAAGCGGCGCCACGGTATGCTGGATTCGGAAATGTTGTTCGATTCGCGCGCGCCCGGCGCGGCCATAGTGCAATCGCAATTTGGCGTCTTCTATAAGTCGGCTCAGGGCTTCGGCCAAGGCCATCGTATCCTCGGGCGGAACGAGCAAACCGGTTCCGCCATGGACAACTGATTCGGGAATTCCAGCCAAGCGAGTGGATACGACAGGACGCGCGGCGGCCATCGCCTCGATGATTACAGTTGGAAAAACATCGCTCGCTCCTTGAGGGTCTGTTACCGAAGCAAGGGCGAAAATATCAGCAGACCCGAGTCTCTCCAGAACCGCTCCCTGGGAAAGTGAGCCGAGCAGTTGAACCCGGTCTGACAGGTTCAACTTTCGAATTCTTGCTTCGAGTTCACCGCGTAGCGGACCATCGCCAACTATTTCGCAGATGAACTCAAGTCCCCGCCGCCTGAGGTCGGCGCAAGCGCCGATGAGATACTCAAATCCCTTGAACGCAACCAGTCGGCCGATGCTGATGATGCGTGGCACGTGGTAGGGCGCTATGCTAGTCCGGCTCGGACCCGCCGGGCCCGCCGCTTCTTCGTTCGGCGTTGGGAACCGCGTCAGGTCCATCCCGTTATAAACACGGTGAATTTTCGCAGCGGAATCCGGACAGCGTTGGCGAAGCAGGTCGCGGCTGTAATCCGTTTCGGCCGCTACGAACTCCGCGGCGGCGCAGATCTCCCGCAACAGATCGTCATTGCCAAGGTCCTTCATGAAATCCTGTCCATGCGCCGTCACGCTGAATGGAATCCCTGAAATCTCTTTCAGGAACATCGCGGTGTGCGCCGCTCGATTCGCGAAGTGAACATGAACATGATCGACACCGCGGCGCTTGAAATCGTTGGCAAAGTAAAGGGCATTGCGCGCGCGTTGCTCCGCCTTGACACTCGGGCCATATTTTCGCTCGTGCCGATCAACCAGGTTGCGCGGCCATTTGCCGTCCGTTTTCGCATTTTTTTCTGAAATCTTTAAGATTTCTTGCGGCGGCGCGTAATGAATGGGCGCGCGCAAACAGCCGATATGCTCGTGCCGCAGGCTCGTGAGCGGGGGATAGACCGAACCGATCTCAAGCTCGAAACCGAGCCGTTCCAGCGCCAGCATCTCCGCGTCGCAAAACGTCTGCGAAAGCACGGGATACCGGGAGTAAAGATAGCCGAGACGCATCGAAATCGGATGATTACCCGCTGCGTGCGAAAATAGCAATGGCTGGGGTGGCAGACTCGCCACGGCGAGTCCGTCCTGTGGGGGACCTGCCGCTTGCGTTTTTCAAAATGGACCCTGTAGTGGCAGGCGTGTCGCCTGCGGTTTCGAAAATGGGCAGCCGACACGACTGCCGCCACAATTCACGAAAAGCGAACGTCCTTGCCCGGATCCATCTCGAAGTCCAGGTCCAGCGAATCTTCCGTGTTCGGCTTGATTACTTCCTCCATGAATTTCACGAAAATGGAGTCTTCGCGGAAGATTGCGTACTTGTCCATCGACTCAAAATCGATGGCAATGAAGAACGGCCACGGCAATTCGGGGTCGATCCGCTTCCCACATTTAATGTTCAAGACCTCGGGAATTTTCAGCAGCTGCATGCGCGTATTCATCATCATCGCCTCCACGCGGGCAGGGGTCACCTCGGGTTTGAGTTTATAGAGAACGACGTGATGAACCATGAGGGTAAAGCTAATAGGCGTTTCCGATAAGACGCGCAAGTCCGAATCCGTTGCCCGAGCCGGGGAACATGGCATCGCTTGATTGCCACCGCTTTGGCGTATATAGGCGAAACGGTCCATCGGCACTGCGGTCGTCACATAAAATGCTGACTCGCCGCTGTGTCGAGTGTCAATAGTTTGAAGAGGCAGACGACTTTGAAAGAACAGCCGCAGAGATCTCTGTAAATCTGGAATATCCAGTGTGTCCGTTATGCGAGAGCGACCGCCGTGAGTTTCCATTTCGATTGTCCGCCACAGGACGGATTCGCCGTGGCGAACAGGATCCTTACAGGGTGGCGCGATGCATCGAGTGCGGATTCCACTATCCTTATCCGCGCCTGATCGAGAGCGCGATGCAGGAGGTCTATCGCGAATCACCATACTAGGAGGGCAGCGCATGCGGATATGCAGACACCAGCTACACTGCACAAGAAGAAGCGTTATGAGCAACGTTTAAACGCGTTCTGATGGCCTGGCCAAACGCGGTTTAAATGATAGCGATGTTTGGAGATCGGTTGCTACGATGCACAAACGCACAGAATTTCTAGGCTAGTCGAGGTGCAATCATTGCCTCAGTATTCTGAATTCAAGAGCGGTCAACGCGGGTTGTCCCGTCAGGAACCTGGTAAATCGTCAACGCTCCGAAGCGATTTTCCTTATCTTGGAAGACCATCTTGAAATAGCGCTTGTAGATCGGTTCGTTCAGTTTTCCCTTTAAAAAGCCCGATCGGAGACCGTTATCAATCGCGACATAATTGATGTGATTTTCATTGAGCAGATGAACAAGTTTGGTCGGATCTTTCTCGGTGAACATTTGCTCGTAAAGCACATCGCGAACACCTGTTGGATAACCCATCGACCAGCCAAAATACGGCCAGCCATAGAAGATCCGACGGCCGTTCAATAGAATCGGGTGAGTAACAAACCTGTCGGTCAGGAAGACATCCTTGGGGACGGTGTTTGTCTGTAGCCAGTCCGACAAGCGATTTTGCCTAAATGGCACGTCAACGATGGTATCGTTGTGGATGCGAAACCATTCAATCGTACCGCCCAGTGTTACGACAAGCGCGAGAACCACAGCCACTGGCTTGCCCAGCCAGGGTATCTTCCCAGTGCGCCAGATATTGTAGGCGACAAATAAATTGAGAAAAAGAACCCAAATATAGAGGAATTTGTGATTATTTATGATGTCCGTGCTTAGCTTGGTTGAGAACGCAAGTATTGGCAGAATCAGAAGCGCAACGAACAGCCGTCGAGGGAGCGGCGCACAAACTATCAATGCTGCTAATCCGAGCAGGAATTTTGGCCCAAACGTAAAGGCGAAATATGATAACACACGCTGCAGGGTAGGATTTTCAACCACGAGACCCCAGTGGATAATTGAACTTCCATGTGTGAGTCCCTGACTGCGTAGAAACAAAAACGCGAGTTGTGGTAGACTGACAATCGCCGCTGTGATCAAAAGCGAGAGGATGTAAGTTCGATAGGGAAAGAGGAGTAACATGGCGCCCGCCACGACGAAGGATGTTGCGAAGGCGGCGCTGTTCCATAAAGGAAGCAATCCCAGCAATAATCCGGTAAAGACGAAACCCGCTATTTGTCGGGGAGACTTTTCGCCGGAATCGATTGCCGTTTCGGTCCGTGATCGGAACATTTCGACGTCTATATTTTCAGCTCTTGTTACCGCCTGTTGGGTCTCAGCTACTTTCGCTGTTTCAGTTTCGCCACCTGCTGGAGCTGGAGAGCCTCTGCGCCATCGCAGTTGAAGAAAGCCAACCAGAAAGATCAACGCGAGCAACAAAATGCCGATCCCCACGAGAAGGTGCCTCTGCACGTAGAAAATGCTCAGCGACCATGTACCTACGTTTTCCGCGGGATATGGGTAACCCGAGACAAGCCAGTGGTTGAGATGGATGATATTATGGAATGCTTGGGATAGCGATCGCTGAGAACACAAAAATGCCACGTAAGAAAGCGTAGTCGGGAAGAAAAATAGCATCGCGCCGATACGCCCTACCGCGCGAGAACCAAACAGCACCTCGCCAAGCGTCATAAGTAGAACTAGCATTGCAAGGAGAGCGAGGACACTCAGAAGATTCAGAGCCCAAGCCATGTTAAGGCCCAGGAACTCTAGGTTCCCCGCCTGGAACCAAAAAAGGAAATGGTAGCGAATGGGCTCGCCGATAAAGTGAGGGTATTCGGTGGGAAAGTTATGTCCCATCGCGAAGCTCTGCATTAGCGATAGGTTAGGACCAAAATCGTTCCAGACGACAAACGCCATGCGCGCATTCCCATCCTTGAGCCAGAGAGTCCCGAACATTAGATAGCAAGCGATCAGCAGGAAGCAGCCAACGAAAAAAGTGTCCCAAACTACCGAGCCTGGCGGCCGAGAGTCCGACAGTTTCGGATCGAACACAGATTGCGGTCGAAGCCTGTAGATCACCAGACCTGCAAGCACAAAAAACAAAATATTCCCGCCGATCAACGGCTTGGCGGAGGACGCAAAGGCAAGCGCCAATAAGTATGTCGTCCACGTACATAAGACGAGTCCAACCAGAAATGACGCAGCAAAGTAATGGGACAGGGAGTTGAAGGTGTATAAACGCCGGCAAATACAAGCACCCAGCATTAGCATCGTTGCCAGATAAAGCAGCGCTAACATACCGGTTCGGCAGAGTTAGATGGGAATCTGTATCCTTGGCCCAAGCGATTTACGGGTGGACGTTTCTTGTCCAAAGAAATTCATACGTGGCGAGCGCATTAATTGCCACTGAAACAATGAAAAGCGAAATCTCGATTGCAGATGCTTTTGGCGGACCATTGCCAGCCAGCAGCAGAAACATCCACGGCAGCAGAATGGTCGCATACCGGTAAGAGAACTGCCAGCCACCGGGATTTCCGTGACACCAGAGCGCTGCCGTTAATAGCCCAATCGCGATCCAGGCTACAATCTTGTATTTTCCGCCTTCTCGAAAAATAAGGAAGAGGAAGGGACTGGCTATGAAAATCGAACAACCAAATCCATATGGTAGGATGTAAGGAAACTTGGGAACTGTGTCGCCGATTCCTTTGAAAAGCATGTGATAAATGTTTCCCGGGATTGCATGCAGAGAAAATAAGCCATGCTGATACCATGGCTCTTGGAGAACGCGCGGGATTCGAGCATATCCAAAATCAAAGATGGAATGGAACCGCGCGAAGTTATACTCCGCTGTTAGAATCCCAAGAGCTAACGGTACGACCATAAAGGACATTAAAGCAGGCGCTGTTTTACGGAGTCGCTGCCAAATGTTGGTCACCCCGATCGCCTCGTTTCCATCGGGATTCGTGAACCACAAATAAAGGAAAATTGGCAGGATGAGAATTAATTCTGTGCGATTCCCGAACGCCAGGGCGAAAAAGGCCCCGGCAACGAAAGGACATCGTTGAACCAGGGTAAAATATAACGCTCCTACCTCTCCCAGTAACGCAAAACCGAGCGCTAGTTGCCAAGACCCACCGAATCCGAGGTTACACCATATCCACGTGCCGAAGATGGGAAACAGCGCGAGCACAGTGCGTCGGACAATTGACTTGGTTTCGATGCTGGACAAGCCAAAGAAGAAAAAGACGCACAGTCCCGCGATCAACGCTGTCAAAACTTGCGCAGGAAAACCGTGAATCCACCCTGCTTTCTGCAAAAGAGCGACTGGGAGGACGCTTAGAACTGCACCAAGTGGGAAGACAGAGTAATACTTGCCTTCGAATGGAACCAACTCGTTCAGCCACGAGCCAGGATGCCTGTCGAGGCCAAGATGGCCATGCAACAATGCCGAGGCAATTCGAGCCGTGTAATCAAAGTCGTGCATCGTCGCCTTCGTCGTTTTGAGGAAGACGATGGCGGCGATGACGGCAAGGATAGTTCCCGCAATCCAGTGGCGCGAGGTCCTAGTCGCCGCAACATATTGACAAACCTCTGGGGCCTCCCCGGTGTTCCGTACGTCTCCCGTCATCACTGTCTTACTTGTTTCTAATGCGGGAATGCTATTTCAAAAAGCGAGCTCTGCCAAATCAGAGTTTGATAAGGTTCAAGCGATTTCAAAAGCTGTGCACCTATAAAAAGGAAAGCCGACGCAAACCGATGTATTATTCTAGTGCTCTAGTGCGGTGGCGTTGGGCGAGGTCGCGGATTTGGGCGAGGTCTTGGTCTTGGAGTAGCTCTTGGTGTTGCAGTCGGCGTCACCGTTGGTGTCGGCGTAGGCGTTACTCCGGGCACCGCAAACGAATAAACTTTATAGTCATTAGCGAGGTAAATACGTCCGCTGGCGACAATGCCGGTATTGAAACGGCGCGAACCGGACAACAGCTCATTTGGCCCGCCGCTGGCATAAACAACATTGCCGGTGTCTCCATCAAATCCGTGCAACCGTTGATCGCCGCCCACGTCTGCGCCTACTACCCAGACAATGACGTCGTTGGTGCCATCAGTCGAGGTGGCGAATGGCGACGCGCGACCGGGCTGGCTTACGCTCCAGGCACTGACGATGGCAGGAGGATTAGTTGGAGTGATACGGAAAGCAGAAAGCGTGGTGTTGCTTGCACGGAAAGCGACGTAGGTGCCCTGCTTTGTGCGATAGACTACCGCGACCTGGGTAATGCTGCTGTTGGAAACGTTAGCGGAGGCAATCGGTGCAGTGATACCACCAAGGTTATCCCGGTTCAATAAATATGCATTGCCATCCTTAACTAGTGTCACTACCAGGTGGGAGGGCGTTGCGCCCGGGACGTCTACCAGTAAAGGACCGGAGCCACCAATATCCTTGTCCTGATTGTCGAGTGTCAACCAATTGAGTGGCGCCCAGTAATCGGCAGGCGAGCCACTAAAGATAGGGCCGGGTTGAAAACGAATCACTGCTTCGCCGCCACCCCAAACGCCGCCAGTGTCAAACGTGTTACCCGTGGTAACGAAAGTGTTCATGCCGTCACGCTGGCTGGATCACCTATCGGCACTCCTACAAGCCAGCCATGATAAACACCACAATCCAGGAGACTGCCATACGGCACGTAAAGAATGTCGCCCACGATTCCAAGTGCGGGCCGTTGAGCTTGTATGGACGGTGTAAAGTTGGTGCCGTTAAATACAGCAGCCTCGCCCACATCTACTGGCCAGCCGGAGTTGATGTCGCCTGTATCCAGGTTAAGGGAAAAGATGAAATGCTTCTTAGTGTTGCCGCCGTCAGGTGTGATCATTGCGTTGAAAAAAAGCGCGCGCGAGGCAAGATCGATAATGGGCGTACCGGTGATGCCTATCGGATCGATGTCACCGCAAACGAGATCGTTTAAGGGCACTGGGTCGCCGACGTTACGCTGCCAGATGATGCTGCCATCGATAGCGTCGAGCGCATATACGTTATTGGATTCGGTCACCGCAATAACTGTTGGCCTGCCACCCGGGCCCTCGTCGACGTAAAGCGGCTGCGCGTAGACATCGCCGACGATACTGCCGTCAAAATTTAAATCGCGCGCTAGATTGGTCGCAGCGTCAAGCGTAAACGCGGCGTCAACGTAAAGGCCATCCCGCGAATCGTGATTGTGAAACTGCGTCACGTTCACTTGCGCGTTTATCGGAACAACTGCGCTCCAAAAATAAGCAAGGACAACCGAGAAAATGTAAGATAGCGGCTTCATACGTCAGTGCTTAATAATTCCCGCGACCCTTTTACCATGCCGCGCTGCCCTCGTGTCAAGCCCGATGACGAATCGCTGATCACCGATCGCGAATCACCACGTTCTTTCAGCGCGGTGTTGGGCGAGGTCGCGGCGCGGGGCGGAGCCTTGGTGTTGGGGAAGGTCTTGTGGGTGGTGTTGGAGTAGGTGCTGATGTTGGCGTCGGGGTGGCAGTGGGCGTCACAGTTGCCGTTGGAGTTGCAGTGGCTGTCACTGTTGGGGTCGGCGTGGGCGTGGGTGTAGGCGATGATGCCGACACTTGAAAAGCATAAACTTTATTATCCCCGGCGATATAGATGCGGCCGCGAGCCGCAATGCCAGTGGTGCTATAGAAGTGCGTTCCCGCCATCAGTTCGTTCGGGCCGCCCCCATCGTAAACAACTACACCGGTATCTCCACCATAACCGTGTAGTCGCTGGTCGCCTTGCGTGGCATGATCCTCGGTGCCAACTACCCAGACGATCATGTTATTACTGCCATCGGTAGAGGTGACAAAGGGCGAACCGCAACCGCCATTTGCCCGGGTCACACTCCAACCGCCGGGGATGTCGATTGTAGGCGGATTGGTCGGAGTAATGCGGAAAGCGGAGAGGACGGTGTTGCCGTCGTTGTTGGCGCGGAATGCGACATAGGCGCCCTGTTTGGTCCGATAGGTGACGGCTGCCTGGAGAATAGTGTTGCCGGCAACCTGAGCTGATGCTACAGGTTGGCTGATCCCACCAAGGTTATCGCGATTAACCAAATACGCATTGCGGTCCTTACCCAACGCCACGACCAGGTGGGAAGGCGTTGCGCCGGGCACGTCCACCAGCAATGGGCCTGAACTGCCAAGATCCGCGTCGCCTTGATCGAGGGACTGCCAATTGATAGGCGCCCAATAGTCGCTGGGTGAACCGCTAAAGATGGGGCCGGGTTGAAAGCGAATGACGGCCTCGCCGCCGCCCCAGTTGCCGCCAGTGCCGGTAGTATTACCGGTAATAACAAACGGGTTCTTTCCATCGCTGGCGACACCGCCGGTGCCCCATATGGCGCCGCCGTGAGCATTCGTGGCCGCAGCCCACGCCGTGACGCTTGCCGGATTATCTATCGGTATTCCCACCAGCCACCCATGATAGGAATTGCAATCCATCATGCTCCCATACCCAACGTAAAGAATGTTGCCCACGATGCCGAGCGCCGGTCGTTGCTGTTGGATTTCCGCAGTGAAGTTGATCCCGTTGTATGAAGCTGTCAGTTCCACGTCCACGGGCCAGCCGGGATTGATGTCGCCTGTGTCCACGTTAAGCGAGAAGATGAGATGTTTCTTGGTGTCGCCGCCGTCAGGTGTGATCATTGCGTCCAGAAAGAGTGCGCGTGAGGCGAGATCAACAATGGGCGTGCCGATGATGCCCATGGGATCAAACTTGGTGCAGTCGAGATCGCCCGCGGACACCGGAGGACCAACGTTGCGCTCCCAGATTACGCTGCCATTGAGGGCGTCGAGCGCATAGACGTTATTGGATTCGGTTACGGCAATGATCATCGCTTCACCGCTGGGGCCGCCCTCGATATGAAGCGGCTGCGCATACACGTTGCCGACGATCGTGCCGTCAAAGTTCACGTCGCGCGTAAGATTCGCGGCAGCGCCTGGCGTGAATGCGGAGTCAACGTAAAGACCGTCCCGCGAATCATGATTGTGAAATTGTGTCACGTTCAACTGCGCGTTTGCTGGAACAACTGCGCTCCAGAAACAAACAAGGACAATCGAGAAAATGGAAAATAGAGACTTCATGCGTCAGTGCGCGGCTCTTTTACCATGTAGCACTGCTTCTGTGTCAAGCCGCATGATGACTCAATCTATCCGGCCAATGCTGAATGCTCTTAGGGTGCTGTGCCTTAGCGCCGCGGCGACGGGCGAGGCGGCGGGGTCGGGCGATCCCTTGGCAAAATTCTTGGGGCGATCATGCGAGTGGCGGGGTCAGCGACCCCGTCTACAGCAATCTGTTTCTACGGCTGGATTTGGTCGGTCCAGAGAAATTGCCAGGTGGCTATTGCGTTGATTGCGACTGACACAGCGAAAAGTGAGATTTCGGGCAGGGATATCTTTGCAGGCCCGTTACCAGTCAACAGAAGGAACATCCAGGGAAGCAGGGTCATGGCGTAACGATACGAGAATTGCCAGCTCCCAGGATTTCCATGCAACCATAAAACGAGCGTTAAAACGCTGATAGCCACCCAGGCTACTACCTTGTATCGGCCGCCCTGGCGAAACAAAAGGCATAGGAAGGGGCTGGCCAGGAAGATAGAGCAACCAAAGCCGTTTGGTCGGATGTAGGGGAAGTAGGCAAGGCTCTCATATCCTTGGAATAGCATGGTGTAGATATTCCAGGGGATAGCATGGATCGAAAACAACCCATGCTGATACCAGGGCTCCTGCGCCACTTCCGGGATGTGGATGTAACCAAAGTCGAAAATGGAATGAAAACGCGCGAAGTTATAGGCGGCAGTCGCAAGCGCTAGTATTGCAGGCAGGCTTAGGAAACGGATGAGCAAAGGCGCTTTCTCCTGGAGCGCTCGTTTTAACTTCCTTCTTCCGATCGCGTTCGCATCTTGCGGCGCGCTGCCGCCTTCGCTAAAGGCTACGGGCATGTCCGAGGCGACCGCCGCTTCCTGGAGCTTTCCATTTGGCTCGCGCCAAAACAAACAAAGGTACAGAGGTATTGTGATAAGTAGCTCGGTGCGATTCCCAAAAGCCAGGGCAAAGAACGCTCCTGCAACAAACGGGGATGGCCGGACCAAGGTGAAATAGAGCGCTGCGGCTTGCCCCAGCAAAGCTAGACCAAGAGCGATTTGCCAGGCGCCGCCGAATCCGAGGTTGCACCATGTCCAGGTTCCGAAAATCGGAAACAAGGCCAACATGATCCTGCGAGCTAACGACTCGCGTTCTATGCTACTGTGATCGGCTCCGAATGCCTTGGCGAGTTGGAAAAAGAAGTAGACGCACAACCCGGCAATTAACGTGGCTAAGACATGCCCGGGAAAGCTCTGGATCACGCCCACGCTTTGGAGGAACGCTGCCGGAAGCATGCTAATCACAGCACCCAGCGGAAACGCCGAATAATACCTGTCTCCCTTCGGAATCATCTCGTTAAGCCAGTCAGGCGGCTTTTCCCGAAGACCCAGCTGGCCATGGAGCAGAGCTGAAGCAATCTGATTTGTATAATCCAAGTCGTGCAGGCTCGCCTTAGTCGAGAAATAGAAGGCGATCACCGCAAACAGCGAGACTGCTATGGCCACCGGAAATTCCCGGATCTTGTTAGTCTTCAATGCCATAGTAATGACGAAGCACGAGTGACGAATGACGAAGGAAAGTCAAAGATTCGTGATCGCGCCTGCCCAACGCTGTCACCAGTAGGCGCGACGGGGGCTGCCCGGGTTATCTCACTTCCATTTTTCATAAGAATGCCGGCCTAACAGCTTTTCCCAGGCGGCTCTTGTCTCGGCGGGCACGTTTAGATCGGCATCGACTAGCCAGGAGACCGTTGCAAGCGAGTTTAGAACGATCGAGAGAACAACTAGTCCAATTATTATATGACGCGACCATAGCAACTCTGAGCCGCCTGAATCCAGAAAGATAACAAGGGAGAAGATCAGGAAAGGATAAAGATCAGTAGCGTAACGTTGGGCTAGCACGAAATATGAGAGGATGCAGAGAAATTGAACGACGAGGGCCGCGGCAATACCCCACTCAAGGAGGTCGACTTTCCGTCGAACAAAACACACGATTCCCATGATCGCGGCAAAAACAAGCCAACTGGAAGACCAGAGGAGAGAGATGTATACCTCGCTGTCCGGATTGGAAAAGAGCGAAGGATAGTTATAGAAATGGCGGTCTACCGCGACGAAAGGAGGTCGACGTTCAAGGCTAGGAAGGCGCAGGCTGAAGTAATCAGCAAAACTATAGGGAATGCGACGCGGGCTGAATATACCGTATTTATGCGCAAATTCACTGTGAACCGGGTTGACGTAATAGTCATAGTTTACTCCGGTGAAGGTGCCGAATCTTGCGTAGCTTAGCCAAAGATAAAACGTGAGGGCAGCGCCCAGCGGCAGAAAGAGGGCCAGCAGATTAATTAATCGTTTTTCGCGTCCTACTCGTAGGGCAAGAAGCGGTGCGATCAGGATGAAAGGTATGCCGAAGGTGACTCGGGAAAGTAAAGCTGCGGCGGCGCAGAGAGAGAATCCCAACAGTGAGCGCGTCAAAGCAGCGCCGTCAGCTTGTCGCGAGCGAAAGGTGAAGTAGAGCGCGGCCAGCGACCAAGCCAGGCCCCAGATGATTGCTTCGTCGTAAATGGAAAGATTTCCAAGCAGTAAGAGTAGGGGCGAGCCGAGTGCAAACCCGACGATGCATGCATTTCCTAGCCAGTTACGGCCTCGTGAGGAAAGTGGAGAGGAGCGCAGGGCTGTGCCTACAAGGCCCGCGACGGCAAACAGCGCAACGGCGCCTGCGCAAAATCCTGAAATCCGCGACCATTTTCCATGTCCCGCCGGATAAGCGAAATTTAACGGAATCCGAAGCAACGCCGGGAACGGCCCAAAGTACATGCGCACGTGATCGTTTACGATCATTGCTTCGTGACTGATTGCCTCTGGATCGACGTCCACATTGCCTCGCAGAAAATGTTCCGCTTGAGAATCGTAGGCGCCCCCGAGCACCTCCTTAACAAAAACCTGTCGTCCACCTGTGGTGGTATAAACCCAGAGAAGAATGCTCAGCAGGAGGAGGAGCGGCAGAAATCGGGGCCCTGCAACAGACGGTTCGCATGGAGCGTCTGCCCTTCGGTGGATCAGAGACATCTAAGATCGTTGTCCTGTAAAACTGATCGGCGCAGTTTCACACTCGGAAGTTTCATGACGACCTTCAGAACGCCCATTCGCCGTGGGCAAATAGAACGGCGAACAACGCGAAAAACAACAGCGACCAAACCGTCAGGACACCCGCCCAAAAGCGGTTCCTGCCAAGCAGGGCGAAGAGGATGAAAATCGGGAACATCGTCAACGTGTACCGCGGTATGCTTTGCAAGAAGTTGACACTAGTAAAGAGAATCAAGCTTACGGTCATCCACATCGCATAAGCCGGCCGCAACTTGATCCAACTAATGATCGTACAAATAAAGCCTAGTGCCACGAAAAAGAGCTCCTGTACACCCACCATTTCCGCCTCGCGTGGAGTGGGGTAGAGAGCCCAGATTGCCTGACGAATTCCCACTGAAGGCAAGGCAAATGACTGTTCGAATGATACCTTTCGGGTTTGCAGGAAAGCAAATGGATTCCCGTTAACGCTCCAGTTAATCAATAGATATACGACGAACCCGGCGGGCACGAATGCAATCCAAAGCCACTGCCGATTCCAGCAGCGCCTCACCCAGTATTGTTGTGTTGCTTCCACAGCAAGAGCGGGAACGAGAACAACGCCGACCCCACGGGTCATCCAGCAGAATGCGCCCAGCACGCCGGCCAACCACCATCGCTCGATGCGAGCTGCCAGGACACAAGCTAATGCCAGAGCTAGAAACAGGCTTTCGCTATATCCAACATGAAGAAAATATGCCGTTGGAAAAATGAGAAAGAACCATACGCTGCGCATTGCGACGCTCGCCGGATAATCAAGCCGGACGAGTCTTCGCAGCAGAATCGCTGCGATAACGGAAGCGATGCCAGAGACGATAAGTCCAGCCGCAAGGTAGCTCTTACTGATGTAGACTACCAAATGGACCAACCACGGAAACAGAGGATAAAACGCCGTGGAGCCGTCGGTGCCGCTGTATCCAAATTCCGCGATCTTCTGGTAATACCCAAAATCCCATTGGTCCCATATTTGGAACCATCCGCCGGTCCCACCCTTTCGGCTGTCCCAAAGGATCGGATAACTTTTAGCCCCTACGAAGAACAGCAGAGCCTTGATGGCCATTACCCAACCGACCACGATCCAATCCTGCTTTGGCAACAAAGAAACGATCCGCCTCAAACTCCTCATCATCTCTTATCATATAACCTGGCGCAACAACCGGCGGTGTCGGTCGGCCAAGAGGTTTCGGGTTAAGCAGCGAATGAAGCGGTACCTGCTCTCGCGACAGGCGAAAGCCCGATCGCAATGGATTTAGTGGCGTCATCCCAGCTATGAGAAGCGCTCCGTTCAACGCCCGGATTCTGCGAGAGGAAATCTAAGGAATCGGCTAAATTAAATTCAGCAAACAGGAACGCGCCGCGAGCATCCGAAGGTGCGGATTCTGGCCGCCCTATCTCTTAAAATCCAGGGCGCCTTTTTTGACTGCGTAAGCGTAACCCACCATCAGGATCGTGATGAAGCTGAGCATGCTCCAGAAAATGACGCTGCTCTGCCTGATTGCGTCGCGGTACACGACTGCCCATGGGTACATGAACACGATCTCAATGTCGAACAGGATAAAAAGCATCGCCACGACATAAAACTTCACGCTGAAGCGCGGCTGGCGTTCACCCTGGGGTATCATGCCGCATTCGTACGGGGTATCCTTGGCGGGCGTACGTTTTCCGCTTTTGCCTACCAGCACACTGACAATTAACGCGGAAGCGGCAAAGAGAATGGCTACAAGGATTTGCAGGAGAACCGGCAAATATTCGCCTAGCATCCGGAATTCCCTGGAATCAGAAGGGTTCCGTTATTTTACAGCAGCAAGATGGCCATTCTGCTGGGCAATCGCGCTGGCCAAAGCCGAAGGCAACCCCTTGTATTTCTTGCCGTTCTTCTTGACCGCGCCCCGCGCCACGAGATTTTGCAATTTCTCATAAGCTCGCAGGCGCAGCATTTCCTCGCCACCGCTGGCAGCGTTCCGGGCCCGAAGATTCTCGTGCACGATGTCGAACAACTGCTTAAATTCGAACGACGAACGCCGTGAGAGGACAGCGACCAGCTCCTCAGTTACCAGATCAGGAACGCGACGGGAGAATGCATTTTTCTTTAGAATAGCCATAAGGCGAGCAACATAGCACGTTTTCGCCAAACTGCAGCACTTTTCTTCGTTCCCCGGTGGCTGAAACTTAAAAGAGTGCCGAAATGGCGCAGCTCTCAAGCCCGGCATTTTTTTCCCACCTATGGCGTTGGCGATGGGCTGCTCATCGCCGGCTGCGGCGTGGCTGTCGAAGAAGGCGCCCAACCAAAGCCTGTGGCGGCCTGCTGCCGTGCCGCCGTGCCGACGCTGCTTAGGATGGCGAGGCCTATAGCCGCTTGGTCCAACGTGATTGGCCCGAGGGACTCGGCCACATAGCCATCGCGGTCATATCTTTGTGAGGAGACAATTGGACTCAGGTGCTTTGTAATCACATCTGGCGATGGAATCTTGCCTAGATCAACGGAGCGAGCTATTGCCGGCATGAAGGCCGCCGCCAATAGCAACATTGGACGAAGCGAAGCATCAAGCCTCGAGTACAGCAGCGCTGTATCGACGTATGAAAAAAAATTCGTCGGCGCTGGTAACAATCGCTCGGCTGCTTTGTAAGTTTGCGAATCAGCGAGCTCCGACGAGCTACCCCCGCTGCGTTTCATCGCTTCTTCGACTGATACGGGATTGAAACCGGCGATAAGAATCCGGTCAGATAATGCGATCGTTGGAGTGATTGCGACGAGTGTGGCCGCCGACTGCTTCGAAAAATAGCGGACACTGTCCTTCTCTGTTTGCGTCCAAATTGCCCCTTCATCGGCGCGTGTAAACGCCTCGATGATCTTACTAGCCTTGGCCACGTCCAGCACTGGCAGGGTCAGAAGTAAGGATGGCCAATGCGCACTGGATGGCCAATCTGCCAGCGCTCCCAGCTCGAGGCCGAATGCAGCTTTCCAATCATCGGCTGCAATCCCGCTGATGGCGAAGTCCTGGAAAGCTTTCTGCACCGCACCGCCCAGCGTAGCAGCCTGGTTTAGTGTTTCCATCTTTTCTCCGAGATTGAGCAGCAGCGCCAGATAAAAAAACGTTTCCTTTGTTCCAAGCCTTAGCGAGGAGCGGTTGAGTGTGGCGTTATTTTCGAGCTTTGACATTCCAAGAAAAAGCACATCACGTATTTTTCCGTTCTCGAATCGCGTCGAACCGGCAATGCACCGCATTTTTTCAAGCATCGTGGTTTCACCGGGAGTCGGGCTTGATTGCACAGCAGCACGCAACGCGGCAAGCCGCTCAGAAAATGCTTTGGGTTGGAGATAGAAAAACGCTGCGTAATTCGATGGCCGATGCGAGGTGGCCGTACGATATGCTTCGTCCTTGTCGAGGGTTTGGTCTGAATTTTTCGCGCGATGGTCGACGCGATCGAGCAGCGCCTTTAATTCCGTCACGTTTGTCGCAGCGAAGAACCATGGGCGATCATACGTTGTTGCCAGAGTAAATGGAGTCGCCGTGGCCACGTCGATTTCATGGCCCTGGTACTGAAGTTTCTCACTCTTCGTGACCGGACGTTGGTCCAAAAGCATTGCGCGCCATTTGCCAATGACCCGCTCGGCGTCCTCTTGGGTCCCGCGAAAACGAAAGCCGCCCACAACGCTTGGAGCGCTATCGCTGATGGACGTCAAGGCGAAGAAGACGTTCTTTGAGTCGAGCTGTTCCATTTCCTGCAGCGTTTGAGAGACGGGGTTTTGTTTTTGCACGTTGCCCAGCGGCTTGCGCAAAAAATCCTGCACAGCCGGTTCGCGGTACAGCTGATAAACATCCGACTGAAACCACTCTTTCTGTGTCCGATTAAAGTCCGGCATGTGCGCCAGGAAAATTGTGTCCCGGGGCAGAAACCCGGCCACAGGAGCGCTCGAAATTTGTTCGGAAAGATTCCAGTAGTACCAACCAGCGAATGCGGCAACGGCGACCGCAATGATCAGCAACAAGATTCGTTTCATAAGGGGCGCCTCTCAGGCGCGGATGCTCGATACTCGATGCTCCATACCTGATCAAACCCAAAGTGACCGAGCATCTCCGATCCGGATCTGGTACCGCGCCGTATTCGAAATCTCTGTCGCGGCAGGCGTGTCGCCTGCGAAATCCAGGCGTTTGCAGCCAACACGGCTGCATCTACAGGAGTGAAAATCACGCTCTCGGATGAAATTGCCGATGCACGGCTTTCAATCGCTGTTGATCGACGTGCGTATATACTTGCGTAGTTGAAATGTCAGCGTGGCCGAGCATTTCCTGGATGATGCGCAGATCGGCGCCGTTCCCCAGGAGATGCGTCGCGAAGCTGTGTCGCAGAAGATGCGGATAAATGTTCTGTTCGAGTCCGGTGCGGCGCGCATGTTCCTTCACGATCTGCCAGATACGCGCTGTGGTTAGTTTGGTGCCGCGCTCGGAAAGAAAAATCTCGCTGCTGCTACGCCGCTTTACGAGTTTCGGCCGCTCGGTGGACAAGTACGCCGCCAGCGCTTCGCACGCCTTGCGACCTACGGGCACAAGGCGGGTCTTGTTTCCCTTACCAGTCACGCGCACAACTCGCTCTTCGAAGTTGAAATTCTCAAGACGCGCGTTTGCCAGTTCAGAAATACGCAAACCGCTTGCGTAAAGCAGCTCGATCATCGCTCGATCGCGCAACCCGTGAAGAGCATTCGTATCGATCTTTTCCAGGAACTGCTCGACTTGCAATTCATTCAGAGTCTCTGGGAGATACCGCTCGATTCGCGGGAGCGTCAGCGCTTCAGCCGGATCGCGTTGAACCTTGCCTTGAGCGAGCAAGAAGCG
>Ga0193729_1000481_pt1 | contig 20882 bp, 18 predicted proteins | sample U1c2metaG_FD_143036 | JGI IMG/M metagenome (GOLD analysis project Ga0193729, IMG submission 143036) | Soil microbial communities from a riparian zone of the East river system, Colorado, United States - U1c2 | ecosystem: Environmental > Terrestrial > Soil > Riparian zone | place: USA: East River...
CACCGACGCGACGCTCTCCGAGGTCGCAAAGCTCGCGCAGATCAAGCTCTACTACTCCTCCAACAGCCCCGCCTACGTGCGCTCGCACACAGCCCTGCTCAGCTTGATCCAAGCGCTCGCATACGGCGTCTACGCGCAGGACTCGGCGCAGTACGACGATCGCATCAAGGCCTTCAGGCTGAAGTAGGACCGCGCGCTCAGGCTAGACTGGGCCCATGCGCGACGAGGCCACGTTCCGCGTCAAGACCGGCCTGGCGGAGATGCTTAAGGGCGGCGTGATCATGGACGTCGTGACGCCCGAGCAGGCGACAGTCGCCGAGGAGGCCGGCGCCGCCGCCGTGATGGCGCTGGAGCGCGTTCCGGCAGACATCCGCCGCGACGGCGGCGTTGCGAGGATGTCCGACCCGGAGATGATCGCCGGCATCCAGGCGGCGGTCAGCATCCCGGTGATGGCCAAGGCCCGCATCGGACACTTCCTCGAGGCGCAGGTGCTCGAGGCGCTGGAGGTCGACTACGTCGACGAGTCGGAGGTGCTCACGCCGGCCGACGAGGCCAACCACATCGACAAGTGGGCGTTCAAGGTCCCGTTCGTGTGCGGCGCGACCAATCTCGGCGAGGCGCTGAGGCGGATCGGCGAGGGCGCCGCGATGATCCGCTCCAAGGGCGAGGCCGGGACCGGCGACATCGTCGAGGCCGTCCGACACATGCGCGAGATCACCGGTGAGATACGCCGGCTGGGCGCGCTCGCAGAGCCCGAGCTCGCGACCGCCGCCAAGGAGCTGGCGGCGCCGCTCGAGCTCGTCCGCGAGGTCGCCCACTCCGAACAGCTGCCGGTCGTGCTGTTCTGCGCCGGCGGCATCGCCACCCCGGCCGACGCCGCGCTGATGATGGCCCTGGGCGCCGAAGGCGTGTTCGTCGGCTCGGGAATCTTCAAGTCCGAGGATCCGCCGACGAGGGCGCGGGCGATCGTCGAGGCGACGACGCACTGGCGGGACCCACAGCGCGTGGCCGCCGCGTCGCGTGGCCTCGGCCCGGCGATGGCCAGCCTGGAGAGCTCCAAGCTCGACGGCGAGCAGCTCCTGGCCCAACGCGGCTGGTAGCAGCGCGGTCGATGGCCGGCGCGGAGCGGGCCCCGCTGATCGGCGTGCTTGCGCTGCAGGGCGACTTCGGGGCGCACGCGCGCGTGCTCGAGCGGCTCGGCGCGGGCGTGCGCGAGGTGCGCGTCGGGGCGGACCTCGAGGGCATCGCCGGTCTCGTGATCCCCGGCGGCGAGTCGACGACGATGACGCTCGGCGTGCGGCGCGAGGGCCTGGCCGCGCCGATCGCGGCGCTCGTGCGCGAGGGGCTGCCCGTGCTCGGCTCGTGTGCGGGACTGATCATGCTCGATCGCGAGCACCTCGGGCTGATGGACATCGCTGCACGGCGCAATGCCTTCGGCCGTCAGGTCAAGAGCTTCGAGACCGACCTCGACCTCGCCGGCTTTGCCGGCGGACCGCTTCACGCGATCTTCATCCGCGCCCCGTGGATCGTCGAGCACGGGCCGGGCGTGGAGGTGCTGGCCGACGTCGACGGACACCCCGTCGCCGCGCGCGAGGGACGCATGCTCGCGATCGCCTTCCACAGCGAGCTCGGCGACGACGACCGCGTGCACGAGACGCTGCTCGACTGGGCTCGCGAGTTCGCCGGCCGCGCCGGCGTCAGCGGGGCGCGCTGAGCGCGGATCCCGGCGGCGCCGCGCGCTCGAGCGCCTCCCAGCCTTGGTCGAGCGCGTTCTGGGCATGCTCGGCCGCGACGCCGCCGCGGATGCCGAACAGGCGCTTCGCGCGCAGCAGGTAGACGACGACCGCGAGGTTGACGATCAAGGCGAGCACCTTGAAGACGGTCGCGCGGGTCACGATCTCGTAGATCTCCAGAGGCAGCAGCGAGGTGGTGACGAGGAACGTCAGGTACTCGGCCCAGCGACGCTGGTACCACAGCCCGGCCGCCTCGATTCCCTCGACAGCCGCGTACACGAGCAGCGCGGCGCCCAGCTCGTGCAGGTGAGCAGATGAGGTCGTGAAGAGGTTGTCGAGCTCGTGCAGGAGGCCGTGCCCGGCGTGAGCCTGGCCGGAGACGACGCCTCCCTGCAGGTCGGCGACCACTTTGTAGAACGTGTCCCGCAGCGTGCCGCGGTTGGCCGAGAAGACCAACACCAGCGCGCCCAGCGCGCCGAGCACGAGGAAGTGGAAGGCGCGGTTGACCGCGATCAGGCGCAGCACGATCATGTCGCGCAACGGCTTGCCGCGCAGCGGCAGCTCGATCTCGCTGCGCTCCGGCGGGGTCGCGCGCGTGGGGTGCTCGGGCCGCGCAAGCGCCAGCCAGCTGTCGCAACGCAGGCAGCGGTACCAGCGCGTGCCAGCGGAGTCCTCGCGGGCGAGAATCGCGTCCTGCGGGCGCAGCTCGGCGGCGTCCGTTCCGAGGAGCTCGTGGCCGCGCACGCTGCAGATCACCAGCTCCCAGTGCAGGCGCGGGCGGAATCGTCGCGGCGCCTGCGTGCCCGGAGGATGCTGAACCACCGGTGAACCGTAGCTATCGGCGATACTCGCGAGGATGTTGATCTCGGTCGCCGCCGACGAGCCAGCCGGCATCGCGCAGGTGCTGGTGGCGCAGCTGGAACGTCGCGGGCACGACACGCTCAGGCACGGCGCGCTTGCCGACGACGAGCGCAGCGACTGGGCGTGGGCCGCCGAGGCGGCCGCGCGCGATGTCGCCGTGGGCCACGCGCAGCAGGCGGTCGTCTGCTGCTGGACGGGCACGGGCGCGTCGATCGCGGCCAACAAGGTCGACTCCGTGCGCGCCGCGCTGTGCCTCGACGCCGCGACGGCGGCCGGCGCACGTCGCTGGAACGACGCGAACGTGCTGGCGCTCAGCCTGCGCAGCACCTCCGAGGCGGAGCTCGTCGAGATCCTCGACGCATGGTTTGCCGGCGAGTGCAGCGATGACGACGCCGACCGCGAGAACATCGCCCATCTGGGTGAGATCGAGCGCCGGCGGACGTAGAGCGCCGGCGGACGCAGCGTCCCGCCGGCCGTGCGCGGCCGGCGGCCTCAGGCCGCCGCGAAGCGCACCACGCCGCCGTCCTGCACTTCGGCGACGTGGCCGTCGGCGAGCAGCAGATCGACGTGCCCGAGCACCTCCGAGAGGGTCAGGTAGGCCTGCGTGACGGCCACGTTGCCCCACAGCTCCTGCGCGATCTCGTGGGCCGTGCGCGGCTCGTTGGCGACCAGGCGATTGATCTTCTCGGCTCGCCGCCTGTGCATGCGGAAGCGCTCGTCGATCAGCGACACGTGGTCGAATATCGGCCGCCCGTGGCCGGGGAGCACGAGCGAGAGGTCCATCGCGCGCGTCTCTTCGAGCGATGCCATGTAGGTGACGAGCGCCTGCGGCCGGGGCCCGGCGTGGTCGGGCTCGCTCCCGAGCGGGCGCGCGAGCAGGGGGTTGGAGGAGATGTGCGCGATCAGATGGTCCGCTGCCAGCAGGATCGAGGGCCGGCCGATCTCGACCGGGCCGCCGCCGATCGATCGATCGTCGAGGAACACGGTGTCCGAGGGGCTGTGCCCTGGCCGGTGAAGCACCCGCAGCGTGCGATCGCGCAGCTGAAGGTCGGAGGCATCGGCCAGCGGGCGAGTGACCTCGACCTGCGAGCCCCACGCGCGAAAGCCCGCCGAGACCGCCCGCAGGGCCGTGACGATTTCGGCGGGAATGCCATGCCGCAGCATCAGCTCCTCGGCGAAGCGGTCTTCGAGATCTGTCTCCCGCCCGTAGTGCGCGAGGAACGGAGCGAGGCGATCCAGCGCTGCGACCTCCGCGCCGGAGCGCCGGGCCAGAATCGAGGCCAGCCCGAAGTGGTCCATGTGCTGGTGCGTGACGACCAGCAGCTCGATGTCCTCGACCGCGTGGCCGTGCGCGGCGAGCGCCTGCTCCAGCTCGTCCAGCGCCTTTGCCGAGTTCGGGCCGGAATCGACGAGCGTCAGCGGCGAGTCCTCGATCAGGTAGGCGTTCACGCGGCCGACCTGAAAGGGGGTGGGAATCGCGAGGCGGTGAATCCCGGCCTCGGCCGCGAGCGCCAGGCCCTGCCGCTCGAGCTCCCGCTGCTCGTCCTCGTCGCTCACGACCGGGCCGTCGCTCACGGCCCGGCCGTCGCGGACGAGCGAATCAGCGCGAGCACTTCGTCGCGGCGCCTGACCATGTCCTCGCGGGAGACGAGCGACTCCAGGCAGAGGCGCAGCAGGGGCTCGGTGTTGGATGGACGCACGTTGAAATGCCAGTCCTCGTAGTCGATCGAGATCCCGTCCAGACGGCTGTGGCGGGCATCCGGGTAGTGCTCGGCGATCTGCTCGATCTTGGCCAGTGGATCGGCGACCTGCGAGTTGATCTCGCCCGAGATGAAGTAGCGCTCGTGGTAGGGCGCCAGCAGCGCCGACATCGACTTTCCTTCGCGCGCGAGCAGCTCGAGCACCAACAGCGCCGGGATCGTGCCCGAGTCGGCGCAGTAGAAGTCGCGGAAGTAGTAATGGCCCGAGACCTCGCCGCCGAACAGCGACCCCTCCTTGCGCATGCGCGTCTTGAAGAAGGCGTGCCCGACGCGGTTGACGAATGCCGTCCCGCCGGCCCGCGCGACCGTGTCGGGCACGGCGCGCGAGGCGCGCACGTCGTACAGGATCGCTTCGCCCGGGCTCTTGCGCAGCAGCGACTCGGCGAGCAGCGCGGTGAGGAAGTCGCCGTCCACGAACGCCCCCGTGTCGTCGATGAAGAAGCAGCGGTCGGCATCGCCGTCCCACGCGATGCCCAGGTCGGCGCCGGTCGCCAGCACGCGCTCGATGATCAGCTTGCGGTTCTCCGGCAGCAGCGGGTTGGGTTCGTGGTCGGGGAAGTTGCCGTCTGGCGTCCAGTAGGTCGCGATCAGCTCGAGACCCAGGCGCTCGAGCAGCGGGCCGACCATCGGCCCGGCCATCCCGTTGCCGCCGTCCACGACCACCTTCAGCGGCCGCGGGGTCGAGCCGACGGCGTCGGGGTCGATGAAGCGCAGCACCGCCTGCTGGAACTCCGCATAGAGGTCGACCTCCTCCAGCGAGCCGCGCCGCGATGCCTCGCCGGCGGCGCCGTCGTCGCCCGCCGAGCCGGCGCCTGAGGAGTCTTCGGATTCGACCAGGCGGCGCACATCCTGGATGCCGGAGTCGCCGGACAGCGCAAGCGCTCCCTCGCGCAGGAGCTTCGCGCCGGTGTAGTCCTTTGGGTTGTGCGAGGCGGTGCACATGAGCCCGCCGTCGAGCTCGCGCGAGCCGACCAGGAAGTAGAGCATCTCGCTGCCCACCTGCCCGGCGTCGAGCACTTCCGCGCCGGCGCCCAACAGGCCCTCGCGGTAGCGCGCGGACAGCTCGGGGGCGGTGAGGCGCATGTCGTGCCCGAGCCCGACGCGCAACTGCGACACGGGCTTGCCCGCGAGGCCGGCGAGCACCTGCGCGAACGCGCGGCCGATCCGTTCGGCGACGTCTCCGTCGATCTGCTCGCCGTACAGGCCGCGAATGTCGTACGCCTTGAAGATCTCGGGGGAGGGCGTGGCGCTCATGCAGCCGTCCATCCTATGCGTACGCGCGCGGACCCTCCGTGCGGCCCGCCGGCTTCCCGCGGGCTGCCTCGGGATGCGTTGGATTCGTAGACTGAAGCGCATGTCGGGACACTCCAAGTGGGCGAGCATCAAGCACAAGAAGGCAGTCGTGGACTCGCGCCGCGGCGCGCAGTTCTCCAAGCTGGCGCGGGCGATCATGGTCGCGGCGCGCGACGGCGGCGGTGACCCCGAGGCCAACGCGACGCTCGAGAACGCGGTGCGCAAGGCCAGGGAAGCGTCGATGCCCAAGGACAACATCGAGCGCGCGATCGCCAAGGGCACCGGCGAGGGCGGTGAGGCGGACGCGATCGAGACGGTGCTGTACGAGGGCTACGGCCCCGGTGGGGTGGCGCTGCTGGTGGAGGCGATGACCGAGAACCGCAACCGCACGGGCGCCGACGTCCGGCACGCGTTCTCCAAGCACGGCGGCAGCCTCGGCGAGCCTGGCTCGGTGGCATACCTGTTCGACAAGAAGGGCACGATCGTCGTCGACGGGGCGCGCTACTCCGAAGATGACCTGATGCCCGCCGTCGAGGCCGGCGCCGAGGACATCTCCACCGACGACGACGTCTTCGAGGTGATCACCGAGCCGTCGGACTTCACCGCCGTGCGCAAGGCGCTGGAGGAGGCCGGCGTCGCGATGGAGAGTGCCGAGACGGCCTACCGGCCGTCCAGCCTCGTGCCGATCGACGAGAGCCACGCGGGCACCCTGATGAGGTTGATCGAGGCGCTCGAAGACAACGACGACGTCGACGCCGTGCACGCCAACTTCGACGCCCCCGCCGACGTCCTCGAGCGCGTCGCCTCCTAGGGAGGGTTTGGCGAAACGATTGGCGAAACTCGCGGTGTTCATCCGCCGAGCGAGAGCTGATCGGGGTTGACTGCCTCGGGCGTGGGCGGCAGCGCGACCTGGACCGTTCCTTCGCCAAGCAGCTTTGACGGCACGCGGGCGCTGATGGGGTTAGTATCACGCCATGGCGCAGGTGGGCGATCGCGACTATCGAGCGTTCGTGGGACCGCCTGAGCAGTACGACCTCATCGGCGCGTCACAGTTCTCGCTGCTCTGCGCGTTGGGTCTGCGGGAGAGCCATCGCCTCCTTGACATTGGGTGCGGATCGTTGCGCGGCGGGCGCCTGTTCATCCCGTACCTGTTGCCTGGCGGCTACACCGGCTTGGAGCCCAACCGCTGGCTGGTGGAGGAGGGGATCGACAAGCATCTCGGACACGACGCGCTCACCGTGAAGACACCGACCTTTGTCCGCAACGACACCTTCGATGTTTCCGGGCTTGATCCGTTCGATTTCGTGGTAGCCCAGTCGATCGCGTCGCACACCGGTCCGGCCATGACCCGAGCACTACTCGAGGCCGTGGGCGAGGCGCTAGCGCCGTCTGGCATCGCAGCGGTCACGTTCAGAAATCACGGCCGCTCAGACTGGGCAGAGGAGGGCTGGTTTTACGCGGGCACCAACAACACAGGGAACGTCCGCTACCGGCGTCGGACAATTGAGGGATGGCTTGACGCCGCAGGGCTGAAGGGATCGCCTCTCGCCTGGTTTCACCCCCGCCAGACCTGGTGGGTGATTGTGGACGCTGAGACGCCGCTACCGCCGCGCCTTCTGCGGCGCCAGGCCCGCGGGGCGATGCTGCCATTTCGGCGCAGCTGGGACGCGCCGCACCGACCGCTGCGTCAAGCTGTTCGAGCCGCGAAGAAGCTACGGCCGAGGCGCTGATCGGGCGTTAGCTTCGAGCTGCTATGCGGCGAGAGGTACGGCCGACGCCTTGGCGAGGGCGCAAGATAGCTAGGCGAGGATAGTGAGGTCGGCGTGTAGCCGGACGCGCTCGATCCGACGCACGCGGAGCGGGGCCAGCGCCCATTCATGCTTGAGGCGACCGAACTCGCGCTCGACTGCCGCGCGGCCCCCCGTAGACGCATGGCCGGCATGATGGTCGGCTGAGCGGACGAACCGTGGGGTAGGCCCGTGCTCAGTCCGGGGTAGCCGACCTCAGCCGACCCTAGAATCCTCCGCCATGACGGGTCGTCCGAGTTTCGCCAAACTCTCCTAGACGTTGAGCAAGCGTGCGGTCGTGAGCCGACCCGTGGTGGCGATCCTGTGCGGCGGGCGGGGAACCCGCCTGCAGGAGCACACGCAGGAGATCCCCAAGCCGCTCGTGGAGATCGGTGGGATGCCGATCGTGTGGCACGTGATCCAGCTGTATGCCGTGCAGGGATTCCGCCGCTTCCTGCTCGCGACCGGCTACAAGGGCGAGCTGATCGAGCGGTTCGTCGCCGAGCACGAGTGGCCGGCCGGCGTGAGCGTCGAATGCGTCGATACGGGCGAGGCCACGCAGACGGGCGGGCGGATCAAGCTGCTCGAGCCGCTGCTGGAAGGCGAACCCGGGTTCTGCGCGACATACGCCGATGGGCTGGCGGACATCGACCTCGACGCGCTACTCGAGCTCCACTCCGCGCATGGCGCACTGGCGACGATGACGGTCGTGCGCCCGCAGCTGCAGTTCGGCGTAACCGAGCTGGGAGCCGAGGGCAGGGTGCGCGGCTTTCACGAGAAGCCGCGCTCGGAGCACTGGATCAACGGCGGGTTCTTCTGCTTTCAGGCCGGCGTGCTTGCATATCTCGAGCAGGACAGCGTGCTCGAGCGCGCACCACTGGAGCGCCTGGCCGCGACCGATCAGCTGCGGGCCCATCGCCACGAGGGCTTCTGGGAGTGCATGGACACCTACAAGGACGCCGTTCAGCTGAACGACCTGTGGGCCTCCGGCGAGGCACCCTGGCGGATGTGGGGCTAGCTGGGCAGCAGGACGGTCCGACGCCGGGCGCCGTGCGTTGCGCCTCAGGCTGCCAACCGGCGTGCGCGGAACAGCGGCACCGGTTCGCGGATGCCCCGCAGCCGGCGCTCGCCCGCGAACGACCAGTTGTAGGTCTCGGGCGCGGACTCTTGGATCTCACGCTCGGCCAGGACGCTCCCGGGGCGAGCGATCGAGGTGATGCGGCTGGCGAGGTTGACGGGCCTGCCGAACCAGTCGCCGGCGCGCGGCACGGCCATGCCGAGCGCCGTGCCGGCGCGCAGCTGGGGAAAGTCCTCGCCCTCGGCGTCCGCCGCGGCGACCAGGTTGAGCGCCGCGTCGAGCAGCGGCTCGGGCTCGGGCGACGCGAGCATAGCGGCGTCGCCGATCGTCTTGACCAACCGCACCGGCGGCTCCGCGACGTCGGTCGCGAGCGCTTCCAGCCGCACGGCCAGGCGCCCCAGCTCGTCCGGTGGGACTTCCTCGCCGAGACGCGTGAAGCCGACCAGGTCGGCGAAGCCCACGGCCACCTCGCGCGAACCGGGGAGCTGCCCGCCGCCGCGCTCCAGCGCGCTGACCACCTCGCTCTGCGTGGCGTGGCGCAGGTGCAACGCGAGCACGTTGCTGAGCATCGGATCGACCATCGGATACAGCTGCGCGGCCGCCTCGGCATAGCGGCCCGCGAGGTCGCGCTCGCTTATCCCGGGTTCGAGGACGAGTTTCAGCGGGAAGGCACGCAGGCTTTCAGCTGCCTGGGAGAGGCCGCGGCTGAGCACCCGCAGCAGATCGAGGCTGTCGGCATCGGGGATTCCCGCTTGACGCGCGACGAGGATCCTGCGGGCCGATTCGAGCTCGGCATCGGTGTAGACGGCCTCGTCGGGCTCGGGGATCGGCAGCCCCATCGCGCGGCGTGCGGCCATCAGGAACTCCGGCTCGACACCGCTCTTCTCGGAGACTTCCTGCGCCGTGTAGCGCCGGTCGCCCACGATCACACGATCGGCGGGGAGGAAGATGACCGTGCCGCTGGCCGTCGTACGGCGCAATTCGGCCAGCGACACGCCTTCCGCGGCGAGCGCTTCCAGCAGCGCGAGGCGCTCGGCACGCGCCTTGCCATCCAGCCCGTCGAGCAGGCCCTCGTCCGCGAAGTCGATCTGCTCGGCGCTCATCTGCCGCCCAGCGTACGGCACCCCCGGGGCACAGGCACCCGTGGGGCACAGGCAGGCAGGCGTCCGGTGACAGGCGCAGAATCACTGCACATGATCGTCCTCGGCATCGATCCCGGGCTCGCCAACACCGGCTATGGCGTGGTGGCCACCGATCGGCGGTCGCCCGCCGGCGGCCGACTGGAGGCGCTCGACGGCGGCGTGATCCAGACGCCGGCAGAGCTCCCGCGCGAGCGCCGCCTGGCGGACATCCATGAAGGGATAGAGCTGCTGATCTCCACGCACGAGCCCGATGCGGTGGCGCTCGAGGAGCTGTACTTCGGACAGAACGTGCGCACCGCGTTTGCCGTCGGGCACGCGCGCGGCGTCGTGATGCTGGCGGCCGGCCAGCATGGCCTGCCGTGCACCGGCTACACGCCGCAGCAGGTCAAGGGCGCGGTATGCGGGAACGGCCGGGCGGGCAAGGAGCAGGTCGCGCGGATGGTCATGACGCTCCTGGGCCTGGCCCAGGAGCCGCGTCCCGATCACGCCGCCGACGCGCTGGCCGTGGCCATCTGCCACGCCAACTGCGCCCCGCTCTCCAGCGCGCTCGCGAGGGCCGGCGCATGATCTCGTTGCTGCGCGGCGAGGTGGCCGTGCGCCGCGCCGATCACGTCGTGATCCTGTGCGACAGCGTCGGCTATCGCGCCGCCGTCTCGGCGGAGACGCTGCGGCACGTGCCGCCGATCGGCGAGCCCGTGACGCTCCACGCGCACCTGATCGTGCGCGACGATGCGCTCGCGCTGTACGGCTTTCACTCCGAGCAGGAGCGCGACCTGTTCCTGATGCTGCTGTCCGTGCAGGCGGTCGGACCGAAGGTCGCGCTCGCCGTGCTGTCCGGCGGAACGCCACGCGAGTTGATCGCGACGATCGCGGCCGGCGACGCGCCGCGCTTTCAGGCGGTCCCGGGGATCGGCAAGCGCACCGCCGAGCGGATCATCGTCGAGTTGCGCGAGAAGGTCGTGGTGCGCACGGACGGAGACGCGTTCGACGAGTCGATTCTCGCCGCGCGCGGAGCGGGTGCCAGCGAGGGCATCGACGGGGAGGGCGAAGCCGGCGGACGAACGCTCGCGCGCGCCGGGCTGATCGAGCTCGGATATGCGCCCGGCGAAGCCGAAGGCCTGTTGATGGACGCGCAAGGCGAGAGCGCCGAGGAGCTGATCGCGCACGCCCTGCGCCTCGCGCGGTCCGGGTCATGAGCGGCGGCGAGATCGCGACGGGAGAGACGCCGCGCATCCAGACTCCATATCTCGTCGCCGAGGACGAGCTCGACCGCTCGCTGCGTCCCCGCCGGCTCGCGGAGTTCGTCGGGCAGGAGGCGCTGCGCGAGCAGCTCGCGGTCGCGATCGAGGCCGCCAGCGCGCGTGGGGGCGCGCTCGATCACCTGCTGCTCGCCGGGCCGCCCGGGCTGGGCAAGACGTCGCTTGCGCAGATCGTCGCCGCCGAGCTGGACGTGCCCTTCGTGCAGACGGCCGGTCCGGCGCTCGAGCGAAAGGGAGACATCGCCGCCTTCTTGACCGCGCTGGAGCCGCGCAGCGTGTTCTTCGTGGACGAGATCCACCGGCTGCCGCGGACGCTCGAGGAGACGTTCTATCCGGCGATGGAGGATTACCGCCTGCCGATCACCGTCGGCCAGGGAGCGGGCGCGCGCGTGGTCACGCTCGACCTCCCGCCCTTCACGCTGGTGGGCGCGACGACGCGCACCGGCCTGCTGACCACGCCGCTGCGCGACCGTTTCGGCATCCAGTCGCGCCTGGAGCCCTATTCGGTAGAGGATCTCGCGACGATCGTGCGCCGTTCGGCGGACATCCTGCAGATCGAGCTCGACGAGCAGGGCGCGGTGGCGATCGCCGCGCGCAGCAGGGGCACGCCGCGCGTCGCCAACCGCTTGCTCAAGCGCGTGCGCGACTTCGCGGAGGTCCGCATGGAGGGCATCGTGACCGCGCACGCCGCGCAGGCGGCGCTTGAGATGCTGGAGGTCGACGAGCTGGGGTTGGACCGCCTGGACCGGGAGATCCTGCGCGCGATCTGCGTCAAGTTCGAAGGCGGGCCGGTCGGCCTGTCGACGCTCGCGGTGGCCGTTGGAGAGGAGCAGGACACGATCGAGGATGTGTACGAGCCCTATCTGTTGAAGGAGGGGCTGATCAAGCGGACGCCGCGCGGCCGCGCGGCCACGGCGGCCGCCTTCGCGCATATGCGCCTCGATCCTCCGACGCCCGGCGAAGCGGCGTTGTTCTAAGCATCGCCGCCCGCGACCGGACTGCCCACGATCGGAACGACGGAGTCGCCCGCGGCCCGGGCGCCGATCACCGGCGGCCTTCGCCTCGTCGCTTGCGTACTCTGTACTTCTCCATGGCGCACCCCTTCATCTGCCCCAACTGCGGTCACCGCACGAGCGAGCTCGACCGCAACATCGGCTTCACGCGTCAGCGCAAGGGCTGCGCCAAGTGCGGCTTCGCGTTTCTCTTCGAACTGCTCGACGACTACTACCCGGCGCCCGACGCGGCCTTCTTCGTTTGCGACGGCGCCGGCCGCGTGATCGGCTGCGGCAAGAACTCGTTCGCCTTCACGGGCCTGGAGGAGGAAGACGTGATCGGCCAGCGCGTCGAGCAGGTGCTCGGGCTGCAGTTCTCAAACGGAGACGACCCGGTGGACACCGTGCTCGAGTGGGGGGTACGCGCGCTGGAGGTGCCCGTGCAGGTGAGCGGCGAACGCGACGTCGCCGCGAGCGCCAAGGCGGACATGTTCCCGGCCTATGACGACGATGGCGGGCTGTTGCTCGTGCTGACGCCTGAGAAGTAGGCTCCCGCGAGCGATGGATTCCCAATGACCGACCGCCGTCGCAACGCGCTGATCCTGCTGATCGTCGCCGGGCTGATCGCCGGCTCGTTGGCCGTGATCGCGACCAAGAAGACGCGCCTCGGCCTGGACCTGAAGGGCGGCGTCGAGCTCGTGTACCAGGCCAAGCCCACGGCGCAATCGAAAGTCGATGCGGAATCGCTCAACCGCGCGATCGACATCATGCGCAAGCGTGTCGACAAGCTCGGCGTTTCGCAGCCCGAAATCCAGCGCTCGGGCGCCGACGAAATCAACGTCGCCCTGCCCAACGTGAGCAACTCGGCGCGCGCCGAACAGGAGGTCGGCAAGGTCGCCCAGCTGTTCTTCTATGACTGGGAGCCGAACGTGATCGGGCCCTCGGGCCAGCCGGCGCCGAGCGAAGCGACCGTCACCGGCGGCGCGAACGCGGGCGCCGCGCAGTTCGGCCTGCCCGAGTACCAGGCGGTGCTGCGCGGCGAAAAACGACCGCCGGTCCTGCGCAAGACCGACACGACCTGGTCGCCGGGCTGCACGCCCGAGCAGATCGGGGGATGCATCTACGGCAACTGGTACCTGCTCGACACCGCGCATCAGAAGGTGCTGCGCGGGCCGGAGGAAACGGAAAAGAACCTGTACGCGGACTACAAAGCGCCGGTTGGCGCCAAGCTGAAGGCGGTGCGGGTCAACCCAGGCACGTTGCTGGTGCAGGCGCGCCCGATCGAAAGCGCCTCGGGGAAGGTCACGCAGAAGAGCCCCAACAGCTGGTACGTGATCGACGACAAACCGGTGCTGACGGGCGCGGACGTCAAGAACCCGCGGCAGAGCTTCGACGAAGGGGGGGGCGGCACGGGTGCGCCGAACGTGACGTTCGAATTCACCGGCCACGGGCAGAACGTCTTCCAGGGCGTCACGAAGACGATCGCCCACCGCGGGCAGGAAGCGCAGCTCCCCGGCGTGGGCAAGGAAGCCGCCCAGCAGCACTTCGCGGTCGTGCTCGACGACCAGCTGATCACGACGCCGTCGATCGACTACACGAAGTACCCCGAAGGAATCGACGCGACGACCGGCTCGCAGATCTCCGGAGGCTTCACGATCACCTCCGCGCAGGAACTCGCCAACGAGCTGCAGTCGGGCGCGCTGCCGATCAAGCTGGAACTGATCTCCAACTCGCAGGTCTCGGCGACGCTCGGCAAAACGGCCCTCAACCAGGGCCTGGTCGCCGGCCTCGTGGGCTTCGCGATCGTGTGCCTGTTCCTGCTGCTCTTCTATCGGGTGCTCGGCGCGATCGCCGTCGGCGGCCTGGTCATCTACGGGATCTACTTCTTCGCGCTCGTCAAGCTGATCCCGATCACGCTGACCCTGCCGGGGATCGCCGGCCTGATCCTGACGATCGGCGTGGCGGCCGATGCGAACATCGTGATCTTCGAGCGCGTGAAGGAGGAGATCCGCGGGGGACGCTCGGTGATCTCGGGCATCGCGACCGGCTACAAGCGCGGCTTCGCGGCGATCGTCGACGCCAACGTCGTGACGTTCATGACCGCCTTCATCCTGTTCGCGCTGGCGACAGCCGAAGTCAAGGGCTTCGCGTTCGCGCTCGGCATCGGCACGCTCGTGTCGCTGTTCACCGCGGTGCTCGCAACGCAGGCCGCGCTGGGCGCGATGGGCCGCTCGAAACTGGTCTCCCACCCGGCGGCGCTCGGCGCGGCGAGGCGAGGCAAAGGCTGGACGTTCGACTTCATGGGCGCCTCGAAGTGGTTCTTCTCGCTGTCCGGCACGATCCTGCTGGTCGGCGCGCTGGCGATCGGCGGCAAGGGACTGAACTTCGGCATCGACTTCAAGTCGGGCACCCGCATCCAGACGGCGTTCGTCAAGCCGGTCAGCGAGAGCCAAATCGAAAACGTGATGGCGGCCGCCGGCTACGGCAACGCCAAGGTGCAGAGATTTGAAAACAAGAGCATCGGCGGCAAGGGCTTCCAGATCTCGACCAAGACGCTGCGCCCGACGAAGGTCAAAGAGATCAAGGCGGCGCTGGATACGAAGTTCGGCAACGGCAGCGTCGCGGGCACGAAGAACTTCTCATCGACCTCGATCGGCCCGACGTTCGGCAAAACGGTCGCCAACAGCGCGATCATCGCGATCATCGCCTCGCTGCTGGTCATCTCGGCCTACATCACGCTGCGCTTCGAGTGGAAGTACGCCATTCCCGTCCTGATCGCGCTGATGCACGACCTGTTGATCACGGCCGGCGTCTACTCGCTGACCGGGCGCGAAGTGACGACCTCCACGGTCGCCGCGCTGCTGACGATCCTCGGCTATTCGCTGTACGACACGATCATCGTGTTCGATCGTGTGCGGGAGAACGTGCCGCGCATGCCGCGCGCGGCGTTCACGCAGATCGTCAACCGCTCGATGTCCGAGGTGCTGACGCGTTCGATGGCCACCAGCTTCTGCACGCTGCTGCCCGTCCTCGCGCTGCTGTTCTTCGGCGGGGAAACGCTGAAGGACTTCGCCTTCGCACTGATGGTCGGGATCGCCTCGGGCGCCTACTCGTCGATCTTCATCGCCTCGCCGGTGCTCACGCATTGGAAGGAGCGCGAGGGCAGCTACCGCAGCCGCCGGGCGCGGATCGTGCGCGAACTCGGCCAAGTGCCGGCCTACGCGACGACCGTCGCCGGCGAGCCCTCGGACGTCGAGCCGGCGCAGAGGCGCAAACGCTCGCGGCGCGGCAGCCTGATCGCGCCGCAGGAGCCTGGCGAGCAGATCTCGCGCGATGAGTTCCAGGAACTCGTTCGCGACCTCGACGTCGAGGGCAAGCCGAGCGGGATCGCAAACGATCGGAGGGCGGCGAGCGCCGGGGTGGCGCAGCAGGCGCCGCCGGCCAAGCCAGAGGACGACCCGCAAGGGGCGCCGGCGAAGGAGCCCGAGCGCGACCCGACGGCCGATCTGACGCCAGAGGATCTCGTCCTGAAGGAACAGCCGAAGCCGCGCGAGAAGCGCAAACGCCCGCGCAACCGTCGCCACGGGAGGTCGCGCTGATGGGACTGCTCGCCTGGGTGATGATGGGCCTCGCCGTCTGGCACTTCACGATCTTCTTGCCGGACCGCTTCTGGGGCGGGATCGTCGGCGCGTTCGTCGGCTCGCTCGTTGGCGCGATCGTCGTCGGCCTGATCATCTACGGCGTGAAGGTCTCTGCGCTGAAGGTCCCGGGCCAGAACGCCACCGACGTGGCGGTCGTGCTGTATGCGATTCCGGGGGCCGTGATCGGGATCGCGCTCGTATACCTGGAGGGCATGCGCCGCGAGCGCCAGAGCCCCTAGGCAGTTCCGTCTCGCCGTGGCCGTAGTGTGGCCGCGATGCAGCTCCCTCGCTTCGAGATCGCCGACTGCCCGCACGCGGATGTCGCGCGCCTGCGGCGCGAGCTTCAGATCAGCGGCGCGCTCGCGCAGGTGCTGGTGCGCCGCGGCCTCGGCGAGCCCGCTCTCGCGCGTGCCTTCCTGGCGGCGGAGGAGGAGCATCACCATTCGCTCTTCGCCGGCATCGGCGAGGCGGTCACGGTGATCCTCGCGCACGCCGCGAGCGGACGGCGGATCACGATTCACGGCGACTACGACGTCGACGGCGTCTGCTCCACGGCGATCCTCCTGCGCGCCCTGCGCGCGCTCGGCGCGGACACCGACTCGTACCTGCCCGATCGCGCGAGCGACGGATACGGGCTGGGCGAAGGCACGGTGCGGAGGCTGGCGGCGCGCGGCACGCAGCTGCTGGTGAGCGTCGACTGCGCGATCACGGCCGTCGAGGAGGTTGCGCTGGCGCGCCAGCTCGGCCTGGCTGTCGTCGTCACCGACCATCACGCGCCGCGCGCGGACGGCGTGCTGCCGCGCGCTCCAGTCGTACACCCTGCGCTGTGCGGATATCCGTGCGCGGAGCTGTGCGCCACCGCGGTCTCCTACAAGCTGGCGCAGGCGCTGTTCGAGGCGGGCGACCGCGATCCACGCGAGCTCGAGCAGGATCTCGACCTGGTGGCTCTGGCGACGATCGCAGACGTGGTGCCGCTGGTCGGCGAGAACCGCACGCTCGTGCGGCGCGGGCTGCGCGCGCTGGCAACGACGCGCAAGCCCGGTCTGCGGGCGCTGATGGCCGTCGCGCGGGTCGATTCGGGGCGCGTGAACGAGCGCTCGGTGGGCTTCGCCCTGGCGCCGCGCCTGAACGCCGCTGGGCGTATGTATCGCGCCGACGCCGGCCTCGAGCTGATCCTGGCCGAGGACCCGGCGCGCGCCACGCAGGTGGCCGAGGAGCTGGACCGTGCCAACTCCGAGCGCCGTCAGGTGGAGAAGGGCATCCGCTTCGATGCCGAGGCGCAGATCGCGCAGATCGGCGATCGCGCGGCCTACGTGCTGGCCGGCGAGGACTGGCATCCCGGCGTGATCGGGATCGTCGCCGCGCGGCTCGCGGAGCTCCACCATCGGCCGGTCGTGCTGGTCGCGCTGCAGGCGCAGCGGGGGAGGGGCTCGGGGCGCAGCATCGCCGGTTTCGACCTGCTCGAGGGGCTCAGCGCATGCTCGGAGCACCTCGTGCGCCACGGCGGCCACCGCGCGGCGGCCGGTCTGGAGATCGAGCGGGCGTTGATGCCGGCGTTTTCGGCGGCTTTGAACGAGCACGCCGAGCGCGTGCTGAGGCCCGCGGACATGATCGTGGTCGAGCGGGTGGACGCCGTGGTCGGCGCGGATGAGCTGGGGATGACGCTCGCCGAGGAGCTGCAGACACTCGCTCCGTTCGGGCGCGGCAACCCGGGCGTCTCGCTGATGCTCGCCGAGGCGAGCTTTCGCGACGCGCGCCCGATGGGCGAAGGCAAGCACGTGCGCTTCACGGTCGAGTCGCGCGGCGCGCGTGCGCGGGCCGTCGCGTTCGGCAACGGCGGGCGGTTGCCGGTGCCCGACGGACAGCCTGCCGAAGCGACGTTCACGCTGGAGGTCAACGAGTGGGGAGGCGTCAGCGAGCCGCGCCTCGTGCTCCGCCAGGCCAGACCCGCCGCGGCGCGCATCGAAGCCGAACGGCTCGATCCCGCCGCAGACGCGAACGAGGAGGAGCTCGTCCTGTTCGCCAGACCCTAGATCCGCTTCAATCCGGTCGGGCCGTCCCCTACCCTATGAGCATGGCGGTAGCCAAGGATCCCAATAGCACGCAGAGCACCGAGCTCGCCGAGGAGCCGAGGGTGGAACGCCTGCGCGAGGGCCCCGCGGGCGTCGGCCAGGGGGCCGACGGAGGGCCTTCCAGCCGCGCTGCCCGAGTTGAGGCCGAGCGGTCGAGCCATCCGCCGGCGAGGCTGGACCTGTCAGAGCCCGAGCGGCGACTGCTCGGCGACCTGTTCGCGATCGTCTCCGAGCACGCGGCGGACTCGGTCGTGGAGATCGATCGCGCGCGCGTGCAGGACGCCTTCGTGTTCGCTTGCGAGCACCACGCCGCCCAGCGGCGCAAGTCGGGCGAGGACTTCATCGTGCACCCCGTCGGGGTGGCGCGGATCTGCGCCGGCATGCGTCTCGACACCGAGACGCTGTGCGCCGCGCTGCTGCACGACACTGTCGAGGACACATCGGCCTCGATCGAGGAGGTGCGCGAACGCTTCGGCGAGGAGATCGCGGCGATCGTCGACGGCGTGACGAAGCTGACAGGCATCACCTTCCAGTCACACGACGAGGCGCAGGCGGAGAACTACCGCAAGATGATGGTCGCGATGGCCACCGACGTGCGGGTCATCCTGATCAAGCTCGCCGACCGCCTGCACAACATGCGCACGATCGAGGCGATGTCCAAGCAGAAGCAGATGGAGAAGGCGCGCGAGACGCTCGAGATCTATGCGCCGCTCGCACATCGCCTGGGGATCCACGCGATCAAGTGGGAGCTAGAGGACCTGGCGTTCGCCACGCTGCACCCGCGCAAGTACCAGGAGATCAAGGGCCTGGTGGCGCAGCAGCGCGACGATCGCGAGGGCTACGTCGGGCAGGCCGGCGAATACCTCTCGCGTGAGCTGGCCGAGCTCGGGATCCAGGCACAGATCGCGGGCCGTGCGAAGCATTTTTATTCCATTTATTCCAAGATGACGAAGAAGGGCCGTGAGTTCAACGAGATCTACGACCTCACCGCGATGCGCGTGATCGTCGACTCGGTGAAGGACTGCTACGGGACCGTCGGCGTGATCCACTCGTTGTGGAAGCCGCTGCCGGGTCGCTTCAAGGACTTCATCGCGATGCCCAAGTTCAACATGTACCAGTCGCTGCACACGACCGTGATCGGACCCGAGGGCCGGCCGCTGGAGATCCAGATCCGCACGCAGGAGATGCAGGAGATGGCCGAGTTCGGCGTCGCCGCGCACTGGGTCTACAAGCAGGGCCCGCGCGGCGACGCGCCCGGCGAGGCGGCGGGCGGCGACGGGCAGGGAGAGGATGCCAAGCTCAAGTGGCTGCGCTCGATGCTCGACTGGCAGAAGGAGATGTCGGACCCGCGCGAGTTCATGGAGACGCTGCGCACCGACCTGTTCGAGGAAGAGGTCTACGTGTTCACGCCGAAGGGTCAGGTCAAGTCGCTGGCCGCCGGCGCGACGCCGCTGGACTTCGCATATGAGGTGCACACGGAGATCGGCCACCGCTGCGTGGGCGCGCGCGTGAACGGCAAGATCGTGCCGCTGCACTACGAGCTGCGCTCGGGCGACATCGTCGAGATCCTGACGGCCAAGCGCGAGCGCGGCCCGTCGCGCGACTGGCTGGCGATGGTCAAGACGACGCGCGCGCGCAACAAGATAAAGGCGTGGTTCAAGGCGGAGTCGCGTCAGGACACCGAGCACACCGGCCGCGACCTGCTGCAGGAGCACCTGCGTAAACAGGGCCTGCCCGCGCAGAAGATCACTGGCTCGGCGCTGCTCGCCGACGTGATCCGCGAGGTCGGCTACCGCAAGGCCGACGACTTCTACATCGCCCTGGGCGCGGCCAAGGTGTCGCCCAAGCTGGTCGTCAGCAAGGTCATGCAGCGCCTCAAGCAGGGCGAGGCGGCCGACGGCGAGGCGAGCGCCGCGGACCTGCTGCGCGTGGGACGCCAGCGGCGACGACCGACGAAGTCCTCGGGCCAGTACGGGATCAAGGTCGAGGGCGTGGACGACGTGATGCTGAGACTCGCCAAGTGCTGCCGGCCGGTGCCGGGCGATGAGATCGTCGGCTATATCTCGCTGGGCCGCGGTATCACGATCCACCGTGAAGACTGCCCCAACGCGGAGTTGCTGCGCAAGGATCCCGAACGCTTCACGAGCGTCTCCTGGGAAGGCGACCAGTCGACGGCGTTCGTGGTGGAAATTCAAATCGACGCGTGGGACCGCCACCGGCTGCTGGAGGATCTCTCGCGTGTGTTCTCGGAGTCCGGGGCGAACATCCTCGAAGCACGTTGCCTGTCGACCCCGCCGATGGTCAAGAACCGCTTCGTCGTGGAGGTAGCCGACGCGCACACGTTGAAGGGCGCGATCACGCGCATGCGCAACATCGACTCCGTGTTCGACGCCTATCGCGTGACGCCGGGCGGCGCGGCGTAGCGCAGGTTTAGGCGACTACGCTGAGCGCGCGCGGCTTGAGCGAGTAGTGCGCCTCGTTTACGTCGCCGAGGAAATCGCCGTCGACCTGCAGCGGCAGCGGGCGCCCGTCGGCGCTGCGCACGGTCAGCTCGCAGAAGCGCTGCAGGCCGGTGATCTGGCGATTGCCGGCGACGCTCAGCCGCGGCGCGAGCGCGCGCACGGCGAACGATGAGAACGTGAGCGGCGTGGCGCGGCGCAGGGCGGCGCCGGTGAGCGCGCCCGAGTCGAGCGCTGCCCCCTCGGCGATCTCGATCGGCTTGTCGTTGAAGTACGTGTAGGGGGCGCCGTTCTGTACGATCGTCGTGACCGCCTCGAGCGTGCCCTCGCCGGTGTCGATCAGCATCCGCGGTGGGCGCACGAGGTACCGCTGCGCCGCGCCGAGCGCCTTCCAGGTGAAAAAGTACGGCCCGAAGCGCGCCTTCAGCTTGGGCCGCGCGTCGACTTTCTCGACGACGCTCGCATCCAGTCCGATACCCGAGTTGAACGTGAAGCAGCGTCCGTTGACGACCCCCAGGTCCACCTTGCGCGGGCGCCAGTCGTCGGCCATCGCGAGCAGGTGCTCGGTCGCGTCGATCAGCTCCCCGGGTATGCCGAGCATCCTCGCGAACACGTTGGCCGAGCCTCCGGGCAGGGCGCAGAGGGGGGTGGAGGATCCAAGCAGGCCGTTGGCCGCTTCGTTGACCGTCCCGTCGCCGCCGAACGCGACGACCGCGTCGTAGCCCTCGTGCGCGGCCTCGCGGCACAGCTCGGTCGCGTGGCCGCGCGCCTCCGTGTCGACCGCATCGACCTCGAAGCGACCCTT
>Ga0193729_1000482_pt1 | contig 20879 bp, 17 predicted proteins | sample U1c2metaG_FD_143036 | JGI IMG/M metagenome (GOLD analysis project Ga0193729, IMG submission 143036) | Soil microbial communities from a riparian zone of the East river system, Colorado, United States - U1c2 | ecosystem: Environmental > Terrestrial > Soil > Riparian zone | place: USA: East River...
TTTGTTCGAAGCGGTGCGTGGCAGAGAGCGTGTTGAGGACGTCTTGCGCTGGTGCGGAGGCTTTGGGTTTTGCTGCGGCGGCGAGACGCGCTTCGGCGGATTGTTTGGTACTAGTGGTTTGTGGCGCGGAAGTTTCTTGCGCGAAGGCTGGATGTGCGGCGCAAAGAATAAGCAGTAAAGACGCGGCGATCGCGAGTCGTGCTCGAAGACGAATCATGTCGGCCTCCTCATGAGAGCTGGGATTTTGTCTGCGAGTACCTTAATGCGCTTGGGGATTGACCGCAAGCTATGGTTCTGGGATTTCGAGGAGTTGTGAGCCGATGTGGGCGCGCGCGAAGACGGAATTAGAAATTTGGCGGTTGGCGGAGTCGGTGAGGACTAATTCGCCCGACGCGAGCGTTGCGGGGTAGTCTCTAATTATAAGGATTTCCTGCAAATACGAATGGAGTTGCGCGGCTTCGTCTGTGATTTGGCCACGAGTGAGAACGGTTGTGTAGGTGTTCAGGAGGACAAAGAGAGGAGAAGGAGAGAGGAGTTTGCGGCATTGGCAGAGCAACGCGGGCAGCGATTCTTCGACCTTCCAGAGTTCCCCTTTTGGGCCGTGTCCGAAGCGCGGCGGGTCGAGGATAAGACCATCGTGGGTGCGGCCGCGGCGGACTTCGCGCGCGACGAAGGATTGCGCGTCGTCGACGAGCCAGCGGCGAGTTGCGAGAGAGCTTGATTTTTACGAGCCCACTTGACGGCTTTGCGGGAGGCGTCGACGTGAGTGACGTGTGCTCCGGCAGCAGCGGCGGCGAGAGTCGCGAGGCCGGTACTCTCGCTTTGCACCGATTGCACCGAACACTAAAGAGGCTGAGTTCGAAGAACTCGCTGTAAGTATTGATGGCAGATTGGATTGCCTCGTGCGCCCGTAGTTCACTTTCAATAGAGCGTCTGCCCTGAACGCAGAGGGTCAATCCACCAAAACAGGGTTCCTTCGGCGAATAAATGGTTTAGAATCAATAGAGCAAGAGCGCCCGTAGCTCAGTTGGATAGAGCGTCTGCCTTCTAACAAGGCGATGCAAATTAACTAAGTGCCGCTGTTGGTGTCGCTTACGCGGAAGCGCACGGTGCAATCACCCCCTCGAATTGCACCGAAATTGAACCGAAACGGGTGTGCTAGGCAAAGATTCCGTATAGCTTCGAAGTTTGACCGATACGAGAGGCAAACCATCCGCTTAACCTTAATAGCTGCGTTGTTGTCTGACAGGAGCCGCCCGTAATCTTTGGACTCGAGCTAGTGGAAGAGGTGAACCTGGTAAGATATGAACCCACGAGTTCTTCCGCAAGTCTCCTCTTCTCAATCCCTGCAAACTATCCTCTGAAGCGTCAGAAATTGAACGGATTCTGCTCCTGTATGTCCACGAGGAGAGTCGGACGTGGCGTTTGGGGCTGCGTGCCCTGTCCTTCGCCAAACCAGTCCGGAACGCCTGAATGTCATCCATGGGCAACATGTTACGACCTCCTCGTATGTCATTCATTTTGAACGCGCTTCTAATTTTGGCGAGCCACACCCGCCCGAATGATGCCTCCCGCCGTACTACGCGTTTCGGGTCTAGCATATTGGCGGAGTTACGTCGGCTTGCTATCCGCGAGCCCGAAGCCGACCGCGCGAGTTGAGTGAAATACACGATGACGGAATCTCTGTGATCGAGAAAAACGAGGGGCCAATAAGGATTCCGCTGAATTCCTCATTATTGCTTTTCAATGTCTTAACGCTTCTCGGCATTTCTTCTAAGTCCTTGAAATTCCAAGCCGCGACAACCGCGCGAGTATTCGTGTTGCTGGCAGCACCGCGCCAAATGGCCCGGAATCGCGTCCAGCAGGCGTATAATAAAGCGAGATCGCCGGAAAGGCATTCATATGACCTTCGAACAGCAAGTCCTCGAAAAACTGCGAGACTTGCCTCTTGAAAAGCAGAAGGAAGTCTTGGACTTTGTAGACTTCCTGAAAAAAAAGAATGGGGCAAAGAAGCCTCTTCGCAGTTTGCTTGGATTGTGGGCGGACCTGAATATACACATCACGGAAGAAGATATCGCGGAAGCTCGCCGTGAGATGTGGAGTAACTTTCCTCGCGACATCGAGCTATGAGCGCGGTGCTCGATACTCACACCGTACTCTGGTACCTTGAAAATTCCAAGGAATTGTCTGCGTCTGCTCGCACAACAATTGAAGATGCGATACGCGATGGCCGCCACGTTCACGTGTCGGCCATTTCCGTCATCGAGGCTGTTTACCTGGTCGAAAGGAAGAAAATCCCAGCCGCTGCCCTTCAACGCCTCCGCAGTGCCCTGACGGACCCCAGTGTCGGATTGTTCATCGCTCCTGTTGATGGCTTCGTTGCAGATGCTCTTGAGAAATTCCGCGCAGCATCGTGCCCGACATGCCGGATCGCATCATCGCCGCCACTGCGCTCCACCTTGGCCTGCCGCTCGTAACCCGCGATCGCCGAATCCAATCCGCTGAAATCCAGACGATCTGGTAAGCCAGATCTCCCCGCTGTCCCTAACAAAAACTCCATCGGCCGACCATCTGTGCCTACCGAAAACTCCGCCCGAGCTTTCAACGCAATGTAACATTGTGACATCCTAAGTTGTGCAAGGGAGGTCTACGTTTCACTTTCTTGGATGTCGCTGATTTCAAAAGCATTCGCGCCGAATAGACTTTTCGGTAGGCACAATAGCAGCGCGGCCGGACAGGAGCAAGGAAAGAAGCGCGAAAAATACTGAAATGTTCCGGCATTAGGAATCCACCGCCACGACGGGGCGATAGCGGAGAGCTACTCCGGATTCGCGAAGAAAATGGGCGTGGACAAGGCGTGGAACCTTACGCTAACCTGCGAGCTCTTTTGCGGATGAGGGCATATGGCGCAGCTTACCAGAAGGGATGTTCTGCTGGCAGGACTGGCTCTTCCCGGGTTCGCCGGCGCTCTTTACCGGGACGCGCCCGGCGACGATCGTTCCTTGAAGCCGAAACGATTCGAGGAGACCGCCGGTTTCGAACTGGCGGAGGTCGTGGAAAGCCATTTTCTGGCGATTCTGCCGCTGGGAAGCCTGGAGTTCCACGGCCCCCATCCCCTGGGATCAGATTCCATCATCATTTCGGGAATTGCGGAACGGGTGGCCGCGCGGACCGGCGGGTTGCTGTTTCCCATAATCCAGTTCACCCAGTGTCCGGCACACACGGCGCATTTTCGCGGGACCATCTCGGTTCGCCCCGAAGTTATGACCATGTACTTTGCGGACGTATTGCGCAACATTCTCCACCTCGGATTTCGCAAGGTCTTCATCCTCAACGGGCATGACGGCAACATCGGGCCGGGCCGCGGCGCGATCGCGCAAGTCGCCGACGAGACGAAAGACGCGGCTTTGCTCTTGGTAAGCTGGTGGGAATTCCTCCCCAGCGAAATGATGAAGACCTTGGGCATGTTTCGTCAGACCAACGGCGGTCACGGCCACGGCGGACCGCTGGAGACCTCGGCGGTTGCCGCGTTCCGCCCGGATCTGATTCATCTAGAGAAGGCGCACGACTTGCCCGAACCGCCTGACCTCTCTGGCGGAGCGCCGTATTTTCTGCAAAAGTCCGCGGCGGCTGACTGGCCGGGGTATTCTGGACAAGTAAGCGAGGCGTCCGCGGAAAAGGGAAAGAGACTGGTTGAGATCAGCGAAGACGGAATCGTGAAGCTCATCGAGAATTGGTTGAAGCACGACGAAGTCCCCGGGAGTTGGTAGGCGGGTCGGAACCAGGAACCCATTGTTTCGCGCAAAACCGAGTTCAGCTACGCTGAGTGAAGGAACGGGGAGAAGCTATAACCGTGAGGGCCTGCCGGGTTTTGAGGCGATCTATCCTGGGTACGGGCACTTCCTTGCTCTTTTGTTTCACGCCCACGATTACCGGCCAGCAGAATCAATCCTCAGCTCAACCGCAACGGCTTCCGTCCTCCGGGCCGCTCGCGGAAGCGCAATCCTCTCTGGCGCACGGAAATGCAGAGGAAGCAATACGGATTCTCTCAGGCTATCTTCAAACTCGCCCTAAGGACTCCGGCGCAAGGATTCTGCTCGGCCAAGCGTACGCCATCGCCGGAGAGAACGACCGCGCCGCGGAAGAGTTCCAAACCGTTTTGCAAGATACGCCGGAGAATTACGTCGCTCTGGCAGCACTCGGCGAGATCTACGAACAGACAGGCCAGCCGGAAAAGGCCGAGCCAATGCTGGCGCATGCGGCAAAAGCTAGCCAGGGCACCCCACAGATTCGAACGGAGTGGGCGGTTGTTCTCGCGCGCCTCCACAAGTATAAGGAAGCCCAAACCGCGTTGGCAGGTCTATCGCCACCCGGTGACCGTGAAGAACGCATCGGGTTTCACCGGCTGAAAGCTTCGGTGGCTCTGGGACTTGGAAATGCCCTGGCCGCCGCATCAGAAATGGAAATGGCTCTTATCCTGAAGCCCATGGACTCTGGGCTCGCCATGGCGACGGCCGTGGCAGAACTGCAATCTGAACATTGGCAACGCGCTGCAAGTTTGGCAGAGCCAGTATTTTCCCGCACCCGCGATCCCCAAGCTGGCCTCGTTCTTCTGGAAGCACAATTGGGAATGCATGGAGATTTCCATCAAACCCTGGAGTTGCTTCGCTCGACACAGTTGAGTTCCGCAGACAAGCTGGTTTTTCTGCAGCGTTTAGCGGAACTCCTGATCTCTCATGGCCAATACTCCGAATCCATTGAAGAGCTTAAGGGGGCGGCGGAGCTCGACTCGCATCGTGCTGACTTGCAGTTCAATCTGGCTCTCGCACAATTCCGGGGGGGCCGCCCGGACGATGCCTTGGGGAGCGCGGAAAAATGCAAGGAGCTTGGCGACAACGCCGATCTCGAAGACCTGCTCGGCGACATTCAAGAGTCGCGCGGCGATAACCTCGCTGCCGCGCGGAGTTATCAGGCCGCTGTGGCCCTGGCTCCGAACGAGGAAAAGTATCGTCTCTCGCTCGCGGTGGAATTGATCCGCCACAATAGCTTCGAAGCGGCCAAGGCTGTGCTCAAACAGGCAGAGGAGCTGCAACCAAAGTCCTGGCGGATACAATTGGCGCTGGGCATGGTGGAGTACTTTGCGGGTACCGACGAGGAGGCCACCCGGTTTCTTCTGCATGCGGCCGAATTCGCGCCGGAGCCCCAGCCTGCGTTGAAGTATTTGGGAGACATTCAGATGGACCGGGCCTCCACGCCCGATCCTGCCGCGGTGGCGCAGCTATGCGCGTATTCAGACCGCCGACCGAAGGACGGCAATATGCAGTACTACTGCGGTGCTCTGCTCTTTCGCAGAGACTATGCCTCTGGATGCAAGACGCACGCCGATGAGATTCTGCGGCGCCTGGGCGCCTCTGCAGGTCTTCTCCCAAAAGACGCCTCGCCGCATTGCCAGCTTGGGAGAGCTTATCGATGGTTGGAGCGCTGGCAAGAAGCACTTGGCGAATCCGAAACCTGCGCGCGCTTGGACTCAAACTCCGCGGACGCGCACTACCGCCTTGCCCAGATTTATCAGCATCTGGGGCAACTGGAACATTGGCAAAAGGAAATGAAACTCTACGAAGGGGCCTCAAAGCGCCTTGCGGATGAGAACGCCCGGCGCGATGAAACAATGAAAACGTTCCTCTACACGATCCAAAACAAAACACTTAACCATAAGTGAATATGGTCCGGTGTCCAAGAAAGTCCGCTCTCTCCCCAACTCATCAGGGAGTGGACTTCCTCACCGGGGTGAGGGGTGCGTGGGGCGAGAACCCAGGCCCTGAGGATTGTTCGCAAGGCTAACCATGTTGGCGAAAATGCGGTACGCGCCCGGCACGCCGTCGGGCATCTGGCGGTAGAAGGCGTAAGCATTATAAATGTAGATGCCCTTCCCGTATTTTGCATAAACAAGGCCCCCTTTTTGGGGAGCTTGACCCGCATCGTGCGTTTCCAGCAAAGGCTCGTAGGCTGCGTCCCAGCTCTCAAGGAACTTCGAGCCGCGCTCTTCCACCCAATTTTCAAAATCCTTGGTGGTGATTTTGTTGGGCCAGGTAAAAACGGGATTAGTCGGGGACAGGATTTCGACCTGGGATTGCTCGTCGGTAACTTCTTCCGGGTTGGAACCCATTTTGTAGGGATAGGGACCGTAGTTGTGGTCATACTCCGGCGTGTTGTATTGAACGATGACCACGCCGCCGTTCTTCACATATTCGAGGATGCGGCCATTATAAATTTTGAGATCTTCACGGACGGCATAGGTGCGCACGCCGAGAAGGATGGCGTCGAATTTTGAGAGGTTCCCGCTGGCCAGGTCTTCCGGCGTGAGGAAATGAACGTTGATGCCGAGATTCACGAGAGATTGTGGCATGTCATCGCCGGCGCCCACGATGTACCCGACATTCAGGCCCGGAGCAACTTTCACATTCACTCCCGTGGTGCGATAGGTGGAAGCGCGGTAAAGATTGTAGGGACGCAAACCGGGGAAGCCGATCGTGTGATAGCCCTCTTTGTAATCGCGACCGTCGTAGGTGGCTACCGCTGTAATTGCATACGCCTTTTCCATGAGCCCCGCGGGCGTGACGTCGAATTTAAGCGTCTGATCGTCCCCGTCCTTCGACGTTGAAAATTCTTCTTGGGGCGCCTTCCAGCCTTCCGGTAAGTCGAGTTTTACCGTTCCGTTTGCGGGGCCTTTGACATTACTGTGAATGTTGACTGTCACTTCAAAGGTTTTGGCGCCCAGGGGAACAATTCCTGCCTGCGGCGCGATGGAAACCGAAATGGCCGGACCTGTGATCAGCGGTTCCAGCACCGTTCCCAGGCCCGTTACCCGCTTCACGGATTGAACCACCTGTGACAATTCGAACGGCACGCCGTCGAATACGAAATGCAATCTGGCGGAAAGCGGATATGGCGCCAAGGATAGATTGAGGTCCTTCGATTCCTGGATATCATAGTAGGCCTGCTCGATGTCCGGACGCGTAAAATGGGGCCGTGTGAAGCGCGCGTTGGACGCAGCGTGAACTGTAAACCGCAAATCCGCGGACTGATTTCCGTTGAGCGCGCCGCCCGATTGCGTCGGTGGATCGATGGTCCATTGTTCGTTCATCGGAGCTTCCAATACCGCGCTCTCCAGTTGCACGGAACGATTGGTTGGGTTCGTCGCATGGACGTTCACCCAGAACTCTTGTCCGGGGATGGCCACCTGGAAGGTAGGCTGATTTCTGAAGAAGCGTGCAAAAGGCCCGGTCGGTTCTTTCTCGGGAGCAACCGTCGCAAGCACCGAAATGCCTAGCGATTCGGCGAGTGCATTGTCGAATTGTGACTGCTTGACTTTAAGTTCGTGTGCTACGTCATACTTCGTATCGGCTGTCAGGTCGCTGCTGGCGACTTTTTCTATCAGCGCGCTCGTCCGTTTCAAGCCTGCCGCCAGCGTGGGCGCGATCGCTTCGGGATGCTGGGCCGAAAAATCATTCATGGTTTTTTCGACCAAAAAATTGATCTGAGAAAGACCATCCTTCAGGAAAGTGCTGTCCCCTCCTTGCGCCAGGCTCTCGATACCCATAAGCGAAATGTCGATGCCATCAAAGAAAGACGCCTCCTTCTCCGAAACGGAGACGAGAGATGCAAACCGGTGATACGGGCTCATCTCCGCTTCGGCCGGTGGTAAGCCAGTCCCGCCGCTCTGCGACTTCTGCTGGCCAAGGCCCAGGCGGGATATCTGCGCGTACGTTAATCCGAGAAGTGGGTTGTACTCGCCTTCCGGAATTTCGACGGAAGCGGAAAGCGCCCCCTTGATGACGGTGCCATCCGTATAGTTGCGAAATTCGGGGGGATAATACTTCCCGTCTGCATAGTCATAAATCCCCTTGTCGGTGATGGGGGAAAACGGTACACGGGCGTAATCCTTCATCGGCTTCCAGGGGCGCAGTCCCTCTTTGATCTGCTCGGGAAACATGGCTGGGTCACCCGCCGCCTTGAAAGCCTCCTGCGCCATCTGTCCGGCAACCTGGTGATTGCCGTGGCCGTCCGTGCGCCCTCCGACGAAGACAGAAGTAATGACGAGAGGGCGCGTCATGCGGACAACGCGTACAACATCCGCAAGCACTCGATCGTGTCCCCACTTGTCGAGAGCCTCTTCTTTGGTCTTGGAAAAACCGTAGTCGCACACCCGCGTCCAGAATTGTTGTGTTCCGTAGTAACGATCGGCCGCCAGAAGTTCTTCCGTGCGCACCAGCCCTAGCGCGTCAAAGTAATCCGAAGACATGACGTTGGCGCCGCCTTCGCCTCGGTTGAGCGTCAACAGTGCGACTCGACCTCCCTGCCCGCGCGATTCATAGGTCAACATTCCTCCGTCTTCGTCGTCGGGATGCGCCGTCACCATCAGCAGGCTGGTGCGCGTATGGAGTTTCTGCAGGCTCTGCCAGAGTGCGGCGGCGCCCCGGTCAAAAGCCAGCGGCTGGGCGGCCGGGATCGGCCGCGAACTGACAGCATTGGGAGATTGCGCTCTCACGGAAAGCGATCGAACTAGAAAATGCACTGCGCAGCCCAACACGGCAAAAATCAGGGGAAGTAACTTGCTGGACCTTGATGCCATTCGCCCTCCTCCGCCTTTTCCGAAATATCGAATTAAATTTTCCGCAGCCACGGGGATCACCGGCCACCATCGAGGATTTCTGAATACGCGCCGTGCATGCCGTTCCGGAATTCCGTAGCTGCCGATCAGCGATCTGCCATGCCCACATTGCGAGTGATGCGGATGCAGCGGTGAGGATCCGGTCTGCGGAGTGCGCGGTGATTCGAATTCGTCCAGGACTGCGGCGCTCGGCATCAAACCTCCGTAATTTTGTTTGGAGTAACGGCATTGTACGTCCGCAAAGGGCTTTGTCAACACGAAATACCAAAACGTTTTGGCATCAATCACCAAGAAGCAATTCGAGGCACGCATATTCATTCCAAACATGTAAAACTCCGCAGTAGAGGCAGGAGTTCCAAAAATGGTAAATGGTCTTGACAACGAATTTTGCGGGTGTTACATCTCAGCGCATTGGTAACCAAATCGTTTCGGCACACTTGAGGGGTGGGTTTTTTGCAGGGAAACTCTGAGGCCGAATCCCTTTTTTTTGTTTCCGCCTTTCGTGGCGATCTGGTTGGGAATGCGTGTCAGGCACTGTGAGCTTGCGCGCGTGAACCGTCGAAGAGACCAATCATTCGGGGGCGATTGGGTTCGTCGGCGAGTGGGATTTCAGAATGCACGGGATAGGGTGGAGCGTTTAGTTTCCTTATTTGCTTCCAAGCGAGTGACGGCTGCCTGAGTGGTTTCGTACCGAACTGCGTCAATGGTTGGTGGACTGCTCTTCGAATCTGAAAAGTGGAGGCTGCAATGAATCGAGGGATGAGAACTCGGAGATTCCTTGACTGGACATTGTTGCTTGGGGCGTTGCTGGCCGTTTCTGCTCTGCCGGCGATTGGACAAATTGATCGTGGTGCAATTGAAGGGAGAGTTCTGGACTCCTCCGGCGGCGCCGTGCCGAACGCCATCGTGACAGTCACGAATAAGGCTACCGGAGTTGTCATTACCACGCCTGTCAATCAGACAGGAGAGTATCAGGTTCTCGCGTTGATCCCGGGCACTTATTCGGTAAAAGTCAGCGCCGACGGCTTTGGAAGTGTTTTGCATGATGACATCGACCTGCACGTGCAGGACCGCCTCTCCATTGATTCCACGCTGAAAGTCGGGTCGGTGAAGCAGGAAGTAGTGGTTACCGCCGGTGAACCTCTCCTCCAGACTCAGTCGGCCGATGTGGGAAGTGTTGTCGATGAGCAGCACATCAATGATCTTCCTCTTAATGGACGCCGTTATGCTGATTTGGCGCTCCTGGAACCCGGGGTGCAAAAGTTTTATGCCGCCAATAACCCCGCGCCAGACCGGTTCAGCGTCAACGGAAATCTGGAACTCCAGAACAACTTTCTTTTGAATGGCGTCGACAATAACTCCTGGTCGGAAAACCTGCAGGAGTTTTCCGTCCAGGTGGTGCAGCCCCCGCCCGATGCCGTGCAGGAGTTTCGTGTGCAAACCCGGACTTACTCCACGGAATTCGGCAATTCCGCCGGAGCGGTGATCAACGCGACCATCAAATCTGGCACCAACGCCTACCACGGAAATCTCTTTGAGTACTTGCGGAATGCCGTACTTGACGCCAACTCCTGGATTAACAACGCACAACAACCAAAACAACCGCGCGGCGGCTTCACGCAGAACCAGTTTGGAGGTACGTTTGGCGGTCCGGTATTCAAGGACAAGACCTTTTTCTTTGGAGATTTCGAACGCTTCACCAGCCGGCAATCCACGTCTGTCACCAGTACGGTGCCCACGCCGCTGATGAAGACGGGGAATTTCACAGAATTGCCTTACGCTTTGAACAATTCATCCGTCCCCGGGCAGTCCGGCTGCTATGTCGGCAATATCATCCAGTCAACGGGCACGACCGGCCAGACTTGCCACGATCCCGTTGGGGCCAAGCTGATGACTTTGCTCCCCGATCCTAACGTGATTTCCAACTTGGTGGGTGTGCTAGGGGTGCCGGCCGGCTGGACGGGAGCTCCGAATTATCTCTTCGCGACCTCCGTGCCCGACGACGTCTATTCACTCGACGGACGTGTGGATCACAATCTAAACGAAACGAATCGCCTGTTTGGCAGCTATAGCTATCGTCATTTGAGCCGTCAGGATCCCCCGTGGACCAGCAACGGCGTAATCGGCAGCGGCAACTTCGCAACACAGTATCGCATCCACACCCAGTCCTTCGCCTTGGGTTGGACACGCACTCTTTCGCGCGCCCTGGTCAACGATGCGCGTTTTGGCTTCAACCGTGATTACGCCCACAGCGATCCCATCGGCGTAACTCTCGGTAGTTCCCAGGCCCAGGCTCTGATTGGCTTGACGGGAATTCCCAATGGACCGGGCTCCGGTGGATTGCCTCCTATCGAGATCAACGGCCTGACGCGTATCGGAACGTCGCCGTGGCGGCCCCAGTACCAGATTTCGCAAGCCTGGAACATCATTGACAACCTGAGCTGGCTGAAGGGTAATCATAGCTTTAAATTCGGTTATCAGTACATCAAGCGGGCCGACAACTTCCTCGACCTGCGAGCCCCGCAAGGCGAGTTGCAGACGAATGGCATTTACACCGCTGCTGGGCGGCTCGGCCTGGCCGACTTCTTGCTCGGTGATGTCGACGGAGTGCACTTCACTACACCTCTGGTCGTCCATTATTTCCAGCCGGGGCACTCTTTCTATGCCATGGACACCTGGAAGACGACTCCGAAACTCACCCTCACTTACGGCCTCCGCTACGAGCTCTTCGCGCCAATCATGGAACGGAAAAACAACACCTCAAACTTCACGCCCGCCAACGGCGGAGGAATTGTCACTGCGGCAGGCAGTGCATCCGGTTGGTATGCCCGTTCGCTGATTCATCCGGATTTGAACGATTTCGCTCCGCGTCTTGGATTTGCTTACCAAGTGACGAATCGCGTCGTGTTGCGGGGTGGCTACGGCGTTTTCTATCAGCATAGCAACCGGATTGGCTCGGAAAGCCTACTCCAATTGAACCCGCCCGCACTTCTTGACGTGCAGCTGAATCAAAGCGGGGCCAGCACCGTCTTTCAGCTAAAAAACGGCTTCCCATTGAGCTCGATCACCGGATCGGGTTTTGATTTGACCCAACTCCAACTTCGCGCCCAGGATCCGAACCAGCGTTCCAGCTATGTCGAGCAGACTAGTTTTGGTCCGGAAATCCAAGTCACAAACGACACCATGCTCGCGGCTACCTACGTCGGAAACTGGGGCCGGAAGATGAACCGCCTGCGTGATTACAATCAGGCGCATGTGACAGGCTTCGATAACAGCTGTCCCATTCTGATGTATCCCTACGCCAGCCTGAACACGGTAACAAATATTGATACGTTTACCGGCACCGCTGGCAAGTGTGCCTCCACGGGCCAACATGCCTTCCTGGAGTACGCCAGCAACGATGGGAACACCGCCTACAACTCCCTCGAAGTTTCCTTGCGCAGGAAGATGTCCAAGGGCTTGGGCTACTCGCTGGGTTACACCTTTAGTCATGGACTCGCCGACTTCGGCGACAACCTCACCGCCGGAGCTCTCCCTCAAAACGCTTACAACTACGCTGCAGAGATGAGCAATTCAAATCTCGACATTCGCAGTCGTTTTGTCGGGAATTTCATCTGGGATTTGCCCCTCGGCCAGGGGAAGCGCTTCCTCTCCGGTCCTGGCGCGGCTAGCCGTTGGCTCGGAGGATGGCAACTGAACGGAATCGTGACGCTGCAGACCGGCAGTCCATACAGTGTTGTTGCCGCGAATGATGGCTTGATGGGCTTTACCCATGCCGGTTACGCCGACTGCATAGGGAATCCATTTACTGGTGCGACGACCGATCACAATTCCTATACAACGACAGGTCTTCCAATCAATCCGGTGGCATTTGCGCAACCCGCTAACGGATCCTTCGGGACCTGTGCTCCCCGGAAGTTCCATGGCCCTGGGATTCAGATGGTCGACCTGAGCCTGTTCAAGCAATTCAAATTTACCGAAAGATGGCAGCTGCAATTTAGAGCGGAATTTTTCAACACCTTCAATCATCCTAACTTTGGTAACCCAAGTGCCGATATTTCCTCACCAGGTTCGTTTGGAAGGGTCTCCAATACGCTGGCGCCCATTCTGGGTACCGATTCTGGGGGACCTGGTGATCCTCGCGAGATCCAGTTTGCATTGAAGTTGTACTTCTGATGTGCCGCGCGTTCTTGATCCAGCCACGGGATGGGATCAGACGTCCTTGAAGGAGGCGGTTTGGCGTCCACATGTCGAGCTACGGCGGCACAGGCCACGATCAAGTTCCTGAAAAATCAGTATGTCGAAAGGGAGGGAGTCGTGCGTCCGTTTTTCGCAGGCTGCTTCGGGATATTTGGCCACGGCAATGTAGCGGGAATTGGACAGGCGCTGCAGCAGAATGAGGAGTTTCCTTATTACCTGAGCCGCAACGAACAAGCTATGGTTCACACCGCCGTGGCCTTCTCGAAAATGAGCAACCGCCTGCGGGCGTTCGCGTGCACTTCTTCGATTGGTCCGGGAGCTACCAACATGGTATCTGGGCTGCTACTGGTACCGTGAACCGCATTCCTGTGCTCCTGCTTCCGGGAGACATATTCGCGCGCCGCAACGTCGCACCTGTTCTCCAACAACTCGAATCTCCGCAGACACAAGACATTTCCGTCAAACGATTGCTTCAAGGCGGTCTCCCGTTATTGGGACCGCATCTCGCGGCCGGAGCAACTCCTGAGTGCCTTACCGGAGGCCGTGCGGGTCATGACCTCCTGTCCCTACCAATGATCCCGTCTGAGTCGTCAAAAGCTGCTGCGAGACACGTGCCAACTACTACGTGTCGAAAAAGTGGCTTGTTGGACGGAATGGACCGAGAGTCGACGTTGGAGCATTGAAGAGATAGCTATAACTACATGATGATACTATGGTTGACAATTTGCCTGCAGCTCGGTTTGAAATGGAGCGTCTGCTCCTGCGGTAGAGGGTCAACGAGTGAAAACAGCGTCCGCACGGAGAGTAAATGGTTTAGAATCAATAGAACGAGAGCGCCCGTAGCTCAGTTGGATAGAGCGTCTGCCTTCTAAGCACGATGATCGGTTCCAATAGTTCTGTCCTCTTTTCTTAATTACTAAACTTTCCAACAACTTGGGGAATCTGCTTTTCGCTCAAAGCTAACCCCCATGGTTCGAACGGATAGGGTTTTGGCACAGTTCTGACACAGCAGTACTAACACTAGGTCCGCTTAAAATTCTAAAATTCAAGCCACCTGTTTGAACATTGGAGCTGCGCGTGATGAATGTACGACCATGCCATTCGAGTCTGCTGCGAGCCGCAATTCCCCTCGCAAGTTTTTGCCCGGAAGGCCCTCTATCGCAAGACTGCGAAACTTTCGACGAAGCGAAAGATTTGGCTGACCGAAGTGGGGAATCGTATTTGTGGACCTACGTCTACGACGACAACGGCGAGCTTTTGCACGAGGCGGGCTCGTACCGAGAACATGCTGAAAGTCTAAAACGAGAACCTCCTGCAGGGTCTAAAACCTAGCTCCAAAAAAAATCACATTCCCCCGGTAATACCTGGCGCGCTCCCTTCCCAACTTGCGGATTGCCGACTAACCAGGAGCTGTGAATGTTTTCGTACAAGAGTGGACTGGGAGTAGTCACTCGTATCTCAACGCCACCATGGGGTCGACGTGCATCGCCCGACGCGCTGGGAGAAAAGCAGCGATTCCGGCTATGAGAAGCATCAAGCAAACGCCGAAACCGAAGCTGAGAGGATCTGTTGGCTTCACTCCCCAAATTATTCCCTCAAACATCCGTGCCGCGGCAACGCCAGCCCCCGCGCCAAGAGCCGCGCCCACGCAGACCACCCACATCGTCTCGCCAAGTACCATGCGCAGCACGTCGCCTGGTTTCGCGCCCAGTGCCATGCGAATGCCGATTTCGCGCGTTCGTTCCGCTGTCGCATACGACGTCACTCCGTAAACGCCAATCATCGCCAGCAGGCCGACAAACAGACCGAACGCCGTCGCGGTCAACGCCATGGCGCGATTTCGATGGAGGACTACGTCCATGGCACTGCTCAGCAGGCCGAGCTTCAAAGAGACCCGAGGGTCAACCGCCGTAGCCGCGCTCTCCAGCTGTTTCTCCGCTTCTGCGAACGTACCGGCCGTTCGAATTTCGTAGCCGCCAATCCCCGAGCACGTACTACCGCATTGCGAGACCGGCCGGTACAAGATCGCAAGGGGACCGTAATCGGGCCTTCGATATTGTATGTCTCTGGCGACCCCGACAACCTCGACGGGATAGCCTTGCCCGTTAGCATCCCCATCGCTTTCACGGAATCTCAGTCCGATAGGATTCACTCCGCCAAAAAGTGTTTTCGCCAGGGCCTCGCTCAGAACAGCGACCGGAGGCGACGCGGCGTTGTCGCCGGCATTGAAATCCCGCCCGGCTAGCATTGGAGTTCGCTTGGTAATGAAATAATCGGGAGAAACGAAGTTGGGATAAGCGCCAGATCGTCGCTCAGATCCTCCTGGCCCGGGAACAACCAGCTGTGTGAGCTTCGTGCTGGAAGAGATACGGCCCCACGACGCAGACTGGACGCCGGGCATAGACCGAAATGCCATCAGCAATTCCTCCCCGACGGATGCATTGCGCTGTGGGTCTACGCCGGATCCATGCAATGTCGCCTGAGCCGTCACGACGCCTTTGGGATCGTAGCCCAGATCCGCGGTCAAGAATGCCTGGAGCGTCCGCGCCAGTAGGCCCGCGCTGGCAAGCACTGCCACGGATAAAGCAACCTGCACCACAACGAGGAGAGAATTGGAAAACCGATTTCCAGGCTTTCCTGTTGTTACGCCGTTGTACATGGCCGAATAAATCGAAATACGTGTTGACCGGATCGCGGGAGACAACCCAAAGAGAAGAGCGCAGAATACAGTGATGCCTACGGCGAAGGTCGCAAGCTCCGCATCCCATGACAAGTCCAGACTAATCGGGTCGTCAGGAAATGAAAGCGCCCATAGCAGTATTTGGCTCCCCCAGCGCGAGATGATAAGACCTGCTGCAGCGCCGCCTACCGATAACAGCGCGCTCTCCGTCAGCAGTTGGCGCGCCAGGCGCCAACGCGACGCGCCCAAGGCAAGCCGAGTGGCCATCTCGCCGCGACGCTTTGCGGCTCGCGCGAGCAGAAGGTTGCCTAAGTTCGCGCAAGCGATGATGAGAGCGACTGCGGCCATAGCCATCAAGAGCAGCACCATGTTCATGGATTGCAGCCAGGTGTCGGAGGTGATGGGGCGGGCCACGAGACGCGCAGGCCCAACTGTTCGTCCACTGGCGTCAGAAATGGGCGGCACGGCTTTGTATATGTCTGAGCTTAGAACTTGCAATCCGGCATTGGCTTTGCCCACATTCATTCCCGGCTTTAGTCGGGCCACGAAGCTCACTTTTAGAGCCCTAGGTTCGTCCAGCGAAGGCATCTGTTTCCCGTAGCGTATCGGATAGTCCTTGTACGTCCTCTGCGCCTCCATTGGCATGAAAATCTCAAGTATGTCGCCGATTTCCACGCCGAAAAAAGACTTGGGGGCCACTCCAATGATTGCGAATTCATTTCCATTTACACGGATCGACCGGCCGAGAACGTCTCGCGATTGGCCGTACAATCGCCGCCACAATCCGTACCCGATCAGGCACACGGGAGGCGCACCCGGCCGATCGTCCGAAGACTGCAGGGTCCTACCTAGAACGGCGGAGATGCCAAGCGTTGAGAAGTAATCGCCAGAAACATACCCACCCACTACGTCATGCTGGCCTTTTGCGTCAGCGATTTGGAAGTACGCGTCGGACCAGTTGTAAGCCAGGACGCCGGAAAAAATATCCTGTCGGTCTCGAAAGACTTTCCACTCTGCGTAGTTGTGGAGATTGCCCCCAAGATGACCCTCCACCTCAACCAGCTGGTCAGGCTGCGACACGGGCAGGGGCTTGATGGCCAGCGCGTAAATCACGGAAAAGATGGCAATGGTCGCGCCGATTCCCAGACCGAGGGATAGAATGGCGATCGTGGTAAGCCCCACGCTGCTCCGCATCGCGCGGACCGCATAGCGAATATCCTGGGACGTCGACTCAAATAAACGCATCTTCGCTCTCCCGTCCAGCTTTTCCACTCAACTCAGTGCGAAGCGGGGTCGGGATGGATCAAGTCGTTCTTGCTTCTTCTCGGCGGCGGAAACGCATGCTTCTTTGGTTTCGGCGTCTTCACTTTTTTCCTAGGCGGCTTCTTCGGCATTCGTGCTACCTCCCTTGCGGCGGATTCTACCACTGCGCCGGGCAATGCGGGCGACACTCTGTGTTCGCTAAACTAACACTTAGGCTTTGAACACATGAGTCGACAGAGTGCCACTTACGCCGTAGTAAAATAATGTAGATGAAAATCAGTGGTCCCGAGCATTTCAAGCTGACGTTTGACGCCAAGAGGTGTGCGGCCAAGTTTTCCGGCTTGGCTAATACGAGGCTGCCGAAGCTCTACGTCGTCGTTGCTAAAGGCGAACTCATTTATGTGGGTATCACAAAGCGCAAGATGCGGGAGCGTCTTTACAGCGGGTGGAATGCCAACGGGAAGAATGGGTATCACGGCTACGCTTTCCGTCATACACATACGGAAGCAGAGCTTTACGTTTGGTGCCAAGAAGATGCGCGAGAAAACTCATCACTTGACCTGGAAACTGTAGAAGCTGAAGTTGCTTTTCTTATGCGAACCGCAGGGCAGTGGCCGTGCGGCCAAACAGAAATACATTTCCACCCGTCGGGGAAAGAGCACCGTGACCTGGCTGCTAGTATCATGCAGCACGTTAATCGTTCAGTGTGAGCAACCGTGCCATTGAAATAAGGCGAAAATGAAATTCGAACTTGGCGACACTGTAAGAATCAAGAACGGCGGACCTGACATTTATAAGATTACGCAAGCAACCTCATCCGGGCCGACCTATCTACTTCAGCTCGGAAATGATGGCGCTAAGATCCAGTGGAAAAAAGAAGATGAAATTGAACTCGTAGCTAAAGTGAAGAAGCCGGACAACGGCCCTTGTTTTGTTCCTGAACGTGGAATTATGGGGTAATGAGCCTGGGTGGCAACTTGGGTCAAAGCTCGCGCACAAGTTCCAATGCCTTCTGCATTTGAGGGTCTTCGCCTGCCAGGAGCTCTTCAGGGGCCAATCCAACCGGGATATTCGGCGACACTCCCTTGCCTTCGATTAGCCTTCCTTCCCATGTCAGATAGGCAGCAACTGGAAGTCCCACGATGTAGCCAAAGCCCGCCTTAAACGCGCTGCCGCTTTGGTGTTGGCGTCCTCCCGAATTCAGTGCTCGTAAGCGGCAATGAAGAAAACTTACCCGGAACGGAACCCTCGCCCTTTGACGGGGGCGCGACCTTTCTCTCGCCGCTCGACGACACAGGTATTGGAACATAAAGGGTTTGGGCCACTTTGTGGTGTTTTTCTGCCTTAACTGCTTACGTCATGCGTTTTGAGCAGTACCACTTCGAACAGATTGTGGTACCACATAGGCACCACTCTTAAAGGGGCATGTTTCGGCGGCGGAAAACCATTTTTGCCATACATTGCCCCCATTCCCAGTGGTGGCACATTTGTGCCACATTTCCGACAAAAGTCGACACATGCTTTCTCTCTGTAAAACAAGGAGTTACCTGTAAAAAAACGCGCAGCGTCGCCACAACCCTTTATGTTCCAATACGTGGTGTCCGTCGCCGATAATCTGCCTGTATTCCATGCACGCTGCTCTTGATGCAGTTGCATAATGTCGACTTCTGCCGACTTTGGCCGGCTTTTGCCGACGTGTGCCGACTTTTGTTGATTTTTGTCGACTTGTGCTGACTTTTGTTGACTCTTGTTGACTTTTGTTGATTTCTGCCGACTCAGATCCTTTTCATGCTTCATATCTATGCGTCCGGGCGCAAAATGCGCCGCACTTCTAGAAGACGCTTCAATACAGAAAGCCTACCGCCGCTGGGTGGAGAAACTTGCCAGCACTCCCCGGAAGAGAAAAGCAGCGCTGATTCGCTGTGCTAGCCATGGAACGGAGACGCGATCCCAAAGGGGCGTCTGAAAGAAAGGAAGGGTTGAACAAGCTCCCAGGGTCATGTATATATCGCATGTATGGACCGCATGGTTTCTTCAGTTGGGGGAGCCGGTCTAAAGACGGTAGGAAACGTGGCGAAGCGGCGAAGCGCTAATTTCGGAGTCTACAACGTCCGGCTCTTGAGTTCCCTCGACAAACTTCTGCGGGATAAACCTCGATATTTGGGAGAACTGTCGACCTCGATCAACGATGCCCTTCTGGAGGTCAACCTGAATGCCGTCGAGCTCGTCAATCTTCAATCCAGACAGAAGCAAACCGGGAGAGAAACGCAAGTTGTTATCTTACGGCGTCTTCGGAAGCGCATTCACCAAGTCGCTCAAAAGCGGAAGTGTTCGATGAACGAACTGGTGAATAGCGCTCTTCTGGCTTATTACTCAAAGGCTGCGGAAGGCAAACTCAAAGGATCGACGAAACGACGCGGGGGATCCACGCATTCGTACGACAGAATGTCGGAGATGGAGCGGCGGGAGCTTCACCAGATGCTCTCGGGTCTTCCGGCAGTGCGATCGGTCTCCGTCGACACAGAAAAGCCTGATGGGACGCACTACGAATACGACCGCAATCTGAAAGGGACCGTGAAAGTCACGCCTGATGGAGAGCGATACCCCGTTGAGGGATTAGATGCAGATTTTGAGCGCGCCTCCCAATAGGGGTCCACACAAATCTACACACGAGGAAATCACACCCTGAGCCAGCAGAAGCCAGTATTATTTATTATCGCCGGACCATTGGGGGCCGGTAAGACAACTTTCTATGAGGCTTATTTGAAGGAAGCGTTCCCTACGCTGGTTCCCGCCGTGAGGGATCAGCAACAAGCCTTTCTCAATGATCGGCGTTCTTTTGCCGTCGAAGACATTCGTGTGGACACGCAACTGCTGGACGAGGCTAAGGCAGCAGGATATTCAACGAAGGTTCTTTTTATTTCGACGGAAGACGCAAATTTGAATGTCGGGCGGGTGTTGGTGCGCATGAGTCGAGGCGGACAAGCCGTGCCCATGTCCAGCGTGATTGATTCCTATCGGGAGTCAACGAGGAATCTTTCCGAAGTCCCTAGACATGCCGATGACTTGATCGTGTACGACAACACAGCTCATCGCCGCGGCTTCCGCGTGGTGGCGCACTTCATCGGCAGCAAGTTGAGTGAGACCGCGCAGACGATACCGGACTGGGCTGCTAAAGTGTTTGGCAAAGAATTACACCCCGCAAAGCAACGCGCGAAGCCGGGCCGGGCAAGATAATCCCGTTCGGCGAAACATGCGCGTTGGACTCGACAAAATGTGGAGTGGACTGTCACCCCTCGAGCACTGCGGGCGGAAAATGAGGGACACCTCGAATCGGAATGTTGCACCCTCCCTTGCTTCAATCGCTATGCCGCTGACCTCCCTGTCCAGTTGTCTTTTTTCTTAGCCGCCTTCTTCCCCTCTCATCGCCTGAGACAAGCTCGATGTGGCCATGGCCAGCGTTGAGCCGGCGCGTTCGCGGGCCCGCCATGGCTGCCGGCTCGGGATGTACAAGGACTTCCAGGAGGTCCCCGCGACCCTTCCCGCAAAAATATTCAGTTGAGCCAAAAATCTCTTTGCATGGTGCTATATGTATAGTAGCATCATGGCCGGCACGATCGAATCCACCTGGAACCAAAGGTAAGCGCGATGATTCGAGAGACTCTTCTCCAACTAGACCGAAACTCATCAACTCTGGCCGAAGATTGCCCTCTGAATGTTCGGGAAGCTGCCACCTATCTTGGCGTAAGCCCCCAAACTGTGTATCTTTGGGTTGAGCGAAAGCAGATTCCCCATCTCCGCGTAATGGGTCGAAACATCCGGTTTCTCAAATCGGATCTCGGACCCTTCCGCGCTTCGTTTAAACAGGAGATGGAGAATGGCTAGACCCAAGAGGCATGATGGTGTGGTTTTCCGGCGAAAAGGTTCAAAGCTGTGGTGGATGCGCTACTGCGACCGTGAGGTGCTCCCCAAAATTCGGACCAGTCAATAAGGTATAAAATCGCTGCCTCGGAAAGGGAGCAGAAATGAAATCGAGGCAACGGCGGAGCTTCAGCGCGGAGATGA
>Ga0193729_1000483_pt1 | contig 20872 bp, 14 predicted proteins | sample U1c2metaG_FD_143036 | JGI IMG/M metagenome (GOLD analysis project Ga0193729, IMG submission 143036) | Soil microbial communities from a riparian zone of the East river system, Colorado, United States - U1c2 | ecosystem: Environmental > Terrestrial > Soil > Riparian zone | place: USA: East River...
AGCGGAACTTCACCGCGCAGAAACTGAAATGTCTGCCGCAAATTTTGTACGCCGTAGATGTCGATCTTGTCCACCATGGCGGCCTCGCGCGCGTTTGCTTCCGGCACAAACATAGCGTGCTTGCCGCGCCGGCGCGCTTCCAAAGCGACTGGCAGCACGCCCTTCACGGCACGCACCGCGCCGTTCAGCGCGAGCTCACCGACGAAGCTGAATTTTTCGAAAGTCGTCGTGTTGATCTCCTCGCCCACCGCGATCATCCCGAGCGCGATGGGGAGATCGAAGCTTGGGCCTTCTTTCTTAATATCGGCGGGCGCGAGATTGATTGTTGTGCGGCCGCGCGGCCAGTAATACCCGCTATTTGCAATCGCGGTCGTGACGCGGTCACGGCTCTCTTTCACCGCCGCGTCAGGTAATCCCACGATTACAATGTTTGGATCGCCCCCAGCGCCATTTACTTCGATCTCAATCTCGTACGCATCGACGCCATAGACGGCAGCGGAATAAATCTTGGCCAACATGGCGAGTCAGGTTGTCAAAGATAATTAGGGAGGGAAAGGCGCAATTGAGGGCGAGTTTGCGAAGAGAGCCAGACGCCGTGGCGCAATTTGGATCGGCACCTGCAGCGCGCCACCGAAATCGAGCCGATCCAGTTGGTTTCAAAGCGGTTAGATGGGAGACGGAAAAAGTTTGAACGCGATACATCCAGGGGCTGTCAGAGATGCGAAATATTTAACCTTGTTAAACACTTTCTGGAATGTTAAAAAAGTGCGATCTACGAGGCACCGGCGCGTGAAACTGCCGGGAATTTGTTGATTCACCCCCAACCCATTCATGAAAAGTTATATGGCCGCTGAAGATAGCGATACTGGAATTAAAATTTATTTGCGCGAGATCGGGCAAATCCCGCTTTTGACGCCCCAGCAGGAGATTACCCTGGCGGCGAAGATCAAGAGGGGCGACCGCGAAGCGCGCGCGTTGATGATTCGCTCGAATTTGCGTTTGGTCGTAAAGATCGCGCATGACTACGCGAACCTTGGCCTGCCGCTGCTCGACTTGATCTCCGAAGGAAACATCGGTCTGATGAAAGCGGTCGAGCGTTTCGATCCCGCGAAAGGCGGAAAGCTGAGCACCTACGCCGCGTGGTGGATCAAGCAGTCGATCAAGCGTGCCCTGGCCAACCAGAGCAAGACGATTCGCCTGCCTGTTCACCTGGTCGATAAAATCTCCAAGATGCGTCGTGTTTCCTTGCAGATGAGCGAGGAACTTGGCCGCGAACCGACTGATGAAGAGCTCGGCGACGAGATCGGCATCGCGAGCGGAAAAGTTTCGCAACTGAAGACCGTCTCGATCCGCCCAGCTTCACTCGACGCGCCGATTAGTGACGACGATTCCACCGAATTCGGCGAGATCGTCGGCGACGAAGAAGCGCAAACGCCTTTTGAGTTGCTGCGCGACAAAAACCTGCGCAACGAAGTCGGCGGCTTGCTCGACGTGCTCGACGATCGCGAGAAGAAAATTATCTTCCAGCGCTTCGGGCTGGACGGCGGCAAACCGAAGACGCTCGAGGAAGTCGGCAAGAAGTTCGGTGTCACCCGCGAGCGCATCCGGCAGTTGCAGAACATTGCACTCTCGAAGCTGCGCCGCGCGCTGAGCAAGAAGGAGCGCCCGGTCGACGTTGAATTACCGGTCGAAGCTTAGACCTGTTGTGAGCGCAGTCGAACGAATCGGCATCTTCATTTGAAGCGCGCGGATGGAAGCATCCGCGCGCTTTATTTGCGCGATTTTCTTCCCTGTCATGTTGAGCGGAGCGCTGTAACGCGGCGCGAAGCGCGAGGGCTTTCGAAGATCTCTGATCATTCGCTGGCGACAGGCTCGGCGGAAATGATCGGAATCCTTCGCTCCGCTCAGGATGACAAGTTGTTTTCAGACGCACTCCGAGCATTGGCTCCATCGTTAGGCTCGAGCGGGAGCGCAGCCGCGCGCATACTGAAGATGGTTCGCCAGATTTTTTCGCGATCGCGCACTTCAAACCGGCCAAGCGGAAGCCGCTCGACCTCGATCAAGAAACCGCTCAGCGCCGCTTCCGGCAGATGAGGATAGACCGCGCCGATCCGCCGGCCGGGCGCGTTTTGCGGCGAACCTTTGTAAGTGCGCACGCCGCGACCGGGCGCATTCAGCACTGCGCGCAAACCATGGATCGGGTTTCCTTCGCGATGAAAAAGCCAGCCGGTGATTTCGGGGCGCCGGCGAAAGGCGATCCGCTCCGGCAATGCGTCGAGATGGAACAAATAATCCACGGCCGCATTTTTTTTTTTGGGCCTTTGGTGGGGACGGCTCCCCTACCGATGGCTTTTTCACATCTTCTCCCACGGGTTCGTTAGGCGCGGTGGGAAGGAGAGCGTGAAGCCCGCGGCAGCGAGCGAAAGATTCGGATTATAAGCCGGATCGTGCTGGAGGGTCGCGTCCCACTTCTCGAGCATGTAATTTATTTCCGCCTCGAAACGCTGGTTTTTCAGGACCGTATCTTCCAGGCCGCGGCTGGCCGATTCAAAATGAAAAAACTCGGCGTAAGGCGTGTAGATAATCCGGTAACCGCGTTGCCGCAGGCGGAGGCAGAAATCGACGTCGTTGAAGGCGACCTTGAGGTGCTTTTCGTCGAAGCCGCCAACCTCGAGATAAGCGCTTCGCCTAACGAGCATGCAGGCGGCGGTAACGGCGGAAAGTTCCTGCGTGAGAATGGCGCGCGCGAAATAGCCGTGATTTTGCCGCGGCAATCCCTTGTGCGCATGCGCCGCGACGCCGCCACCGCCGAGAATCGCGCCGGTGTGCTGGATGCGATCGTCCAGATAAAGAAGCCGCGCGCCGACCGCGCCCACGCCCGGTTGAATTGCCTGGCTGACCATCTCGCCGAGCCAATCGGGAACGATCACGGTGAGATCGTTGTTGAGTAACGCGACGAATTCCGACTCCAGGTTTTGTACGCCGAAATTATTCAGCCGGCCGTAGTTGAATTCCTCGTCGCAAGGCAACACGCGGACGCGCGAGTGCTGCGCGACCTGGTTGAGGAAGGCGACGGCGTTCGGTTCAAGCGTGCGGTTGTCGATCAACACCAGCTCGAAATTCGGATAGCGCGTTTTTTCCAGAATGCTCTCGACGCAGGGCTGAAGCAGCTCAAGCCGGTCGCGCGTCGGCATCACGATCGAGACGCGCGGCTTCTCGTTAGGCAAAGCATAGCGCACGCGCCGAAAATCTTCGTCGCCGGAGCTGGTCACTTCGGCTGCGATCGCGCGCCGGTCGAGATGTTCCTGCACGGCGCGGATGGCGGCGTCGCGCGCCTGCGGTTTGGCGCTGAGATTCAGCGCCGCGCTCTGCGCCGACATCCGCCAATGATAAAGAATTCGCGGAATGTGCCGGATCTGCTGTGGCTCGATTTTTTCGACGCAGCGCAAGACTAGATCGTAATCCTGAGAGCCTTCGAAGCTTGTGCGGAAGCCGATCGTTCTAATTAGCTCGGTTCGGAACACGCCGAGGTGCGAGAAAAAATTCTGCGCAAGGAAGAGCTGCCAATTCCAGTCAGGCTTGAAGTGAGCATTGGTGCGGCGGCCGGTGATATCGAGTTTGTCCTCATCGCTATAGATCAACTGCACTTCCGGGTGTTCCTTGATTTCGAGCGCGATGAAATAGCAGGCGCCCGGCGCCAGTTCGTCGTCGTGATCCATTAATGCGACAAAGTCACCGGTGGCGAGCGCGAGCGCGTCGTTCGAAGCGGCGGCGATGCCGGCGTTGACTTCACGCAGACGGACCTTGATACGCGAATCGAGCTTTTGATAACGCGCCAGAACGCGCCGGACGTACCTCGCCGGGGAGGCATCGTCGACGATGCAGAGCTCCCAATTTGGATAAAGCTGCGCGCGCACCGAATCGATTGCCTGCCGCAGATGTTCGGCGCTCGGGTTGTAAACCGGCATCACGATCGAGATGACCGGCCGCGCCGCCATTGCCGCAATGTGGCGGCGAATCTGCCGCCGATCCACCGCGCGCACGGTGTCGTAGCGTTTGATCCAAGTCGCGTAGTCGCCGATTTCCCAAAGCTGCGCGTCACTGGCCGGCCGCAAATTGATCCAGGGCGCGCGGATCTGCCTAACGAACACCTGATCCCACGAACCGTCCTCCAGGCGCACTTCCACCATCAAGGTGGCGCGGCCGCGCGGCGCCTCGGCCACGATGTCGAAGCCGCTTTTAAAGGCACCGGGCCGTTCGTTATGACCGGCGGCGACGTCAGCACGGAAAAGGGCGTAGTTGCCCGAATACTCGCGGCCGCCGATGCGCGCGCGAATTCCTGCGATCGGTTCGCCGGTTTTGGAGAAACACCAGCCGCAGAGGCGGAAACGCTTCGGGAGTTTCTGCCAGTCCTCCGGCTCATCGAGCCAGAAAAAATAGGCCGAATGGAGCGATTCGGGTTCCCGCTCTCGTGTGGCGGAAACAAAGCGGCAGCGCGCTTTTCCCGGGATGTCGAGGGTTTGTTCCAAAAATGGCAGCCAGCCGTGGTTCGCCACTTTGGCTTCGAGCACTAGTTTGGCCGTCGCACCGGGGCGCACCGGCACGTCAACGCTGAATCCACTGTTGACGGCGCCAGGCGCGGATGGAAAAGCAGCCGCCACATCTGGGCGCGGGATGAGGAAGGTGGCCGACCAGCTTTTCGTTAGGGCGCGCGCTCGCACCTGGTAAAGCTTCTCATTCGTCGCGGAAAAAACCCAGCCTTCCACGCGCAGAACTCCGCTCCCCGCGGCTTCCTCCGTGGCAAAGTGGACCCAGGAAGGCAGGTTCGGATTCGCTCCCGCCGTCATTGCGCCTCAGGGCTTGCGCGCCACCGGTCCTTCCTTCCCCACTGCCGCGCCAATGGATTCCAGCACCTGGTTGAGCAAAAATCCAAGCATGAGCGGAACAGTAAAGTTGGAACTGACATCACATTTTTCGACGCGAGAATCTTTGAACCCTCCAGCAAGCGGAAACGGCGCGCGCAACGGCGGCAACATAACTCGGTCGCGGAATGGGCAAACTCTCCCGAACACGCGGGACACGCCAGGATCGCAGTGAGTTGCGGAGTCATTTCCCGACCGTGCGCAACTGCACGCAATCAACCACCGACTTGTCCGCGCGCAGATCGCTGATGATGACCAGTTGGTCGCCGGGCGCGGTCAATTTATTTTTGCGCAAAAGATTCACGGCCGATTCGATCGTCGCATTCCTATTCTCCGCGAAATCGAGCTGTATAGGATAGGTGCCCCAACACAGCGCGAGTTGCCGATAGACTTCCTCACTTGGCGTGAAGGCAAAGATGGGTGCGTGCTGCGGCCGTAAATTTGAGACGTAGCGCGCCATGGTGCCATGCCGGGTAAAAACAATCAGCTTCGAACCGGATAGCGAGTTGGCGAGAACGACGGCTGAGGCGACGGTTTTCTGTCGCGCATCTTCCAGCAACGCATCTTTGGCGTAGCCCGCGCCGCCGCTGCGTTCGATGCGCTGCGCCACGCGATGCAAAATCTGGACGCATTCAACCGGATAGCGCCCGACCGTTGTCTCACCGCTTAACATGACCGCGTCAGCTTGCTCAAAAACGGCGTTCGCGACGTCGGTAATCTCAGCGCGCGTCGGAATCGGGTTGGTGATCATCGACTCGAGCATGTGCGTCGCCACCACCACTGGTTTGCCCAAGCGAATGCAGTGTTTCACTATCCGGCGCTGGATGATGGGCAGCTCCTCCATCGGGATTTCGATCCCCAGATCGCCGCGCGCGATCATAACCGCATCGGCGGCGGCAATCATTTCATCGATTTGTCTGACCGCTGATTGGTCTTCAATTTTGACTACGATCAAAGCCTTGCTCTTTTTCAGCACGAGAAAATTGCGCAGCTCATCGAGGTCGCTCTTTTGCCGCGCAAAACTAAGCCCGACAAAATCGACCCCGAGCTGCACGCCGAGCGTAAGATCGACAATGTCCTTCCTGGTCAACGGCGGCAGATTCACGTGCACGCCGGGTAGATTGATGTGACGGCGTGAGCCAAGTTTTCCCGGGGTCATCACCTTGCCGCGAACTCGATTCTTCCCCTGCGCGATGACAATGAGTTTGATCAGGCCGTTATCGACCAGGACCGTGTCGCCCACCGACACGTCGCTCACGAATCCACCGTAATTGACCCCGACCGAATATTTCTCTTTCGGCTTCGCATCGCCCACGGTGAACTCGAGAATATCTCCGCGTTTTAGATCCAGGTCCGTTTTGAGATCGCCGTTGCGAATCGCAGGCCCTTGCGCGTCGAGCAAGATCGCGATCGGCCGCCCAATTTTTCCAGCAAGCTGGCGAATGCGTGGCACGATGTCGCGCACCCAGCCGTGTGCGGCGTGACTCATGTTAAGCCGGAAAACGTCCGCCCCTTTTTCAATCAATTGACGCAATGTCTCCGTCTTCTCTGTGGCTGGGCCGAGGGTGCAGATGATTTTTGTTTTTCGCATACCGCACCTCAGGATTGAGCGCGCCTTTCAAACGTATCTTTGGTCTCACATCATATCTGCCCGAGAATTGGTTTTACGAGAGAAAAAGGCCCAATCAGCGGGGCCGCCCATCAGGAAGCAGCTTCGGCGCGTTTGCGATGCTGCGAAAGTTTTGCCATGGCGTGGGCAAATGTCTTCACCTGGAGTCGCGCAGATGTTCTGCGAATTGCTACAAATTTTTTTATGCTTTGTGTAATCGTATCGCGCAGTTGCTTCTGAGCTCGACTTAATTAATGTGCGCCGGACATGGGTCCCGAGTCTATTGACAGCTATCTGGCATCAATCCTGGCTTGCTCTGCTTGCCGCGGCGAGCTTCACCGCAATGGCTCTCAACTGACATGCGCGAGATGTCGCGCTTCTTTTAGCATTCAAAACGGTGTGCCAATCTTTTTGCCGGAAAGAGCGGCAGTGGCACAGGTTGACCATCGCAGCAATCCGTTCGGGGCCGAATTCGAAGCGATTCTTCGCGAAGGGAAGGAATTTGTGTTGCATATTGGGGCCGGTGCCACGGCATTGCGGTATCCCAATTGCATCGAGTTTGAGCACGAGATTTTCCGCCACACCGATGTCGTCGGCGATGCGCATCACCTGCCGTTTCGCGACGAAACGTTCGATCGCGTTTTTGCCTTCAATGTCTTTGAGCATCTGCGTGAACCGAAAATCGCAGCGGCCGAGATTCGGCGCGTGCTTAAGCCGGGCGGCTCGGTGACGATCCATACGGCCTTTCTGCAAGCAGTGCACGAGCCACCCAATCATTTCTACAACGCCACGGAGTTCGGTGTGCGTGAGTGGTTCTCCAAATTCGATATTGAGAAGTGCGACGTGAGCGGCAACTTTGGGCCGGGCCTAATGCTCGGGTTCCTGATGTCGAGCGTGCTCGAAGCGGCGCGCGCGGCAGGCGTCCCGTGGAGAGAGCAGGCGATGATCGAGAACACGACGCTCGGCGAATGGGCGCAATTCTGGGCGCGCAAAGCCGAGCCGCCTCCGGGTTTTCACACTTTGCAAGCTTTGCCACAGGAGTTCCAAAAACGTGTGTCGGCGGGGTTCGAGCTGATCGCCCGCAAGCCTGCGGTCCGTGCGTGATCGCGATTTGTTGTACGATGCGCAATAATCATTTCAAAGTGCAATAGGAAATGCCCTCAGCTGGCGCCCGCAGAATCGTGAGCCGCCGATCGATACCCGATCCTGCCGACGCTCAGGATTACGTGTTCCGTTTTGACGCCTCGATCGAGCCGCTGGTTTTCGGCGACGAGCTGAATCTGAGCGGCTGGCTCATCCATCACGGCGGCAAACCGATCAATGGCATCCGGGTAATCGTCAAACGAAGATTATTCGGCCGGAAGATTGTTTCGGCGCGGCGTAAACGGCGCCGGCCAGATGCGGAAGCGGCGTTCCCGGATTTGCCCGAAGCGAAAATGAGCGGCTTTCTTTTTGAACTTCGGCTGCCGCTTGGCCGCAATCATCTCGTGTTCCAGGCCCTCGATCACGAGCGCACCTGGCACACGTTTCACACCGCAATCATCTCGGCCATTCCGTTGTCGATCGTCGCGCGGTTCGGCTTCCCAAATTTGCAGAATTTTCTCATTTCTTTTCTGAAGCATGCCTATCCGGGAAAAAAGCGTTTGCCCGGTACCGGCAATGGTATGGACCAATCTTTGTCGTACCCGCGTACATCCGCGCCGGTCCGGACGAAGCGGGTGGAGCTCTTCGCGACCGCGAAATCGAACCTCTTCATCCTCGAGATCGGCGAGTTGATCACGGCTGGTTTTCGCGAGCTAGGCTGCGCCGCGCAACTGCGGCTCGATCAAATGCCAGCCGAAGAACCCCCGCCCGACACCCTGCAAATTGTGGTCACGCCGCACGAATATTACAACTTGTTTCTGAGTGAGCAGATTTCCCGAAAACGCGCGCGCGAATTGACGCGCAACGTCGTGCTTCTCTGCACCGAGCAACCGGATACGGGGTGGTTCCAGAGCAATTTGCAGTGGGCGACCTATGCCAAGGCAGTGGCCGACATCAATGCACTGGGTGTCCTGGCCTACCGCAGGCGCGGACTGCGCAGCCATCATTTCCACCTCGGGTACCACGAGATGCTGGCGGCTCCGCGGCAGCGGCCGCACCCGGCACGAGAATACGATATCACTTTCCTTGGCTCAATGACCAGGCGGCGGGAAGAATTTCTTGCCGAAAACGCCGAGTTTTTCTCGCGACATCGCTGCCACCTTCGCCTTGTGCCTCTGGGCTTTGCGAAAACGAAAATCACGCGCAGCTATCTCGCGGGCGAAGATCGAAATGATCTGCTCAGCCAGACGAGCATTTTGCTCAACGTGCACTACTCCGAACAAAAATACTTCGAGTGGCACCGGATGCTTGCCGGGTTTGCCAACCGCTGCTGCATCATTACTGAGACTTGTGAGGGTTACGGCGCTCTCGTCCCAGGAGAACATCTTATCATGGTCGAGCGCGACGATTTGATCTCCTGTTGTGAATATTACCTGCGGCAGCCGGCTGAATGCGCCCGGATCGCGCGGCAAGGCCACGAGTTTGTCCGGGCCCATCTACGCCAGGCTCAGGCGTGTCAGTTTTTTTTGCAGGAGCTCGAAGCCAGCGGCGAGACAGCGGACGCGGCGGCGCCTTATGAAATTGCTCCGGACGCTGCTCCGGCCGCTTTGACACGTGAGTTGCTCCAGACTTTCTCCCGCCGGAGGGCGGAGGCGCTGAAGCGCGCCCTGGTCGCGGATTTCAAGCGGTTATTAGGCAAATCGATGCAGCCTTCGCCGTCGGAGGTTCAGCCGAAGCTCACGCTCGACGGGAAATCGAAACATCGGCTCACCACCATTCAAAAACGTGAAGCCTTCCAAGCGAGAATGACCGAACAGAAAGAGCGCCGCGCGGCTGGCGAAATCGTCTGGAACTTGCACGACAATGAATCTTACTTGCGATCGGCGGCCATGCCCAGACTCTCGATTGTGATCACGCTCTTCAACTACGCGGACTTCCTCTCTGACTGCCTCGGCAGCATCACCCAAGCCGCCGCCCAGTTGCCTGATGCTCCTGAGATCGTGATTGTGAACGATGCATCAACCGACGGCTCACTCGCTCAAGCGAGACGTTGCCAAAGCACATCTCCCTTGCCAATGCGAATCGTGGACAAGCGTTTCAACACCGGGCTCGCCGACGCCCGGAACGTCGGAATCGAGCTCGCTAGGGCTCCATTCATATTCATGATGGATGCGGACAACCTGATTTTCCCCAACGCGCTTCGAGAATTACTCGACATTATTTCCAGGGAGAACCGCGCCGCAGCCTACAGCCTGCTCTGTCGGTTTCGAGGAACGCCGGCCGATCGCGTCGGACTGCTTTCGTATTACGATTGGGACCCGGAGATCCTGGTGCAGTATCCCTATGTCGACGCGATGGCTATGTTTCGTCGCGACCTCTTGCTTCAACTTGGGGGCTACGATAATGAGCTCAGCCAAATCGGATGGTTTGGCTGGGAAGATTACGAGATGTGGCTGCGATTCGCGCAGAAAGATTATCGCGTCGGTTTCATTCCCAACATTCTTTGTCTTTACCGCCACCACCAAACCTCGATGCTCAACACGACGAACTTGTTCGAAATTGAGTTGGTTCACCATTTCATCAATCGTTTTGGAGATCTGCTAGGGCGGTACGAGCCACGTAACACAGTGTTCGGCGTGGAGCGGGACAAGATTCCTGCGATCGATTAATCGCTGGGCGCTTTGCTGAACGCCCCTGCCTTCGTAAACTTGCCGGATGGAGAAGAACCGGCTTCGCTCGCGCCGCTGGACGGGTGATCCGCGGGCGCGCTATTGGTGGCATCGCTTGCCGGGTATGGATTACGTGCCACCCATCTATTCCGACCTCGCCGAGGAAGAATGGATTATCATGCGGGATTGGTATGACGAAACGGATGCGAGTGGACGCATCGGTGAATGCGCCGTGCCGCTGGTTTCGCTCCTGCATGGTCTGATCATGGGCAGCAGAGCGGAGCGAATCGTCGAACTGGGAACGTGCTCCGGTTATTCGACATTGCTTATTGGTTTCATGCTTCGCCGCATGCATGTGGGGCACGGTCTTTTCACGCTCGATTACGATCCGGCGGTCGTCGCCATCACGAAGAGGTGGTTGAACCGTGCACGCTTGGAACCATTCGTCCAGAACGCTGAGAGTCTTTCCACCAATCTTGAGGCACTCGATGAGGCAGTAGAATACCTCGGGGACCCGCCGCAATTGATCATCCTCGACACCTCGCATGAATACCAGGCCACGCTGGACGAACTTAATCTTTGGTATCCGCTTCTAGCACCGGGCGGATTGTTTCTTCTCCATGACGCTAGCCAATTTGCGAGGCAGTTCGATGCGACGGGCCAAGGGGGCGTACACCGCGCTTTCAATGAATGGCGGGCTGCTAACCCTGCGGTGGAGGCAATAATGTTCAACGGCGAGTCGCATACCATGGAAGAAACCCGCCCGCTTTATAAAGACGCCTGCGGTCTGGCGATCTTGCACAAGCCTGCGATGCCTGGCGCTATTTGAGCACGTCCTGTTTTATCGCTAGCGGTTGCCCTATCGCAACCACGACGCTTTACCGCTGCATTCATCTGCAGGAGCAGTTGCGGGAACTCGGGCATGACGCCCGAGTAGCCGAATGGTTTCAGGAAACTTCAGTCGACATCGATGAAGCGCTGCGTTCCGATGTGATTTTCCTTTACCGACTGGAAATGAGCCAGCCGCTTCGTCGGCTAATTAACCGCGCGCACGAGCTGCATAAACCAATCATCTTCGACACCGACGATCTGATCTTCGAGCCGGACCTGATCGAGCAGCATCGCGCGGTGCGGAATCTTACTCCGAGCGATCAAGTTCAGCACGCCAAGGGAGTGCGTCGATATCTAGAAACGCTGGAGGCGAGCGACACGGTTGTGACGGCGACGCCGCTACTTGCCGAATTTGCGCGCCGACGGGGCAAGCCAGCCTACGTTCACCGCAATAGTCTGGGCTGGGAGATGATTGCGCATGCCGACCGCCTTTTGGCCCAACGACGACAACGGCTGCGGCGCGATAAGGTTGTGATTGGTTACGGTAGTGGGACGCCGACCCACGACGTCGATTTTGAAGAGGCGACCGCCGCGCTGATCACGGTGCTCAATCGATTCCACCACGCCCAGTTGTGGATTGCAGGACCGCTGACTGTTCCACCGGAGTTGCAGCACTTCGAGACACGAGTTCGGCGATTTCCACTCACGGATTGGCGCGGTTGGTTTGAGTTAGTCGGCAAGATGGATATCGCCCTCGCGCCGTTGGAACAGAATAACCTCTTCAGCCGCGCCAAGAGTGAAATCAAGTTTGTGGAGGCCGGAATATTGGGAGTTCCACTTGTCGCCTCCAACAGCGACCCATTCCGAGATTCGATGACGCAGGGTGAAGATGGACTGCTGGCTGCGAACGAGGTGGAGTGGACGCGGGCCTTGGCCTCACTTATTGAGGAGCCCGAGCGACGCGCGCGGATCGGAGAGCGCGCTCGCGAGATGGTTCTGCAGCGTCATAGCCCGGCAGCGCGCTCGCGCGATCTTGCGTTTCTTTTGCCGCAACTGACACCTTCGACGCCCAGTGCTTTGCCGACCGCGCCGGCCGTCCGGGATGCCAGCAAACATCGATCCCAAACGGGCGTCGGAAAGTTCGTCGAATTAGTTAAAGGCCTCCAAGTCAGAGCGAGACGAATTCTTCGAGCGGCAGACAAAAAACAAACCACTCGCCTGGTTATCAACTGGCTCATTCCCGAGCCGTTTGCTGGAGCCGGAGGTGATCTTGGCATTTTTCGAATCATTCGCTACCTCGCCGAGTTCGGCCACGACTGTCAGGTTTATGTGGTCCCATATCAGGCGATGGCCGGGTTCAGCACGGAACAAATTCGCGAATATGTCCGGCAGCATTTCGGGAAGACGCTCGCTCACTATCATCGCTGGAGCGGTTATATCGAGAACGCCGACTGCACGTTTGCGACGTTTTGGCCGACCGTCGAGAAGCTGAGCGGTCTGTTGAAGGGTGGCCGGCGGTATTATCTGGTGCAAGACTTCGAACCCTCTTTCTACCCCGAAGATCCACACCACGCTCGCCGCGCCGAGAACACGTATCGGGCCGGGCTGCATTGCATTACGCTCGGGCTGTGGCTGGCGAAACTGTTGCGCGCCCGCTACGGCGCAACTACAGATCATTTCGATTTCGCAGTGGACACGGCTGTCTATTCGCCGCGACCTGCGGGACATCGTACAAACCGCAGAGTCTGTTTCTACGCAAGGCCGGAAACGCCGCGCCGCGGCTACGAGATCGGTCTCGAGGCGTTTCGCCTCTTGCAGGCGCGCTTGCCAAAAGTGGAAATCGTTTTCTACGGGACGGCCAACCTGCAGCCGCAGCCCGTGTTTCCCTCTGTCAATCGCGGCTTGCTAAGCCAAAAGGAACTGGCCGCGCTTTTCTCCAGCTGCGATGTCGGCCTGGTTTTATCCTTCAGCAATCCTTCTTTTGTGTCGCTGGAAATGATGGCTTGCCGGTGCGCGGTGGTTGAGCTGGCAAGTGAACGCGTGGAAGGCATCGCGACACATGGAGAGGACGCTTGGCTGGTAGAACCGAATCCAAACGCGATCGCGGACGGTATCGCGCTGCTGCTGCAGGATGCACTGCTGCGCGGGCGCTTGACTGAAACTGCTTATCAACGGGTGCGAGGAAGGGATTGGCGTCATTCTGCACGTCAGATCGAAGCGATTCTCCTCCGCCACGCATGAAGATGGACCTCCCTTCCCGGCGCTTTCAACCGCGCATATACGGGCTTGGAGCCTGGACCGATAATCTTCACTTTGCCTACGATCTCGTTGCCACGATCAAGCCTCGACTGCTCGTGGAACTCGGCACCGACCGGGGCGAAAGCTATTTTGCGTTTTGCCAATCAGTCGCCGAGAATCAGACTGCCACGCGTTGTTTCACCGTCGATACCTGGCTCGGGGATCAGCAGACCGGTTCCTACGATGAGACGACCTTCGCAGAAGTCGACGCGCACAATCGCGCACGCTACGCCGGTTTCTCCACCCTTCTGCATGCGACATTCGATGAAGCGCTCGATCAATTCGCACCGGAGAGCATTGACATTCTGCATCTGGATGGACTCCACGGCGAGGTGGCGGTGCGTCACGATCTCGAGGCGTGGCTGCCGAAGATAGCGCCGGGCGGAATCATGCTTTTCCACGATGTCTTGGTGCGGCGCCTCGACTTCGGCGTTTGGAAGGTGTGGGAGGAACTCCGCACTCGCGGTCGCTCTTATACTTTCGCAATTGGGCCGGGGCTCGGCGTCTGGCAAAAACCGCCCGTCGTTCATTTGCCTCTGCTGGTAGAGCCGCTGCTGGCAGGCCCGAGCGTTGCACAGGAAAACCTGGCCCAATATTACCGTGAGTGCGCGCAGAAAGTCCGAGCAAAGATTGCGCAGCATTGGCAGGACGGAACGATCCGCCAGACTGCAGTGGCCCTACAGACAACTGTCCAAATCTTTCACTCTCACGACGGCACACACTCGGAAGAAAACTCAGTCAGAGCGCGCGTTGGACATGAGACTTGGAAGGAGTTGTCGATTTCTTTGCCCCGCGGGGCGGGTGCCGCGCCACTGCGACTTGATTTTCTCAGCGCTTTGACCGTCATCGATCTCAGCCTGATTCGACTTGCGAGCAAGATCGGGACCCACTTCGTGGCGCAAGACGCTGCCAGCTTCGACTGTATCACCGTCGCCGGGGACGCCCAACGCCGCCCGCACCCGGCCTATCTATCCGTGAAAATCACCGGAGAGGATCCGCAGCTTTATCTTCCAGCGGTAGATATTCCGGAGAAATGCTCGCAGCTCCGTCTAATCCTGCGTCTACGGGTAAGCGGCGAGCCGCCCAAAGAAAAGTAACCATTACCGTTCCAAATAGAAAAAAGGCGGCACGCCGAACCGAGCGCGCCCAGAGGCGACAAATTTCACCTACAGCACGCAGGGTAAAAAAACGCGGCAATCAACCAAGCACGTTGGCTATTGCAACTTGCTTTGAGTTTCCTTGGCGAGATCGAGGTGTTCTTGTATCACCTTGGCAGTTTTTTCCGCGAATTCTTTTAGGTCGGGATCAGTTCCCTCCTTGGCCTCCTTCTGAAATTCAGCAAGATCTTTCTCGTGATCCTTCACCATCGCATCATGTAATCCCTATCTGATTTCCACTTCTCGCTCAGCTTCTTGCTCGGCAGTTTAACGCCCTTTTTTGCTGCAATGGACTTCAGCTCATCATTGGCCTTTGAGTGATCGGTGACCATTCGCTCGCCAAATTTTTTCACGTCCGCGCTTTGGCCTTGCTCGCTAGCCAATTTTCCCATCGCGACTTCCATCATTCCGCCCTTGGCCGCCTTCTTTAGGAATGTCTTGTCCTTCGCACTGAGTGAGGCGGCGGGACTTGTCTGACTGGACGGCTGATTTTGGGCGGCTGCGCTCCACGCAAAAGAAAGCGATCCGAGCGCGATCGCCGTGATTGAAAATCGTGAGATCGTAGTGAGTCTCTTTTTCATAGATATTTCCTGGTTAAAATTTGCCGGAGCATCCCGTATCTCAGATTCGCATCTGCGCGTTTGCCCGGACGTGACCGCGACGAAAACCGTCTTGCAATCTATTCTATTTTTTGCTCGTACGAGCTCTCGACCCGCACCGCCACATCTTTGTAGCCGTAATCGGCCTCGTAAATCTGTTTCATGCAAAGAAGCGACTTCTCCCGCTCGCTCGTCCGCTCATAAACCAGTCCGAGATTGTAAACGATCTCTTTCTTCATCGCGTCCATGGACGAAATCTCTGCGGCCGCGTCTTCCAACTGCTTCGCCGCCAGATCGAGCATGCCGAGCTCGCTGTAACAGCGGCCGAGCATATTCATCGCTTTCAAACGCGCATTTGGATTTTGCCGCGCTCGCTGTAACTCGAGCAACGCTTCGCGGAAGCGCCCCGCGTTGACGAGGTGCTCGCCCAGTTCAAAGCGAAGCTGCAAGTCGGTTGGATTCCGCTCCACTCGCTGGTGCGCATCGTCGATCAGAATTTCTGCGCGCTTTTTTTTCGCGATCCTCAATTCCTCGGATTTTTTCGCATAAAGCTCATCGTCGGCGCCGTGGATGGAGAGGAATTCTTCATGCTTGGCGATTTCGTGCTCGAAACATTTCATTCCCAAATCGGAAACTTTCCGGACCAGCCCGGCATCGGTGCCCTTGGTCAGGTCAGCGGCATATTGATACCACGCGGTGGCCGTCTCGATCTCGTCCTTCTGTTCGTTGAGTGTGCCCAGGCGTCGCGCCAGATCGACATTCTCCGGCTGCGCTTGATGGAGCGCGTAGGTTTCGGCAATTTGTTGATCAAGCGGTTCGCCCGTCAACTGCACCCGGTTTTGCTGCTCGAGTGAAATTGCGATCTCCTTGTTCTTGATCAAGTCGCGGTAACTTTCCGCCTTCGTCCAGCCGCCGGTCGTCATGGAGGCGCGCGCCGAGGCATCTTTGGCGAGCCGAAGCGCTTCGGCATCCAGCGGATTAATCTCGGTAACTCGGTTATAAACTTCGACCTCGTCTTCATTCTGTCCCATGTCGTGATACAAACGACCGAGCTCGTGCAGCACTTTCACGTCGCACGGATTTTCTTCCAGCAAGGTGCGCAGGGCGAATACGCCAATCTCGGGCCAGCCCGCCGCTACAGAGGCTTCCTTCAAAAGCAGATTCGCCTGGCGATGGTACGGCTCGTCTTCCAGAACCTCTTCGATCATCCCCACCGCGCGCTTCGGGTCTTTCTTCATTTCTCGCTGCGCTTTCATCACCGCGATGGGCGCGGTCGAGATATTGAAAAAACTTTTCTTGGCCGCTTTGTTTTTTGTGACCTCCGTGCGCCGTAACAATTGTCGGCCGGTCAAAAATTCCGGCTCCTGTTTCAGGATCGCCTGCAAAAGCGAGACGGCGTAGCCGAAATTCCGCAGCTCGATCGCAGCCACCGCTTTGAGCCAATGACTGCGCTGCGTTTCGCTCAGATTTTTCTCGGTCTTGATCGGCATGTTAACCTCGCCGGCTACCCATTATAGGTTCCGGTGAATGCGCCGTCAGTGCAAAAACTGTAGAGGCGGTCGTGCCGGCCGCATCTTCTTGATTTGCAGGCGACACGCCCGCCACTACAGCAAATCCAACTGCGGCTTCTCGGCCTTCGAGACAGCCCTCGTCGATCTTTGCTTTTTCTTGGAAGCCGCCACGGCGCCATCCGGCTTTTCCAAATGCGATAAAATATCTTTCGCTCGATCAAGAATTTCCTTCGGCAATCCAGCCAGCCGCGCCACCTGGATGCCGTAACTCTTGTCCGCGCCGCCCGGCACGATCTTGCGCAGGAAAATGATCTGATCGTTCCACTCGCGCACGGCGACATTGAAATTGCAGACGCCGCTGCGCTCCTCTGCCAGCTTGATCAGCTCGTGATAATGGGTCGCGAAAAGAGTGCGCGCCTTGATCTTGTCGTGCAGAAATTCTGCGACACTCCATGCGATGGAAAGCCCGTCGAAAGTCGATGTTCCGCGGCCGATCTCGTCCAGAATCACGAGGCTGCGCTCGGTCGCGTTGTTCACGATGTTCGAGGTTTCGTTCATCTCCACCATGAACGTCGATTGGCCACGCGCGAGATCGTCGTTCGCACCGACGCGCGTAAAAATGCGATCGACCAGGCCGATCTCGGCGCTCGCCGCCGGCACGAAGCTGCCCGTCTGCGCCATCAACACAATCAGTGCGACTTGCCGGATGTAAGTCGATTTGCCGGCCATGTTCGGGCCGGTCACGATCGCCAGCCGCATGCTTTCGCCGTCGAGTGAGGTGTCGTTAGGCACAAACTTTTCTTCGACCAGATTTTGATCGAGCACCGGATGCCGGCCGTCTTTGATGACGAGCCGCAACGATTCGTTGAGTACGGGCCGGCAGTAGTTGAAAAGGCGCGCAGTTTCCGCGAGCGCGCAAACAACATCGACAATCGCAATCGCCGCGGCGGTCTGCTGGATTGGGGCGAGTTCGCGCAAAGTCTCGTCGCGCAATTTTTGAAAAAGCTGATACTCGATCTGACGCGCCCGTTCGTCTGCGCCGAGAATTTTTCCCTCCATCTCCTTCAATTCCGGCGTGATGAACCGCTCGCCGCCCACGGTGGTTTGTTTTCGAGTGTAATGCGCGGGCACGCTCGCCAGGTTCGATTTCGTCACTTCAATGAAATAGCCGAAGACCGAGTTGTAGCGCACCTTGAGCGATTTGATGCCCGTCGCAGCGATCTCGCGCTCCTGCAACTGGCTGATCCAGTCCTTGCCATCGCGCGAAGCCTGACGGAGCTCGTCAAGATCGACATCGTAACCGTCGCGAAAAATCCTGCCTTCCTTCAGGGTCAGCGGCGGATCATCAACGAGCGCTTTCCCCAACTTCTCGGCCAGCGCCGGCATTTCCTGGATTTCATTTTGCAAACGCCGCTGTAGTGGCAGGCGTGCCGCCTGCTCCGCCGAGGGAATTGCGGCCGACACGGCTGCCTCTACAGATTCCATCGGCGCGCCCATTGCCAGTCCCGCTCGGACCGGTCGTCCCCTGCCAAATTCCGTCCGCTCAATTAGTTTCTGTAATTCCGCCTTCAGCTTCGGGATTTGTTGCAACGACGTTTTCAGCGCGACGAGATCGCGCGCGTTGCCTGAAGCCTGGCTCAGACGACCAACCGCGCGTTCGATGTCGCGAATCGATTTTAATTCGCTCCGAATCGCTGCCAGCAGGTCGGGTTCCTGCAAAAGGTCGGCAATCATTTGTTGCCGGCATTCGAGTTGGGTAAGGTCGCGCAGTGGTTGCAAAATCCAGGCCCGCACCTTGCGTGCGCCCATCGGTGTAACCGTTCGGTCGAGCACCGCGAGCAAACTCGTGTCCCGCACATTGCGGGATTCGACCAACTCGAGGTTTGTTTGCGTGGCTGCATCGAGAAGAACGTAATCGTTCGGCGCATCACAACGAAGCGAGCTGAGATGATCGATCTTTCGCCGGAGCTGATGCTTCAGGTAATGAACGATCGCGCCGGCGGCAGCGATCGCTTGCGGCATGTGCGTGCAGCCAAAGCCGTCGAGCGATTTAACGCGGAAATGTTCGCACAGTGTGAAACTGGCGTGCTCCGGCAGAAATGGGTAGCTGTCGTACTCGAGCGCGTGATCGATTTCGCCGAGTTGCTCTTTTTGCTCAGCACTGATCAACAACTCCGACGGCGAAACGCGTGCGAGTTCGTCCAGGAGTGATTGTCGATCTTCAACTTGCGTTAATCGAAACTCGCCCGTCGTCAGATCGGCATAGGCGAAGCCGTAAGTGTTATTCTCGATGTAAACCGCGCCCAGGTAATTCGCCCGTTTCAATTCCAGCAGGTCGAGCTCGCTGATCGTTCCCGCGCTGATGATTTGTGTGATGTCGCGCGAAACAATTTTGCCCGGTTGCGGCTCGCTCGTCTGATCGCAGATGGCGACGCGCCGTCCGGCCTTGATCAGCTTGGCAATATAACTCTGGGCGGCATGATGCGGCACGCCGCACATCGGCACCTCGTTCCGCTTCGTCAGCGCCACGTTGAGGAGCGCTGACGCCTCCTTCGCGTCCTCAAAAAACAATTCGTAAAAATCACCCAGCCGAAAAAGCAAAAGCGCATCAGGCGGAATACTTTTCCGCAGCCGCTGATACTGCTGCATCATCGGAGTAAGCGCATCCTGCATCACTCCCAGCTTTAAATCAGCGAACATGAATTGCGAGTTTGATTTGATTGGGGAGCGGTCGCCGCGGCGACCTAGCGATGGCGCCCTCGCCATCGCCAGCTTCTGACTTTGGCGTGGACGCTTGCCGCGCCGTAGTGTTGCGAAGGCGGGTTGAGCGTTGAACGTTTGCTTTCATGTCCGCCGCTTTCGATATTCGACTGGCCACGCTTGCCGATCTCGAGCTCATCAGTTGGCACCGGGCCCACATGTTCCAAGACATGGGCGAGTTGCCCCCGGAATTGTTTGAAACATTCCGTGGCCAGTCGCGGGACAAACTTCATCGCATGTTTGAGCGGGGCGACTATATCGGCTGGCTGGTTAGTCTGGCAGATGAGCCGGAGCGTATTGTCGCCGGCGCGGGCGTGCAATTGCGAGAGGTTCCCCCGCATCCGCAAACCAACGCGAACGGCAAAATCGACATCCTCTCCGGCCGTCAGGCGATCATCCAAAATGTTTTCACTGAGCCGGAATGGCGGCGTCGGGGACTAGCCGGGCTCTTAATAAAGAGGATTATCGATTGGTCGCGTGAAGAAGGTGTTGATTCACTCGTTCTCCACGCCTCCGACGAAGGCCGTGCTCTTTATGAGCGACTCGGTTTCATCGCCACGAGCGAGATGAGATTCAGTGGCTTCCGACTTCGGCGTTGAATGTTGAATGTTGAGCATTCGGCGTTTTCTTCTTTTCGTCTTCAACCCCGAACCGTCTTCATCCCGTGCCGGATGATCCGGTCGATCAATTGCGGATACGGCAAGCCTGCCTTTTCCGCCGAGAGCGCGAAGTCTTCATCCGCCGCGAGATGGGGATTTGGATTTGCTTCGATGAAATAGATTTCGTTGGTCGCCGTCAGCCGCAGGTCGATGCGCGCGTAGCCGTCGATTGTGAGCAAACGGTAGATGCGTTTACACGTCTGCTCGATGTGGGCGACGAGCGCCGGATCGAGCCCATTGGCGAACCGATTCTGTAAGCCCCAGCGTTTGCGATATTCCTCGTCCCACTTCGCGCGATAGGTCGCAATCTTCGGCTCGTCCGGCGGCACTTCGCGGAAGATCAGCTCGCGGATCGGAAAGACGCTAAGCCGCAGATTGCCCAGCAGGCTGACATAGAGTTCACGGCCTGCGATGTATTCCTCGGCGATCACGTCGGCGTCGTGTTTCTCGTGAATAAAGGCTACGCGCTCACGGAACTCCTCGTCGGTCTCGACGAACGACGCTTGCGAAATGCCGTACGACGCCTCTTCTTTCACCGGCTTCACCAGGATTGGGAACTTGAGCTGCTTGGGCCGTGCGATGCGTTGGCCGCGCGAGATGACTATGAAATTCGGCACGTGGATGCGGTGATAGCTAAGGATCTTTTTCGAGATGCCTTTGTGCTTGCAAAGGGTGAGACCGGTCGCGCCGCAGCCGGTAAAGGGGACGCCCTGCATTTCGAGCAATGAAACGATGTTCTGGTCGAACCCGGGGTTGTTCTTGAACTGCTCGACG
>Ga0193729_1000484_pt1 | contig 20854 bp, 21 predicted proteins | sample U1c2metaG_FD_143036 | JGI IMG/M metagenome (GOLD analysis project Ga0193729, IMG submission 143036) | Soil microbial communities from a riparian zone of the East river system, Colorado, United States - U1c2 | ecosystem: Environmental > Terrestrial > Soil > Riparian zone | place: USA: East River...
GGTGCAGTGCGACACAACTTCGCGCTCAAAGCCCGGCTGCCGGGAACGGAATTTTTGGATGCAGAGACAGAGCGCCAAAATCGCCACTAAAATGCGCGAACGTCGGCAGAGACCAAAGTCCGGGAAGTAAGTGGCTGGAAATCCCCGCAGAAACGCCCTATTCGGAGTCGTATCGGAAACGTGCGGTTTGCGGAGACTGGATGGTGGGCGCACCAGGGCTCGAACCTGGGACCCGATGATTAAGAGTCATTCGCAAGCTGCTTTGATTCAACGCGTATTCCGACATGTTCACGTTTCGAGCAGCATTGAGATCAATATGGAATTTTCCTTTGTCGGAATACAGGGACGCCGTGAAGCAGTGATCGGAACGACCGCACATTCGGGGGTTCGAGTCGGGAGAGCGATTCATCCGATTACCCCCCTCGATCTAGGCCTCTTCACCGTCCGCCGCGCCGCTGGGTAAGGCATCCATTGACGAAACGTGTGAATCAGCTCCGAAGTGGAACCCCTGCTGATTTCAGCATAAGTCGCTGATCTACCGAGAAAGCCCACCACCGACGGCGGTCCCGATCAGCGCCGACCGGCCCCCCGAACGAACTTTCTCACAAAAATCAAATGCTTGCCGGGACTCGAGAAGGGGTCCCACTTCGGGGCTGATTCACAACCTATAGCCGCCGACTTGGTCCGGCTCGACGCTGCCGGTCTCGCGGAAGCGCCGCACCCAGTTGATCGCCGTACTGATGCCCACCCCAAGAAATGGCGCACCACGACATGGTTTAGGTCGGCCCAAGCAGATATCTTATGGCTTCGGTAATCATTCGCTCGCTGGCGAAAGAACAATGTCCAAGCGTAGGATTTCATCGGCCCGAGGCGGGCGCGGGGACATGCCCGGCGCAGTCACCTGCAACTGTAATCGGAGACGTCCATCGCTCATTGCTGTCCTCGGAATCGGCACGGTGGCTGTGCTCCCATCCCGCTCTCCCGACGGACCAAACGGAGTGACGGCGCCGAGAATCTCGCCTCGCTCGGTCATCAGAGTGAGGCGGGCGCCGCGGGGCAGCGGTCCTGTTTTGATTTGTACCTGGATGGAATCGCCTCGGTTGAGTGGGCGAGGCGCCGCCAACTCAATCATCCGTCGCTCCTGCGCTCCAAGCGTGCTCGTCCATAGCCCGCTAAGGCTCGCAACAACAAGCGCCGCCATGGATAGACCTTTCCGCATACAGTCGTCAGTTCGTCGTCACCTGGATGGCGCTGAGCTGAGGCTCTGGGCCCAACCGCAGCCCGCTCGCGGCCCTTATGGCTGCAGTGGCAGGGGATACATTTGCGGTGCGCTCAATTGGTAAAACGCGGATGTCGAGCGGTACGTTCCCCGCCGCAGCGGCCGTCACGCTGGGAATTTCCGGGAGCGGGACGGCAAATGTCGTTGGACCGTGGATATGATGGCTGAATACCGTAATCCCACCCGCCTCGATGGGATTGACTCCGCTCCCCGACGAGACGAGCACCTGAAAGCGGCGGCCTTGATCGGCAGGTGTGAGATTCAGGGTGATCTCGGCGACCCCCGGGGACGCCTCCGCCGCGGGGGCCTGGAGCGCGGTCGCGGGCACCTGCACGACACCGCCTGCCGACTTGCCAGCACCGATCGACGCAGAAGTAATTTGGGCTTTGAACACTTGTGTCGCAACGGAAGCTGCCGCTACGACCGGCCCAGCTGCTGGTACCTGATCCTCGCCGGAGCCAGGTGAATACTCGTAATTGAAGGCGTTCATCGTGGTATAATCTACCGCTTTGGTCTTCGAAACAGCCTGGCCCTTTTCGTCACTGAAAAACAAGAACTGCTCACCTGACCAGGTCGTGAGGTCCGGTCCTTGAGGTAATGCCGGGCGCCCCAGCGCGATTTGCCTGCGTGTCCACACGTCCCATAGGCGGTCGAGATTGCCATGATGCAGAAAAAAGATCGGATCCACCGGGGACATGAAGGACACCATGAAAGCGGCACCTCCCGGACCTCCCATCGCTCCATGCACGTTGTCATGCGGCTGGCTTTCAAGAATACCTTCGCGGCTCGATTCATTGTGGTTCGCCGCTTTGGCGCTGTCGAATCCCGCCGGGTCAGGACCGTTCGCGCTGCCCGCAAAGGTAGGAGTCCGCAATGCGCTTCTTATGGTAGCCATGGAAACGGCCACTCTAGTAGCAGTATCCACGTCCGGATTCATGACCGTAAGACCGCGAGCATCTGGCTGCGCGAAGAACATCCCCGATGCGGCAGCCAGGAAATCCGCGCTGCTGCCTACCCCGCGCTGCATGAGCACGTCTTTCTGCGGCTGAGAAAACGTCTCATATAGCGCCGCGACGGGTCCCTCAAACTGTGTCTTGAACTTGTCCAGGCTGGGGATGAACCCAGCATTGTTCGGATCAAGCACACCGGCGAACATGGCGGCGGGGACGCGGGGTGTCTTGGTCCAATCCCAATACGGAAGTGCGAATTCTTGGTCGCCGCTGAGATCGCGAAGGGTCACTTCCAGCCAACCGAGATAAGCACGGTGCCAAGCGAGAAACCACCAATTCTGATGCGGGCAGTCGAAGATGTGGACGAAAGCGTTGCGATACCAATTGCGGGGATCCGTCGCCGGGAGGTCCAGCATGTTGCTTATGCCCGTCTTGTAGCTCGCAAGAACGCGCGGCGGCATGGCCGGATCGGTGATCTCCCATCTGCGAAACTTCGCGCCCTGCGCCGAGACATCGGGCGGCAATGCGTTGGCGGTGACGAGGGCCGCGGCGCTCCCACTGAGGAAACGGCGCCGGCTAATAACCGGGTGAGGAAGAATAGTCATCTATGTCCTCCATCATTAAACACCACATTGTCGACAAATCCACTTTCGGAAAGCACTGCGCGGATGTATTCCTGGCGAGGTACATTCTAAAATTGCTAAGGCGCCACCACAATTTCTCCAGACATCATAGGACCGTGAATTTCGCAGTGATACTTAATGGTCCGAGGTGATCCGTAGATTACCACGGCGTAGGTATTCGGAGGGTCCATCTCAGGTGATCCCTTGAATGGATCCGGTTGGTTGTCGTCAGGGTAGCTGTATGATGTCCAGCTTCATCCATCCACATGACTGTATCTCCAGCCTTGATCGTTGCAGTCTTCGGCTCGAAGCGATTGGGACCTGACTTTATCTTGATCGTTACTGTCTCGGCTGCAGCAGGCGCCAGCGCAACCGCAAAAGCCAAAGCCAGCAAGCTCCCACCACAAAACATTCTACCGATGATCATCTGAAACTTTGAGAGTGATACTGTCATTGTCGCCTCCTTTGGTTCCCCAGTCGCGGCATAAGAAAACTTGACACTCGGCGCACCGATCTACGGAGAATAAAACATCCGCTTACTCTTTATGCGATATCGGTCGTGCTCGCATATCTGAGAATTCCGGACACGTCGTCCGAGCCTTTTCAGAAAGGTCCTCACTCACCGAATGACCTCTATTGGAGCCATTAGTCCGTCATCTTCATGCTTAAGAATATGACAGTGAAAGACATAGCGACCTAGTTGTTCTTCGGCATCGAAGTTTATGACGATAAAGATTGGCACTCCCGGCTCGACAGGAAGCGTATCGTGCCAGATGTCGCGTTCGTCGCCCGCATTGACTAAGAGTGCCTTGATCGCCACGCTAGCTATCAGAGAAAGTCCGCCGGGATCGATACCGTAGTCTCGCAAGTCCTGCTCTCTGGCTAAACGAAACTTTGTTTGGTGAAGATGGAAGTTGTGTAGTTCGGCGGTGGGATTATTCAATTCCCACAGCTGGCCGTGTCCATTGCGCAGGCTGACGCAACTATGACGCGGCCTCACGCCAGGGTCCGTTCCGTCACCGACTCCGTCCCAATCGACGGTATGGTCTGGTTTCAGGTACTGCTCGAAGCGGACGCGTTTGATAGTCGCGTTTGGATCCGGGACAAAGTCGCCGGGTTTCTGCAACTGCAACTTGTCTTTAGGGTGGACTAGTTCGGTCGTGATTTTCCAAGCACCAGGAAAGCCGGCAAATGAAATCCGGCGATGTTCAAGTTCCGCTTTGTTGATGTCCCTCGCGCAGCCGGTCGGCAACATCGGCACTGCCGCAGCGGTTGCGGAAGCTGCTGTCGGTGGCGCCGGCCTAGTCACCGGCACGTTTAGGCCAAGCCGCGCCGTATTTGCTGCGACAACGGTTGCTCCTTCCAGGATCACTTCAGCGAGTTTGATCTCCGGCCAGCGGTCGCCTGCCATTTCTCCGGGCGCAGCAGTGTTCAGCCCTTCGGTTCTAAGTATGAGCCGCCGCTCCGTAACATCGCCGTTGTCGTTCTCGATGAATATCTCGGCCCGCGCCGCGGGGAGAAGGCGAATGTTCAATACCTTGATAGCTTCAGGACTATTGGCCGGAACGGCGGCGCTGGCGACCGGAATCCCCGGCACCACTCCGTCAACGCTCACAAGATCGAAGGGAACCGGGGCGCCCGAGGTGGCTAGAAGGCTAATGACGTAGGTAGCATTCGCGCTTTGGTTCGCCACGCGCCACAGGTTGTTTCGGCCACTTGGGATCTTGATCGTAGGAAAACGCTGTCCGTTCACGGTGAACAGCCAAATTTTACTCTTGTCTATCGGGCTTTGGCAGTAACCCTCTCGTCTCTCAACAGGGGGCGCGATAACTCCGTCAGTTCCAGGCTCGCAAAGTTTGCTGTCGGGATTATTTACCCAGACGGCAGGAGAGTTGCCGTCAGCAACTATAGGGTCGGTCGCAGACGTGATCTGAATATCCCGCAGCATTAGATAGGAGGTATCGGCCCTAGCCCTTAGCGCGCCGGTTTCGTCAGGGTTGGTAGCGACAAGATTGCCGTCGCGCGGTCCAACGGAGAGCAATCCCGACATACCTCCTCCAACTTGCGCAGCGGATATGCCATGCTGGTGAGAGTGGTACCAGAAAGGGCCACTCGGATGGGGGATGATACCGCTTTTGCCGTCAAGCAGACTGGCGGGAAGCGCTGTGGGGATGTCTATGCTGTAATCGAGGCCATCGCCGCGATTAAGGCTTACAAAAATATTGTCGCCGTTCTGGGGTAGTTCGGGTCTCGCGTTCCTCGGCGAGACAATGAGCCCGTGAGTGTGGAGGTTCGTGCTTTTGTTTCCATCCCCATGGTCCGCAGTGCCGTGCAACGCGGCTGAAGTTGTGCTCGGCCCCAGCGTATTGAGCAGCCGAACTTTGAACCTGTCGCCTGGCTTCAGTTCTACGATAGGCGGCAGATAGCCTCCATTGTAGTTGTCTGTTTCGGATAACCGATAACCGCCGACGTTGACAGGACTGGTTGTTGCCGAGAGAGACAATGTCAGTTCATGCTGTCCCGGCTTATCCGCCATCGGCGTGACTCGACAGAAAGGAAACTGCAGCGCGGAGGCGCCCGCTTCTATCGTGGTGCAGATTGACGGCTGGCGAAGCGTCTCGGCGGCAGCAACAGTCACGAACATCAATGATATGGTCGAGAGAGACGTCTTGAAAATATGCTTAACTTGTCCGCATGCGCAGATGGTGCGAAACACCTGACTCTCCATTGATTACGATCGTTTGACGGCGATGAACGAGGCCACGTAGCCGGCAGGCGCGCCGTTATGAGGTTTGGCTCGTACCACTGTGCCCACCAGCGCTGGTACTTGATTGACGCCATTCGGCCATTGATAGGCGAGCTGACCGCGATAGTCGTATTCCCAACCGGCCGTGTCAGTACCAGGACGCCCTGTGCCGACGATCTCCACGATCGGTGCGCCGCCTGCAGTGTCCGTCCGGAGAGTACCCTGTAAATCAAGCCCCCCACCGGGCCAGTCGATAGCGCCTTTCAGAGTTGCGCTTGTCGGAATCTCGAATGTGAAGACGGCCTCGGCGAATATTAATGCGAGCGCCTTGTCGGCGGCCGTCTTCGGGTCGTCCGAAATGGGCGCAGGATTGTTATGAAAACTACGGTGTGTCCACTTACCGGCTAGGGTTTCCCCCCCGGAGGCCGAGGCTAATGCGGGTGCGGGAGCGGAGGATAATGGCGACTCCCCCCAGGCGAAGGACGTCATGACTGAAATAGCGGCAGCTAATGCAATAAGATGCTTACGCATGAATGCACCGCCTATTAAGTTGTTTATTTAGTAATATTACACCTGTGCGAGTGCTGCCGCAAGCAGCAAGCATCGCAGAAACTAAGCGATAGTTTGAATTGCAGCCGCTCCCATCATCTACTCGATAGCGCAGCGCTCTCGGCGTGTTCATCGTGTGCGCCTGTGGGCGGTCGCAAAACGGGTGAGGTCGAATTAGACCACAGAGTGTTTTTTTGTTGAGATAAACGCATTGCGAGAATATGCTGCTGTCGTGCTTCTCTTGAACCGGGAGGATAGATGGCAGGTAGGCCCAAGAAGGCCGGCCCTTTCATAGTTCTGATGCTCGCAGGCTCAGTTCAGGTAGGGTTGGCTACCGAGTTGCCGGACCCGGTGCCCTGTAGTCCGTGCTTCATAGGCAAGCTACAGCTGATCGACAATGCCTCGGATGCAACCGGCAAAACGAAGATTCTGGCTGATGATCTTTTCTTCGTAGATCCTGACAAATTTGTTTGGAAGGCTGGAAAAGATGACGTGACCGATGGCGCTAGCATTCCCTCGCTATTCCAGCCAATCATCGGTGGTTCGTTCGAATCGGACTTTCTCCCGGCGGCCGTCATCCACGACCATTATACGAACCGCGCCCATCGGGTCAGAACTTGGCGTGACACTGCACGCGTCTTCTATCAGGCCATGCTGGTGAAGGGCGTCAATGTAATCAAAGCCAAGACTATGTACTTTGCTGTCTATACCTTCGGTCCGCATTGGGGCGTTCTCACCAAGGGTGTTCCATGTGGCAAGCGATGCATCTTTACTGTGCCGGCGCAACTCGCCGTGTCTACGGGAGGTAACATCGTTGCCAGCGGGGCTCCAGTCACCCTCGCGGAAGGCCGCGTCTATGCTGAAGAATCCGCTGATTTTACTGAAACTCATCTGAGCGAACTGAACGATATCCAAAAGAAAATCGAGTTGAGTGAGGTCCGGGGTACGCCTTTGTCATTGAAGGATCTCGATGCGATTGCGACGCTAAATCATGGGGAGAACGTCTTTCTGGTCAATGAGTGACGCTAACGGCCGATGTTCAGTTTGTGGGCTCAACCGGCGCCCCGGCCTGGATCCAAAGTGCAACGACATGTTGCCGCATTATGGAGGTCTCCAATGACCGCGAATCTTAAATCCGTGCTGGTGGCCGGGGTACTCAGCGCCGTTGCTGGGCCGGTCTCCGCAGGCTCTCTTTCGGAGATGTTGGCTCTTCCAAGTGTCCCAACCAGACAGGCAGTCGAGGCACTGACACCTGTACCCAGAACTGTGATCAGTCCAGGCTTAAAGGAGCTGAAGGTGGACCCGACAAAGCTGCCGCCCAGCAAGGACGCGCAGGCTCCTGTCGATGCGCAAGGTCAAGCAACCGTCCCTTTCGTGGCTCAAAACTCCATGATCCTGCAGTTCCAGCCGGACGTGACGCAAAGCCAAGTAGATGACTACATTAAATCAAACAATCTCGAGGTGGTGAAAACCTTTCCGAGCATTGGCGCGGTGCAGGTAAAGACCGATCTCAATCGATTCTTCCAACCCAAGATTACGGACAATAGCGTCAACGATGCTGTCCTGCGGGGAGTTGTCGAAGCCAGCAAAGAATTCAAGAAGGATCCTCGCATCCGTGAGGCTACGCCGGACGTTCTTCTGCGCGGTCAATCCGACATCAGCAATTTCATGTCGGCAACCAGTATCATGGACAAAGCCGATGCGAAGATGACGGATTGGGGCATAGCGGATATTCAGGCGGACCAATTGTGGGACCAGGAGGGCGCAAAGGACGGCGTGATTTTTGGCATCATGGATGTTGGGTTCGCGAAACACGAGAACCTTGTTTTCGTGGATTTTTTGCCTGGCACGCCCGTCGAAGATCACGGCACGCACGTATCCGGCATCGCCTGCGGCAGCCATTTAAACCCGCGTGGCATACGCGGCGTGCTGCCGAACTGCTTCGTGCGCGCCCGTTATGGTGATGTTTTCTTCCAAAGTACGGCGGGAGGCCAAGTCACGAAATTCTTGGCGCTGTTCAGCCAAATTCTCGGGTCTCTGACGACTTTTGTCGACAGCTTCGACGATGTTTCCACCTTCAACATCAGCCTCGGCTACAATTGGACAAGCAATTTCGGGATCAACCCAGATGCTCCAGAGTCCAACGACTGGAGGGCAATCGTCGAAATTCAGGGCCCTTTGCTCGTGACGCTTCTGCAGAATGCGGAAAAGAAGGGCAAGATCATTTTCTCCGCCGCTGGAAACGACAGCACGGGCTTAAATCCGCCTATTGACGCTAAGTACGCTAGTCCGTTCAATTGGGCCGCGATCATGGCGCGCCAGCTGGGGATTAAGAACGGCGTCATCGTCGAGGCCCATGACAAGGACGGCAAACGCGCGACGTTCTCCAACACCGGAGGCAACATCTCTTGCCCTGGAGTGAATATCCTCAGCACCGTTGCTTTTAACGGGCAGCATCAGCAATCGAACTCTGCATATGGGGAAATGAGCGGCACCTCAATGGCTTCTCCGTATTGTGCGGCGGGGTTAGTCCTGTTCCGCCTTGTTCGCTCGAAATATTCGGGAGAAGCTGCGCTCGACTGCCTCCTCAAGAGCAATGCCAAGTCGACCTCCGGCGTTCCAATGCTGAGGCTGAAGGAGGCCGTTGGTGCGTGTCCGTAATGACCTTCAGGGTAAAGCGTCCGCCTGAAACCCTTACGCAGCCCTCGGTTCGTTCGGTGGATAAAAAGAGACTGCACTAGACGATACAACCAAACGGTGTGTAGGCTCTATCAATCCAGTGGGACCGCACCTTTTTGGTGCGTCTGGATGGGCCATTTGAGGAACGAGCAAGGTTTTCGGAAGAGCAAATCATTGGTTTTTGAAAGAACAGGAAGCGGGCGCCAAAGGTGGCCGATTTGACCCGCAAGCATGGCATCAGCGAGTCTTTTGGCGTTGCGCACGCAAGTTGAAATATGAGTTTATACACGAGTCAGTGCAATCGGGAGTGGATCAGCGCTGTCATTGCTGCCGATCAGAACTGAGGCATGTCGCATTCGTAGCTGCCGAGGTTAACTATGAGCTGTCGTCGCAAGTGGCTTCGATCATGTTTGATGATGGTGATTTCGTCATTAATCGTCGATCTCGCACGGGCAACAGAGGGTGTTCGGGACGGCAAGCCGAAAGTGGAGGTCGTTCCCCTCCTCGCTCATCCTACCTCGGTTTCCTCGATCGCGTTCTCGTCCATTGGCGCCCGTGTGCTTTCCGGCAGCGACGATGGCACGCTGAAACTCTGGGAGTTTACCACAGGCCGTCTTCTGCGCACTTTCGCGACGCATTCTGACGTTGTATCAGTGGCTTTCTCGCCGGACGGAACTCGCGTCCTTTCGGGCGGCGATACCACGTTGCAACTTTGGGATGCCGAAACGGGTCGCCGTCTCCACGTTTTCGAGACGCATTCTAAATGGCATACGCAGTCAGTCGCGTTTTCGCCAAACGGTTCCCAAATTCTGTCCACCGGCGGGGAGGTGGGTGCCGGCGCGGCCATGCTTTGGGATACCGAAACAGCCAGATTGATCCGTACCTTCCAAATACACTCGGGGAGCGTGGAATCGATCGCATTCTCGCCAAACGACGGCGCTAATGTTCTTGCGGGATGTGCCGACGGTACGCTGAAACTCTGGAACACTAAAACGGGTCGGATCATTCAATCCGTTCGCGCGCATTCTACCTCGGTTACGTCGGTCGCGTACTCTCCGGACGGAACTCACATACTTTCGGGAGGCTACGACGGTACGCTAAACCTCTGGAATGCCGCAACAGGACTACTCATCCATTCCTTCAAGGGTCATTCGCGTGCGGTCAGCTCGGTCGCGTTCTCCCAAGACGGCACCCGTGTCATCTCAAGCAGCCACGATACAACGATCACAGTTTGGGATGCCGCAACGGGCCAGCCCATTCGTACGATAGAATTGAAAGACGCGACGCCGAATTCAGTCGCGTTCTCTCTTGATGGCAGCATCATTTCGGGCAACGACGATCATACGCTGAAAGTATGGGACGCTAAGACAGGTATGCTCACACGTACCTTCGCTGAACGATTTCTCCGCGTTAAATCAGTCGCGTTCGGCCCTGATACCAGCATCATTTCAGGCAATGACGATAATACCCTGAAACTCTGGGACACGAAGACCGGGCGGCTCATCCGCACCTTTAAGGGACACTCCGACGATGTTAACTCGGTCGCATTCTCGCCAGACGGTGCCAGTGTGCTTTCTGGCAGCAATGACACCACGCTCAAACTTTGGGACGTCGCGACGGGGCGGCTTCTCTACTCCGTTGAAGGCCTTGCTCGGGAGATAACTTCTGTTGCGTTCTCGCCTAACGGCGCTTTCTTGCTATCAGGCCATGGTGAGGGCAGTCTGAAGTTGTGGAGCGCACAAAACGGTCAGCTTGTTCGCACGTTCAAGAACTCCGCTAGCTGGTGCTCGATTGGCTCGGTCGCGTTTTCGCGAGATGGGACTCAGGTGCTATCAGGTTGCAATGACGATTATGCTATGAGGGTCTGGAATGTCGAAACTGGAAGACTCATACATACCTTTCACGATCCCAACGACGTGGTCCGTTCGGTTGCTTTCTCGCCAAAAGGTAACGAAGTTGTAGCTGGCGCCAGGGATGGGACATTGAGCCTTTGGAACACGTCAACGGGGCGGCTTCTCCGCACTTTTGGGAGCCATTCTGAGGAAGTCACTTCGCTCGCTTTTTCGCCCGACGGTGCCCGAGTGGTTTCTTGCAGCCAAGACGCCACGCTAAAGCTATGGGACACTACGACCGGAGAACTTGTCCGCACCTTTGAAGGGCATTCTGGCCGGATAGAATCTGTTGCTTATTCGTCAAGTGGTGCCCTGGTTCTGTCAGGCAGCGACGACTCCACGATCAAGATCTGGAATGTGGTGACGGGCGCAGCTTTGGTGACCCTATTCGCTTCTCCTGATAGCGAAGAATGGCTCGCAATGACGCCCGACGGCTTCTTCGCCACCTCAGCCAAAGGGACGGAAATGCTCGACGTGGTGCGCGGTCTCGAAGCTTTCTCCATCATGCAGTTCTACGATCATCTCTATCGCCCTGATCTGATCGAGCAGCTTTTAAAAGGCGATCCCCTGGGCAAATACAAGGACGCTGCTTCGAAGATCAACCTCGAAGAGATTCATCATTCCGGCCCAGCACCGCAGATCGAGCAGATCCCGGAACGAAAAATCGAACGCACCAACGACACTATTAAACTGACCCTGCGACTGGTTGATGCTGGAGGCGGGATCGGAAACAAAGTGGTTTGGCGGGTAAATGGTGTATCGCAGGACGAGGACTGCGCGCAGACACCCGGCAGCGTGTCAGCATCAAGCGGTTTTCGCGTTGTCACGCAGTGTTTGAAGGTTGATCCGTCGCAGAAAAGCATCATCGAAGTGACTGCCTATAACGGCGCCGGGCTTCTGGCCACGGAGCCCTATCGCATTGAGTATAAAGATGACAGCTTCGGCGCGACCACGCAGGTGCGACCGCGCATGTATGTGCTCGCGGTCGGCGTCAGCAAATATGCCAATACGAATTGGCACCTCGACTATGCCGAGAACGACGCAAAAGCGATCGCGGATACCCTCAAGGCTGTGGGACGTGGACTTTATGACGACGTCAAAGTCGCGACCGTTCTCGATGACGAGGCCACCGCCAAGGGTATCGAAGCGGCCATTGACCGGATGAAGAATGGTATTCGATCAAACGACGTGTTCGTGCTCTATGTCGCGGGTCACGGCGTCAGTGTCGCTGGCACCTATTATTTTCTGCCGCAAGACCTGCAATTCACCGGAGGCCGCACAGTAATGAGTGACGGCATCAGCCAGGACGCTCTGGACAGCTGGATCCGAAAGATTCCGGCGCAAAAGAGCATTCTCATTCTCGATACCTGTCAGAGCGCCACTGCCACTAGAGACGTTGACCCTGAACTGGTCACGGCCATCGACCGATTACAGCACGCAACCGGTCGCAGCGTCATCACCGCGGCGAGCAGTTCTGCAATCGAAGGATACAACAATCACGGCCTCCTGACCTATGTGGTCCTAGAGGCGCTGACGAAAACCGACAAAGACGACAAGGATGAGGTCACGCTTTCTCAGGTGGCCGATCGTGTCGATCACGACGTCCCCATCATCAGCAAGACCGCATTCGGCATCGAGCAATGGCCGCACAACAAGATCGAGGGGAACTTCGTGCTGGGAAAGCGCGTCAGCACAATCAATGATCCGACTCCGGTCATAATTCCAAAGTCCCCGACTCACGTGCTGATCCGCGAAGAGCTATTGCGAAAAAAGCCGTCCGCAGACGCCGAGGGAGAGCAAAAGCTCGCGCCTGGCACCCAAGTGCGCGTCGTTGAGTCGGTCGGCAACTGGGTCGTCATCGCACGCGAGGGACAAAGGCTCGGGTACGTCCCGGCGGAATCACTTGCCAGATTGCAATGAATGAGTTGAGGGAAAGAGCAATGTTTCAGCAATTTCTTCGGAAAGCAGCCGCTTGTACGCTAGCTTTTTCGATCATCGTTCCAACCGCAAGATCCCAAGAAGAGATCAAGTCATTTCACAAACGAATCGTCGGCGGCGAGGCGACAACGATCGAGGAGCATCCTTGGCAGGTCGCGCTCAACATTACGCGGTCGGATGGAACATACCTTTGCGGAGGCTCAATCGTCGCTTACCGATGGGTGCTGACAGCGGCGCATTGCTTTCATCCTGTTCCCAAGTCTGGTGACACAAGAGCAAAGGCGGGCGCGACGAACTACCGGGCCAATGGTCTATGGACGGATGTCGAGCGGGTCGTTGTCCATCAAGCATACAATCCGATCACGCAGGTAAATGACATTGCGCTTCTTAAACTTCGATCACAACCAAATGGCAAGATTGTTCCAATGTCCGATGCGTCGTTATCATTGCCTGTTACCGAGCCACTCGAGGTAACCGGCTGGGGTACGACAGCAGAGAATGGAAATGTTTCCGGGGACCTGCTCAAGGCCACCGTTCCCTATGTCGACACGGCAACCTGCAATGCTCCGGAATCCTACAACGGCGAGATTCGGTCTGGGATGATGTGTGCAGGTCACCGCGACGGTAGCGTCGATTCCTGCCAAGGCGATAGCGGCGGTCCACTTGTATGGAAAGCGCCAGATGGTCCGGTACTCGTTGGCGTCGTCTCGTTTGGCGAAGGCTGCGCGCGCAAGCTCAAATACGGAGTGTATACGCGTGTCAGCGCGTATCGAGATTGGATCGCGCAGACGATTGCTGCGGATCCAAATTGATCAACTCTCGAAGCTTACGATGCATGCTCATAAGGCGCCGATCAACACAAGTGCCAAGAGTGGCGCCACGAACGCTGTGTAAGATGCTGTTCGCGTTTGCGTAAGTTCGGGAAACTGCAGCAGCGATGCCGACAATAAGACCAACACATTATTGCTCAACAATTCAGCTTCCTCCTATGTCGCGACGGCAATAGGAGTCGCGTAATTTTCTTAATTACTGACAGTTTGCCTTGCACTCAAGAAACTTGACGGTTGGGTGGTCCTCCCCGATGGTTTCGATCTCGATGATGGTCTTATCGCGCTGCCATCGAAACAAGCAATTGGCAAGGCCAGTTCCCGCACACACGACTGTTTCTGGTCGCCCTTCACAGCGCGGGTCGCTGTGGCAAACAAAGCCCCGTTCCGGTGCGTGAACCGGCTTCCAACCCTGCTGCAAAAGGGTCGTCCGAGCGTTTACGTATAACTCATTTTTCGGGAAGGTTGGGGTCTCGGCACACACCGCCGACGTGGTTAGAAATATCGTCGCGCTAAGGATTTTCTTCTTCATGATCAAGCCTCCTCTTCAAACCTTAGTCATCGAGAAACGCACTTTAGCAATCTAGAGAAGGAACAACAGCATTTGCTTGCAAGGACTCGAGCAAATCAAATGAGCGTTGCCCCGCTGTGTGTACCGAAAACTTAAGCTCGGCCGTAGTGGTGATGAAGTCCGCCCAGGATGGCAAATGACCTGACCACACCGGTTCGCTGAACCGGGCGAGAAACGGGCGCATCCTTATCCAAGGCCAAGTGCGTCCGCGTCTCATTATAGTAGCGAGCATAAGTTTTCAGGATCCGGCGCAGATGTGCCTCGCCCAGGACAATGATGTGGTCCACACATTCACGCCGGATCGATCCGATCAGCCGTTCGACAAAGCCATTCTGCCAGGGTGAGGCCGGTGCAATAGGCTTGTCCCGGATGCCCCTGGCACGCAGTCGGCGTGTGACGACCGTGCCGTAGATCCGGTCGCGGTCTCGGATCATGTAACCGGGAGCCCCGTCCCAAGGAAAGGCCTCGGTCAGCTGACGTGCAACCCACTCTGCTGTCGGATTGGCTGTGACGTTGATCCACGCGAGGTCCCTACGATCGAGCCGCACGATAATGAAGGCATAGAGCAGATCGAAGCCAATGGACGGGACAACGAGCAGGTCCATCGCGGCAATGTCGGGCGCGTGATTATGCAAGAAGGTTCGCCATCCCTGGCTGGGCGGCGCCCGTCGTTTGACCATGTACTTGGCGACGCTCGACTGCGCGACTTCAAACCCGAGCTTGAGCAGTTCGCCGTGGATGCGTGGCGCGCCCCAAAGCGAATTTTTCGACGCTCATCCGGCGGATCAATACGCGCAGCTCGGTGTCGATCTGCGGTCGCCCTCCCCGTGGGCGCGAGTGCAAATCTCGTCGCCGCTACATGTTACAATTACAGTTCATCCGTTACGGGTGGCGAACAGCAGAACCGCTTTGACAATTGCAGAGCGGTTTTTGCTTTTCCAAGGTACAATTCACATTGCATCCAATGATGCAGCGCGGAAGAATTGCCGCGCGAACTTGTACCGCAACCTTCCGGCTCAAAACGGGAGGTTTTTGCGTACCACTCACGGTTGATGTCGAACAGTTGATCTCGCCAAATTTCCCAAGTCGTACTGATACATCGGCTTAGATGGACGGCATGTAATCCCGCGTTCATGAACCAGACAGGTGCAACGACATACTACATATGCATTGCAACCAGGGGGCGGGTATCATCCCGCAGAACCAATGTTTACCGCCAATACAGGACGTTATTTGCTTGTTGCCGCGACTATCGCGATCAGCTCCACCGTGGCGTACGCGAGCGGTATCTTTCCAGACGTCACCGTCGGCTCGGGCGGGATCACAGTTAGCCAGCCGGGCGTTGGCACCACGACGGTTTCGCCCAATCCGTTGAAGCCCATTCCCGAAACTCACTTTGAGGGAAATGGCGAACTAGCGAAAGCTGGCAATGCCATCGATAAAGCCGCACGCTTACCGCAGGAATTGCCTGGTCAGGTTATCGATGCTGCCAAGTCGGAAATAATGAAGCAGGTTGACAAGTTCATTGAAGATCTGAAGGCAAAGGCGTGGGCCAAGTACGAAGAGTTGAAAGCAAAGTACTTGCCGTACGTTTATTTCGCGGTGGCTGGTCTGGTGTTGACCCTCATGCTTCCCGGCTTTATCGGCGCGCTCTTCGCGATCTGGCTTGTTCGCTTGCTTGACCGTCGCTATGCCCGCAAACAACAGCGCGAGTTGAAAAAGGCATTGGCTGTCGTGAAGGATCAGGCTGACCAAATTGGCACCAAACTGGCCGCCTGATATTCCAAAACAAATGCCAAGGGCCGCCTTCGGGCCTTTTCGTCTCACGGTACAATACAGTTGGACCGCTCTTCGTTCGAACCTTGCCGCACAATACCGAGCGGCGTCCCACCAGAAACAAAGTCACGGGTCGCGCGGCAAGCTTTTAACGGAATGCTACAATTTGAGATATGAAAATAGAAGTACTAAAACGAAATAACGAATGGGTCGTCGAGTTCAGCTTCGACAATCAGTTTTTCACTTTGCAGTACGGCGGCTCTAAAGCAGAGGCACAGTGGATGGCGCGAATGTTGAAGAAGTGTTTCATCAACTGCACCTCAACTATAAGCAAGAAGTTGCGCGCGGTGTAAAGTAGGTCGTCGCAATCCAATAGTGCCGCGTCCCGCTTGTAGTCGCGCCAGTCGTCGCGAAGGCTCTGCATCTCGTTGCGCAGACGCGACAGCAGCTCGCTGTTAATAGGAGTCCAAAAGTGACCCCTCGATCAATAGCTTAGCGTGCCGATCGGCGTCGGGACCGCACGCTGACTAACATCTAGTCTGCAATCGCGTAAAGCACCCGAGGCAATGTCAATATCAGATCAGGACGATTGGGAGTTTGCGGGCCCGGACGACGCCAAAGCGGAGATCCGCGCCGCGGTGGGGTATTTGCGGAGAGGTGCTACCGGCGGCGCCCGCGGTGATATCGTGCAGGAGATCATTGCGATCGTGCGCCAGGTCGCGAGTGGGGTTGCCGCCCGAGCAGGACAATCCCCTGGACGATGACATGCCCGGCGGATGAGCCGGCCCGTTCTGACGAAACATTCCGCCACGCCGGCGAAACCATTTTCCAGTCCCGGCGAAGCCCTCCGGAAACGAGCCACCTCTATCAAAGGCCTCGGTCAACAACGGGGGGTTCAGTATGTTTGCGTACATCCTCAACTCGATTTACCGCGAAGTTCTCAGGAGCTCCCTGTCCGGCATGGCAAACCTGGGGGCAAGGTGATGACTGAGGTCGTAATAGCAGTGCTTGCATTCCTCAGCGTAGGCGTTTTTCTGGCTCACGCATTCGACGCTTATCGCACAGGCGCCGTCGGCACGCGGAATCCACGCTATTGAACGCCGCAATACCGATGATCGACTTGGCGAGCTGGTTCGGGTCCCTAGTACTACTGCGTCATAATTTTTCGCCGCGATCTGTGTCTTGCGACATTGGCTCCGCAACATGGGCATCGCGGCAAGATCCTGACGAGCGCATCGATCAATCGTATGCGCATGGTGGCGATCGAGTTCGGGATGTGACGTTCAGGCCGCAAGGGCGGATCCTCTGGGTCGGTAACCGTTGGGTATGGCAAGTTCCGGGAGCAGCGTGGCGCGACGAGGTTCTGAGGGGGGAATCGTCTCCCTCTCGGAGATCAGGAATCCGTAGGCTGCGATGCACAGCGTGGCGTGATGATGAAAGCCGCGCCAGCCGCGTCCCTCATAGTGTCCGAGCCCGACCTCTTGCTTGAGCTCCTGATAGTCGCGCTCAATGCGCCAGCGCAGTTTAGCGAGATCGACCAACTGGCGGAAGCTGATCTCTTGCGGCAGGGTCGAGAGCCAGTATTTGGTCGGTTCCTCTTCGCCCTGCGGCCACTCGATCAGCAGCCACTCTTGCGATCGGTTTTCAGCCAGGCGGTGACGGTGTCCAACCAGAATCCGCACCCGCGCAAAGCGCGAGCACAGCCAGTCGGCCGAACCTTCCCGCCACTTGATCTCGCGCCAGGCTTTCTTCGGTAATCCAAGCGCGAGTTCTTTCGCCGACGTCAGCTCGGGTTCGCCGCGGCGCCCCTTGGTCGGTGGCTTGCCGCCCCGCTTCGGTTCGGCGCCAGATGGCCACACCAAGGTATTCGATTGAATGCCGGCGACATAAGTCAGTCCCAATTCCGTTACGCCCGTGCGAAGCCGTGCATCATTGCCGTAGGCCGGGTCCATCAGCGCAACCCCACGCGGAAGGCCGGCCTCACACGCCCGGCGAATCTGATCGAGCGCGATCGCCGGCTTGGTCTTGAAGCCGATCTCGTTAGGAACACCCGTCTTGCGCCGCCGCTCGCCATCCTCGGCCCACTCTTTCGGGAGATAAAGCCTATAGTCCACCGGTAGGCTGGCATGGTGGTTGGCGACCGACAACGAGACCGCCACCTGACAATTGTCCTGCTTGCCGACTTGGCCGCAATATTGCCGCGCCACCCCAACTGAGTGCGTCCCCTTTTTGGGAAAACTTGTATCGTCGATGATCCACGCCTCGATCGGGCCATGGCGCTCGATGTCCGGCAGCACCAAGTCGCGCACCTTGGCCAATACTTTCTCATCCGACCAAGCCGCAACGCCAACAAAATGCAGCAGCGACTGGTGCTGCGCCGCCGTTCGCGCCGGTGCGGTCTTCGCCGCCATCGGCTCCACGCTCTTGCGCTCGCCCGGCAACATCAGCCCCGTGCAATAGTCGCGCAGCGGTCCGCACCGATCGGCGTGGCCAATCACCCCCATCAGCCCCTCGACGTACGCTGTAAACCGTGATTCACTATCGGCTAACCGTCGTTGATCCATGTTCAGCCCTCTCGCTGATATGAACCTTGACTGATTCTCTGAGCCCCGAAACCGCGACTTTCTGACTCAGTAGTATTAGTCGCTTTCCTCATGGATGCCAATCGGCCACTGACAGCACCATATGCCACACAAGCCGATCAAGAGAGAGGCCCATGTCCTGAAATTTAGATCGAGTGTTGGTAAACGCCGACCAGCAGAAATCGCTGTGCGTCCGTACGGAAATGGTTTCTGTTCCGGGCAACGAGCCGCCATGCCACCAATTATTTTGCGGATTAACAAAGAGGCCTTTAGCATAGTGAGGGTTTGCGGCGGAAGGGGTGGTCATCGTACGGAGGGTGTCGTCGTTGAGCGGCTGGTCCACATCTTTGAATCCGTCGATATGGACGAAGAACGCTGTCAAATCGCTCGGTGTCGCAATCCAACCGCCGTGAGAATCCATCCGGGCAACGTTCATTCCATACGGATCGCCCGGTTTCTGATTATAGTATTTGACCTCATTGGTCGCTCGATCCTCTAACGTATTTCCGGCGATCTGCATGTTGATTATGCCGCAACGCTTTAGAATATTGTCTTTGACGTACCGCTCGTACGTCTGACCAGTAAGCTTTTCTATCACGCGCCCAAGTATGCAATAGCCGAAATTAGAGTATGCGAAGGACTTTCCCAATGGATTAGTCAGAGGCATGTGCTCCAAGGTCCAAGCTATGAGTTCGCGATGGTTCATTTCCCTGTTCAAGAACATCGGATCGTTAGCATCGTTTCCCCAACCGCCGGTCGTGTGAGTAAGCAGCTGCTCAATTGTAATTTGTTCAACAATGGAGCGATCAGGCGGGGTCGGATAATCATCTCCGAGAATAGAATTTGGTCCAAAACTGTGACTATCGAGCTGTAGCTTCCCCGCTTCGATGAGTGTGAAAATCCCGGTCGAGGTAATCGGCTTTGTTACACTTGCAATCCTAAATCGGTGTCGCGGCGTTAATGCTTCCCCGCTTTCTCGATCTGCAACACCGAACGCCTCGACATAGGCAGGTTTTCCCTTGATTGAGATCGCAACTGAAAGACCTGGAACATCATAAGTGTCCATGAAATCAGCAGCCAAACGACCCAATCTATTGCGTTCATCCGACGTCGGTGGCCCGGCGAGCTCTTGAACAAGAGCCGGGGTTGATCCGTAAGCCATTCCCACGGTGCACAGTAACGAACTCTGAAGCATCTTTCTGCGTGAAACTGACATGGCGGCCTTCTCACCGGAGAGCGGTAAGCTCCAGTATCGCATATTTCTTGAATTTCGCACCCATTCTTAGAACACGGCGAGGTCCGTTGCGGGTCATTCGCGTCGATTTCCCGATGCCCGGCCTATGTTCGCTTAGCGCGTAAGTTCGGACATGCTGGTTTGTTGTTGATCGCGTTGCACCCCAAGGCCAAGGGGTAGGGCGAAGCGGAGGCCGCGCGAGGTTGGTCATCAGCGCCTAGTCGGCACCCGCCGCCATCGACATGTCTCGCCCTTCTCAGGACTGCCTAAGAACCCTGCGCTTCGCCAAGTTGACCCGTATAGGCCATATCGAATCTGTTGGCTTCGATCCATTCAGCGGCGGCTTCCGACGTAGGGAAAGGAATCGTCGTCAGTGCGTACGACAGTCCGGTCAAACCGCCGCCGAATACTCGGAGGACAACCGAACTTCCAATGATCGCGGCTGAATACTCCGGGATCACGATTTTGCCTCTCAGAAGAGGCTTTTCGTTTACAGCTATAGGAATCCAAACGATCATAGGCTTGCTCCTACTAGAAGATTCTTCCCGAATCTGGTGCCATTGTCAAAGGGGCAAAAAGGTATGCGCGCGGCATCGAGTCGGTCGTGTGGGCTAGCTGCAGTTTCGGCATCAATCAAGCGGTATGCTTGCGAAGACGATGGTTTTAATTTCCGCATTGAAAAGAGCTAGATGAACCGGCCTCAGAGATTGATGAAGCGCGATGTCTGTTGTGGGAAGTGTCCGGGACACCGCCTACCAGTACCAGCGCGGTGCAGTACTGCCTCTGCCGTCGCGGCATCAGGAGCCCGGCCTGCGTCATGGCGGGCCTGTTTCAGAAGCCCCGCCGCTTGCTCCTCGCGGAGCCAATAGATCGAAAGTGCGTTCGGATCGATCTTGAGACCGGCGCGGAATGTGCAGCAGCCCTCGGACTCGACGATGGTGATAGCGGTGGCACCGCTTGCGCTCAGATAATCGGTCGCTGCCTTGGTGGTGTTCGTCATGGCGCGCTGCATACGCGGTTGCGTCGTTGACGTCGAGAGGTGATGCCAGCCGCAACGCGCGACACTGGCGGTGGTGTGAACGGGCCACACGCGCTCAGCTAGAGCGCTTTCCGCTTGATTTGAATCGGAAGGGTTATAGGGGTTCCCTCGGGCGTGCAAATCAGATTCGGTTCCTGCGACGACAACGGCGGGGGTGCGCGATGGCGAA
>Ga0193729_1000485_pt1 | contig 20853 bp, 20 predicted proteins | sample U1c2metaG_FD_143036 | JGI IMG/M metagenome (GOLD analysis project Ga0193729, IMG submission 143036) | Soil microbial communities from a riparian zone of the East river system, Colorado, United States - U1c2 | ecosystem: Environmental > Terrestrial > Soil > Riparian zone | place: USA: East River...
CATGTTGCCGTTCATCGTATGTTCCATCGCGGCGGTGGCCATTATTTTGGAGAGGCTTTGGACTCTACAGAGCAATCGCGTCATCCCGCGTGACCTGGCTCAAAAAGTTTGGAACTGGATCGAGGCGGATCAGCTAAGTGATAAGTTGGTCTTGGCGTTGGAGCAAAATTCGCCTCTCGGCAAGCTATTGGCCATCGGAATTGCCAATCGCAACAGGCCGCGCGCCTTGATGGTCGAGCGCCTGGAAGATGGCGGCCGCCACGTCATTCACGATTTGGAGCGTTTCCTCAATACGCTCGGCACGATTGCGGCGATCGCGCCGTTGCTCGGTTTGCTGGGAACGGTTGCCGGCATCATTCATGCCTTCAATGCGATCACGGCCACCGGACTCGGCGATCCGAGAACCCTCTCGGGCGGGATCGGCGAAGCTCTCATCACCACAGCCGCGGGGTTGACCGTGGCCATCCCTTCTCTCATTGCCTATCGTTTCCTGCGAGGCAAGGTTGAGCGCTTGGTGATCCGCATGGAAAAGGAAGCCATGAAACTCGTCGACGCCTTGGACGAGCACGGCGGCGTCGTACACCAATGAACTTGCGGCCGCGCCATCGCGAAGACCCGGAGATCAATCTGATTTCGATGATTGATGTGCTGCTGGTGCTGTTGATTTTCTTCATGGTGTCCACCACGTTCAACCAGGAAGGCCGGGTCAAGGTGCATCTGCCGCAATCGAGCGACACGCCGATCCCTCGAGGCGCGCATGAGCCATTGGTCATTACGGTCACGGCGGAAGGCAACTATCGCGTCGATGAGCGCACCTTGATCAATTCCAGTCCGGATACGTTGCGCGCCGCCTTGCTCAAGGAGGCCGGTGCGGATCGCGGTCCCATCACCATTCGCGCGGATGCGCGCACCACCCACCAGGCCGTGGTAACCGCCATGGATGTGGCGGGGCGCTTGGGCTTCGCGCAGCTCAATATCGCCACCGTGCACGAGGATAAAGCCCCTTGAGCGCCGCAGCGGGTGCGGGCGTAAAACCTGCGGCCGATTCGTGGTTGATCTATCGCCGCCTGTTGAAATACGCCAAGCCGTATACAGGCATGTTTCTGATAGGCGTCGCGGGGGCGATATTATTTGCTGCGTCCAACGCCTCGCTGGCCTACCTGGTCCGCACGTTCTTGCATGGCACGTTTATCACCAGCAACCCGAGCGTGCAATGGCAGGTGCCGATCGGCGTGGTGGTGCTCTTTACGCTGCGCGGCATCGGCGATTACGTCCAAAGCTATTTCCCCAGCTGGGTGGGCCGACAGGTCATCAAGGGCTTGCGGCGCGACGTGTTCTCGCATTATCTGCGCCTGCCGACGGCATACCTGGATCAGCAGCAATCCGGGCATTTGCTCTCGAAGCTCACCAACAATATTGAATTGGTGGCGGCGGCGGCGACCAGCGCGGCAATCTCGCTCATCAGCGACAGTCTGACCATCGTCGCGCTGCTCGTAACGCTGTTCTACATGAATTGGCAGCTGGCGGCTTTCTGCATCGTGGTTGCGCCGGTCATCGCCTGGCTGATGAAAATTGCCAACCGCAGTTTTCGCCGCTACAGCGAGCGCATCCAAAGCTCGATGGGCGACATCACGCGCGTCGCCAAAGAGGCCATCGATGCGCATCGCTTGATCAAGATTTTCAACGCCGAGGATCATCAGACGCAGCGCTTTGAGCAGGTCAACGAGCACAATCGCGCATCGAACATGAAGCTGGTTCGCGCGCGAGCCATCAGCAATCCGGTGGTGCAATGCATTGCGGCGATTGCGCTTGGCAGTGTTCTGTACGTGGCGATACACCAGGTGTTTTCGAGCCACCTGCAAGTTGACGAATTTTTCGGCTTCTTGACCGCCTTGATGCTGATTCCGGCGCCGCTGCGAAGTTTGGTGAACATGAGCGGGCCGTTGCAGCAGGGCATCGCCGCGGGAAGAAGCGTCTTCGAAATCCTGGATCATCCGACGGAAGGCAGCGGCGGCGCACTGGCCATCACGCGCGCCCGCGGCGAGATCGAGTTTCGCAACGTGTCCTTTACCTATGGCGGCGACAAGGGCGATGTGTTGCGCGATGTGAGCTTTCACGTGAGTCCGGGCGAGACCGTCGCGATCGTCGGCCGATCGGGCAGCGGCAAGACCACGCTGGTCGGTCTCGTGCCCCGTTTCTATGACGTGCAGCAAGGCTCGGTGCTGCTCGACGGCGTCGATGTGCGTGAGTACCGATTGACCGACCTGCGTTCGCAGGTGAGCCTGGTGAGCCAGGATGTGGTGTTGTTCAACGATACCATCCGCAATAACATAGCCTTCAATGCCGTCGGCAAGACCGATGCGGAAGTGGAGGCCGCCGCGAACGCCGCCAATGTCATGGAGTTCGTCAACCAGCAGCCGCAGGGCTTCGATACATTGCTCACCGATCGCGGCCAGAATTTCTCCGGCGGTCAGCGGCAACGAATTTCCATTGCACGAGCCCTGCTGAAGAATTCCCCGGTATTGATGCTGGACGAGGCGACCGCAGCGCTCGACAACGAATCGGAACGGCGTGTGCAGCAGGAGCTTGCCGTGCTCATGCAGGGGCGAACCACGCTCGTCATTGCTCACCGGCTCTCGACGGTCGAAAATGCCGACCGAATCATCGTGCTCGATCAAGGACGGATCGTGGAGATCGGCAACCATCATGACTTGCTGGCGCGCGGCGGGCTTTACGCGGCCCTGCACGGAATGCAGTTCAACGCCTGAGCGGCGCCGGCATGTCGGTTCAATCCAGGCTCAATGAGATTTGGTATGGGGGCGCGCGGCCACCGTGGTGGTTGCTGCCGTTGTCCGCAATTTACGGTGTTGCGTCGCGACTGCGCCGCTTGGGCTATGCGAAACAATGGCGCCGATCGACGCGGCTCACCCGCCCGGTGATCGTCATTGGAAACTTGAGCGTCGGGGGAACCGGCAAGACACCGCTGGTTTGCTGGCTGGCCCTGCGACTCGCCGGCCTGCGATTCAGGCCCGGCATCGTGACGCGCGGCTACGGTGGTTCATCCCGGCGGGCGCAACTGGTGCAGGCCTCCGATGATTCGAACACCGTCGGCGATGAAGCGATCATGCTTGCGCGCAGCACGGGGGTGCCGATCGCGATCGGCCGCGATCGTCCGGCAGCAGCGCAGCTGCTGATCAATGCGGGCTGCGACGTCATCGTGAGCGATGATGGCCTGCAGCACTATGCCTTGGCGCGCGACTGTGAAATTATCGTCGTGGACGGCGAACGCCGCTTCGGCAATGGGCGTTTATTGCCGGCGGGACCGTTGCGCGAAGTACCGCAGCGCTTGAAAGAGGCGGACGCGGTGGTGGTGAATGGCGGTCCCGCAGTCATCGGGGGGCATGTATCCCTCGCGGGCGCGCTGCGCGTGCGGCTCGAAGCCATCAATGCCATTGCGCTGCGCTACGGCACGGCCAAACCCTTGAGCGAATTTGCAGGCCGATCCGTGCATGCGGTCGCCGCCATCGGCAATCCGCCGCGATTTTTCAAAATGCTGGAGTCGCTGGGCATCCATGTCATTGCGCACGCCTTGCCGGACCATGCGCGGCTGCGGGTCGACGATATTTCCTTCGCGGATGACCTTCCCGTGCTCATGACCGAGAAGGATGCCGTAAAATGCACGGAAATAGCGGGTCCGAACCACTGGTACGTTCCCGTCAGCGTAGTCTTTGACGACGGTGAGGCCGAAGTGCTGCAAGACGTCGTGGCCAAGTCAATTGAAAAGTGCGCCGCGCGCACCTGAAGGAATCATGGATAAGCGATTGCTCGAATTATTGGTTTGCCCGATCTGCAAGGGACCGCTGCAAAGTGCGGGGGCGGGCAGTTCCTTGGAACTCATATGCCGTCCGGACCGGCTGGCCTACGCCGTGCGCGACGGTATTCCGCTGATGCTGCCGGAAGAAGCGCGCGCACTCGCTGCGGACGATCCGCTGCTGGAAACCTAGGCACCTGACGCCGGTGTTTCACGTCATCATACCGGCGCGTTTTGGCTCGGTGCGGCTGCCCGGCAAGCCCTTGGCGATCATGGGCGAACGGCCGCTGATTCAATGGGTGTGGCAGAGCGCCGTCGCCAGCGGTGCGGCTTCGGTGCTCATTGCCACGGACGATGAACGAATTCGCGCCGCCGCCGGCAAGTTCGGCGCCGATTGCCTCATGACATCCGCACAGCACGCGTCGGGCACGGACCGGATCGCGGAAGTCGTGCGTGCCAGGGAATTCGCTGCTGACGACATTGTGGTCAACCTACAGGGGGATGAACCCACCATGCCGGCTGAAGTCATCGCCAAGGTGGCAGGGGCGCTGCGCGATGTCGCGTTCCGCGATATTGCAACCGCTGTGGCGCCCATCGCCTCTCTGCGAGAATTTCTCGATCCCAATTGCGTGAAAGCGCTGCGTGCCGCCGACGGGCGGGCGCTGTATTTCAGCCGCGCTCCGGTGCCTTGGCCGCGCGACAGCGTCGTGGCCGGCGAACCCGCGTCCTTCGCCGGCGCGTGGCGCCACATCGGCATTTATGCTTACCGCGTACGCAGCCTGCTGCAATTTGCCGCATGGCCGCCGACCGCACTCGAGACGACGGAGAAACTCGAGCAGTTGCGTGCTCTCGAGCACGGCATGCACATTCACCTGGTGACATTGGCACACTCGCCGCCGGCAGGCGTCGATACGCCCGAAGATCTCGAGCGCGTGAGAGCCGCGCTGCAAAAGCCCTAAGGGCGAACGGTTACATTCCCATTGCTTTGCGCAAGAAGGCATCGCTCTTGCGCAGCATCTCGGCGCGCGCGGCGGAATCATCGAGTTGATGATCGAGATCCGGCCAGGTGACCAGTTCGTGCGGCACGCCGGCGCTGGCAAGACGATCATTCATTTCGCGCGACTGCCTAATCAGGACATTGCGGTCCATCTCGCCGTGAAACAACAATACCGGTACCTTGATCTTCGCCGCGTTCAGCGCCGGCGAACCCTCACGCACATGCGGTCCTTCGCCGATTTCCCGAGTTATCACCAAGAAATCTGACCAGTTGCGATGTTCTTCTTTGAGCTCAGGAAGGTCTGTCACGGGCGCGACAGCGATGACCGCTTTAAACACGCTGGGGTCGACCACCGCCGACTGCAGTGCTGCATAGCCGCCATAAGACCAGCCGACAACCGCTAGTTTGTTTGGGTTTGCGATGCCTTGCGCGACCAGCCACCTGCCGGCGTCCAGCACATCGCCAATGGCCGTCGGCCAGGAGCGAAAGCCATTTTTCTTGAAAAAATCATCTCCATAGCCGGTCGAACCCCGAAAGTTCGGCTGCAGCACCGCATATCCGCGCGACGCATAGAATTGCGACAGCCAATTGAAGCCCCAATAGTCGCGGGCGCTCGGGCCACCATGCGGCATGACGACGGCGGGCAAGTTCTTCGGCGTATCGACGCCAGGCGGGAGCGTCAGGTAGCCCGGGATCATGGTGCCGTCGGCTGCCTGATAGTTGATCGGCTTGACGCTGGCCAGCTTGACGCCCTCCAGGTCTCCTCGGACCGCCAAAAGCGTTTCCAGCTGCCGCAGCTTCTTGTCAAATAAATAGTAAACGCCAGGAACGTTATCGCTGCCCGCGCGTATCAGCAGCTTGCTTTCGTCCATGCTGGAATCAGTGACACGAAGCGAGGGCTGCCCCGGCAATGCTTTTGCCAGCGACGTCAATAGTTTTTCAAAATCCGGATCCAAGAAATGGTAGTGCGTGAAGTCGTCGGAATAGCTCACTCCAACCACGCGATGACGGCGGCCGATGCGATTCAAGCCGCCGACGTCCACGTCGGGCCGCGCGTACACGAGTTCTTCTTTCAGCGATCCGTCGAGCGCGACCGTATAGAGCGCGAGACGGCCGTCCAATTTCTTGTAGCCGTAGGCCAGGTTCGCATCGTGATCCACCGCAGTCGGGCTGAAGCCGTTGAGCTCCTCGCCGACCGCTTCGCCCATGGGCAGCCAATCGCGCGAATCGAGCTTGCGATAGTAGTAAATGATATTGCCCGAATCGTACTCCCCGATCGCGCCGCGCCTCGATTTGACGCCTATGATGCGGATCGTGCCGCGTCCGTCACTGATATATGCGACCACATCGTCGCGCGGCTGCTCGATCGTGCGCGCGTTCAGAGTTTGCGTGTCGACCCGGTCGACCGCGACTCCGTGTTTTGACGAACCGATGTGGCTGCCGGTGTGGTCATCCGGCAGGTACACCCGGGTCATCAGCACGGCGCCGTCCTCATCCGGCAGCCAATCGATGACGTTGCCGCCGCCGAGCTGATATCCCCGTGAGAAATAATTTTCCCTGGTACTGAGCAACTGCATCTTCGTCCCGTCGGTATTGACTGCAATCATGCGCGACACCGCCACCGGTTCAAGCAGCGCGCTGCTGACCACGCCGTAGATGATGCAAACCAGCCGCTGATTTGACACCCAATCGCAGCCGCCGAGCCGCTCGGGTTTGCCGCTGGCGCCAAGGATGGGTTTAGTAGCCAGGGATGCCCCTTTGGCGAGACTCTGAACGAACACCACTGATCCCTGGCCGGTCGTGGGAGCGACATAAGCGACGCTCATCCCGTCGGGCGACAGGCTCACGTACTCGACCCTTGGGCGGGCACCGAACGCCTTTGCCGCATCGAAGGCCGGCTCGGCTCTTACCAGAAGTGGAAGTGACGCGAGCAGCAAACTGCCCGCCACAGTGACTTGTAATGACATCCCGCCTCCATGCCTGTTCTTATTGAACGAATCATGGCGAAGTTGCTGGCCGGTTGCAATCTGCGGACCGTCGGCGGCGGGCAGATGCACCGCTAAGGACCGGCGAAGCTACTGCCTTCTTTGGCCTCAGGAAGGGCTCAGATCCTCTGCCAACTTCCGGACTTCATCATCGGGCAGCGGCATCCAGTGCGTGATTTCATCCGCGTCCGGCCGCGTCCAACCGCCGAGCGGTTTCACATCCCAGGCGTTGCCGTTATATCTTCCCAGCCCTATCGGCCGCGGTTCACGATGAGTATTGCCGACTATGACATCGGTGCCGTCTCGCGGCGCGCTATCGAGCGGCGTCCATACCGGTACATCCTCGAGCATCGTCCTTACTTCGTGGTTGAGCATTCGCGCACTCCTCCTTGTCCTTGCGATGCTGCATTTTAGGGCAACACCCAGAAGAGAATCCGCTCTTTGCAAATCTTGACGTACGAGGCCGCCTCCAATATCCAGCGCTACGGATTTGATTCTATTGACACGTATTGCTACGTTTTGAATGTTCTAACGGGGCGAAAAAATATGTTAAGACCATGAATAATAAAGAAAGTGTTGGTGTTCTCATGGTATGTCTCGGAAATATTTGCCGAAGTCCGACCGCGGAGGGCGTTTTGCGGCACTTGGTTGCGCAACAGGCGCCGAATCTGAGTATTGAGATCGATTCAGCGGGAACGGCCGATTATCACATCGGCGCGCCGCCGGATTTGCGCAGCCAGCGCGCGGCCCTGCGCCGCGGCATTGACCTCAGCGGCTTGCGGGCGCGGCAGGTGACTCAGGACGATTTTGCACGCTTCGACCTGATTCTCGCGATGGATCGGGACAACTTGCGCGAGCTTGAGGCCATGAAGCCTCGTCAATCGCACGCTGCGTTGAAGCTCTTCCTGGAGTACGCGCCGGAATTGAATTTGCGCGACGTCCCTGATCCTTACTATCGCGACAGCGGTGCTTTCGAGGAAGTCCTCGATCTGACCAGTGCCGCGTCGCGTGGACTCTTGGCGAGCCTACAGCACCGTGCGTAGCAGCCAATACAGGCCGCCGGACAGTGCAATCGACACCGGCAGCGTGAGCACCCAGGCCATCAGCAAATTGCGCACGGTTGCCCATTGCAATCCGGAGTGATTGGCCACCATGGTGCCGGCCACACCCGAGGAGAGAACATGCGTGGTGCTGACCGGTAATCCGTACAGCTCGGCGGCGCCGATGGTGGCCATCGCGACGATTTCCGCCGACGCGCCTTGCGCATAGGTCATGTGCGTCTTGCCGATTCGCTCGCCGACCGTAACGACGATGCGCTTCCAGCCGATCATCGTTCCCAACCCCAGTGCAATCGCGACGGCGACCTTGACCCACGTCGGAATAAACTTGGTGGAGCGATCGAGCTGCTTCTTATAAGCATCGAACAAGGCCTGGTCCGCAGCGGATACATTCAGCGATTTCGCTTTGCCGACGAAGCGCAGGCCCTCGCTGGCCAGGTACATATCGTTGCGGATGTTGACCATCGAACCTGGCGGGACCTTGTCCATGGAATGATACTGGTCCACTTCCTTCGCGATGGTTCCTGTCAGCGCCGCGATGGCAGCCACGCCTTGCGGAGTCACCTTTCGGTCGCGAACCACTTCGAGCGTGGCGGCGTGCGGATCGGCCGGCGCGCCGCCGCCGGCGTAGTGCGATAGCGCAGTTTGCGCCTGCGCAGAGGCCGCCAAGAAGGTATTCACGTCTTGTTCGTGCATGGTGCGATTCAGCGCATAGGCGGTCGGCACGGTGCCGATGAGGATCAGCATGATGAGGCCCATGCCTTTTTGACCGTCGTTGCCGCCGTGGAAGAAACTTACGCCGGTGCAGGTCAGGATGAGCAAGCCGCGAATCCAAATGGGCGGCGGCTCATGGCCCTCGGGCTCCTTGTAAAGAGCCGGGATTCTGATCATTGCCTTCAGTATGGTCAGCAGCAAGAACGCCGCGCTGAAACCGATCAACGGTGAAATCAGCAAGGTTTGGCCGATCTTGGTCGCTTGGGCCCAATCCACGCCGCTCGTGCCGGAACCGCTCGCCGCCATCAGCTGATTCATGAGCCCGACCCCGATGATGGAGCCGATGAGGGTGTGCGAACTCGATGAAGGCAACCCGAGATACCAAGTTCCCAAATTCCACAGAATGGCGGCCAGGAGCAGCGCAAATACCATGGCAAATCCAGCGCCGCTGCTCACCTGCAGAATCAATTCCACGGGCAGCAAGGACACGATGCCGAACGCCACGGCGCCGGTGGAAACTAAAACGCCCAGGAAATTAAAGGTGCCGGACCAGATGACCGCGAGGTTCGGCGACATGGAGTTGGTATAGATCACGGTGGCAACGGCGTTCGCCGTGTCGTGAAATCCGTTGACGAATTCGAAGCCCAACGCGATGACCAAGGCAATGCCGAGCAGGATGTAGGGATACGCGCGCGTATCCTGGACCACTGATAAGTCGTCCGCGAGATGATAGCCAGCGTATATGATTCCGGTAATGACCACCACGACGGCGAGGAGATTGAACCAGGGACTGGGCTTATGCGCGACCAGCTTCGAGGAGGCCGGCGCCTGCATGGATACGGAGGGTTGGTTCATCGCTGAGGTGTTGGCCACGTTGTATCCGGTTTTTTGTGAGGCTCAGCCTGCAACTTATAGTTCCGCCATGTGACGATCCGATGACACACTGAATCGTTGCATGCCCTTTACCATTTCTCACACCGCCGTCGTCCTGCCGTTTTCGCGCCTGCTGGCACGCCGGCGGCTGCTGTCTGCCACGGTCATTGGCGCCATGGTCCCGGACTTTCGGATATTTTTCCCGGGGATGTCCCGGGTGGAAACGCATAGCGCCATCGCCCTGGTGATGTTTTGCCTGCCGGCCGGCTTGATCACGTACTGGGTGTTCGAGCGTTTGATCAAGACGCCCATCGTGCAGGTACTGCCCGAGGGACCCTACGCGCGCTGGCGCCCCCATGCAGCGGAGGGGGACATCAGCAGCCTGCGTCAATGGTTACTGGCCGCCTTCGGCATATTGGCGGGGGCCGTGAGCCACTTGGTGTGGGATGGCTTCACTCACGAAGGCGGGCGCGGCGTGCGCATGTTCCCGGTACTCGACGATTCGATTTTCGACATCGGCCGGCGGCATGTTCCCGGCATTTACCTGCTGCAAGACCTATGCTCGCTGCTTGGGCTGGCCGCGGTACTGGCGATGGTCTGCTATGCGTTACGCCGCGGCAGTCAATCTGCGGTACCGAACCGGCTGGTACCGCGCACGGAGCGAATCGAGTGGATTCTCAGCTATATTCTTGCGGCGATGGCATTCAGCGTCGCTTTCTACGTTTGGCCGCGGCTTGGCCAACCCACGGCGCACTCGATTGTCGGCCGCGTTTCCGATGTCGCGATCGCCAGCCTGCGCGGCCTTACGGCCGCGTTGCTGTGTGTCAGCGTGGCGTTGCAGGTACGACTGCGCACGCTCCGTTATCGTTCGTCTGGGCCGGACCGCTGAACATCGCTCGGGGCGGAGGACCACACGACGTATTTGTTGTCCGTTCCCGTGCTCGAAGCCGGCGTCTCGACGGCACGTGCAGGTGCCGGATCACGAGGCGGCGGCGTCGGCTCGGGCGCTGAACTCGTCGCCGGCCTTTCACGCGCCGGCTGGAAGGGCGCCGATTCAAAAGCTGCCCGCTCGCCGGATGGCGCCGCGGGCGGCGGTGACGCCGCGCGCTCGCCGAAGTTTCCATCGCTCGGAGCCGTGGTGTTGCTCGCGCCTGCGTTACTCGTGCCTGCGCTACCTGGGCCTGCATTACCCGGGTTCGATCCCGAGCCGTTCGCATTGTTTTCGCCGCCATCGCGTCGGCCGCGACCGCGTCGGCGACGGCTGCGTCCTCCGCGCTCACCGCGCTCGCCGGCGGATCGTTCGCCTTCGCTGCGGGGTTGATCCGTGCGCGGCGGTTGGTCGGATCGGGGCGCCTGGTCTGGCCGAGGCGCTTGATCCGGCCGAAGTGCTTGCTCTTGGCGGGGTACCTGGTCCTGCCGCGGGCTCTCGGTTCGGGGGATATTCGAGCCACGTTCTGGTTGTCCGGGGCGGTTGTCCGGACGCGGATTGTCGCCGCGTGGACGGCCATCCCGGCGCGGATCCCTCGGACCGTCGCGTCGCACGTCTCGATTGCGGTCGCGGTCTCCGCGGTCGCGGTTCCGGTCGCGATCTGCACCGCTGCGATAGCGGTCGTGACGCACATCGCGATTCTGAGGCCGGTCGCGTTGCACCTGGGCCGGCGCGCTCGACGCAGCCGCATCTTTGCCGGCAGCGCCGTCGCCGAACAGCCAGCGCCACAATCTCACGAATGCGCCCAGTTGCACGGTCTCCACAGGAGCTTTCGCGGGAGCAGGAGCGGGAACCGGCATGGGCACGATGGGTGCGGTGGACGCCGGCAGGATGCTGGGAACCAACGGCACATCGCCGGGCGGTTTCTTGTCCCGATTTCCGATGTTCTCGTCTTCAACGATGGGCTGATCCGCCAGCTGATAACTGACAGCGGTGTTTTCCGGCAGCTCCTTTTCATCGTCGCGAACACGCCGCAGCGCATAGGCCGGCGTGTGCATGTGCGGATTGGGCACGATCACCAGCGACACCTTGTCGCGGGTTTCGATTTGATTCAGCTGTTCGCGCTTCTCGTTCATGAGATAAGTCGCCACGTCGACAGGCACCTGTGTAATGACCCTGCCGGTCCGCTCCTTGCGCGCCTCTTCGCCGATCAGCCGCAACAGGGCCAGCGACATCGATTCCACACCGCGTATCGTGCCCATGCCGCCGCAGCGCGGGCAGTTGATATGCGTCGTCTCGCTCAAGGCAGGCCGCAAACGCTGCCGCGATAACTCCAGCAAGCCGAAGCGCGACAGCCGGCCGAGTTGTATGCGGGCCCGGTCCATCTTGACCGAGTCGCGCAGCATGTCTTCCACGGCGCGTTGGTTGGCGGTTGATTCCATGTCGATGAAATCGATGACGATGAGTCCGCCGATATCCCGCAGCCGCAGCTGGCGCGCGATTTCCTCGGCAGCCTCCAAGTTGGTATTGCGCGCGGTGGCCTCGATATCGCCGCCGCGGGTGCTGCGCGCTGAGTTGATGTCGATCGACACCAGCGCCTCGGTGTGATCGATCACCAGGCTGCCGCCGGAGGGTAGGGTGACCTTGTGCGCATACGCCGATTCGATCTGGCTTTCGATCTGAAAGCGCGTGAACAAGGGCACCGGATCCGTATAGAGCTTCAATTTGCGTTGCGCATCGGGCGGCATGAAGCGCTGCATGTACTCCTGCGCCTTTTGAAAAGCCTCAGGCTGATCGATCAGACACTCGCCGACGTCATCGGAGAAGTAATCGCGCAGACCGCGCGTCACGGCATCGCTTTCTTGGAAAATCAGGAAAGGCGCGGGCCTGCCATCGTTCGCCAGGACAATCGCGTCCCAGGCGGTTTTGAGATTGTTCAAATCCCACTGCAATTCTTCGGTGGTCCGTCCAACGCCGGCCGTGCGCACGATGGCGCCCATGCCGTCGGGAATGACGAGGCCGTTCATGGCGTCGCGCATCTGCTCGCGATCCTCGCCCTCGATGCGGCGCGACACGCCGCCCGCGCGCGGATTGTTCGGCATCAACACCAAGAATCGGCCGGCGAGACTGATGAAAGTGGTGAGGGCCGCGCCCTTGTTGCCGCGTTCCTCTTTCTCCACCTGAACGATCAGCTCTTGCCCTTCTTGCAGAAGGTCCTTGATATTGAGCCGGCCGCCGTTCGCAGGCTGCGTGCGGAAGTACTCCTTGGAGACCTCTTTGAGCGGCAGGAAGCCATGGCGCTGCGCGCCGTATTCGACGAATGCCGCTTCGAGACTGGGCTCTACGCGGGTTATTCGACCCTTATAAATATTGGATTTTTTCTGTTCCCGGGACGGGATCTCAATCGATAAGTCGTATAGTTTCTGACCGTCGACGAGTGCAACTCGCAGTTCTTCTTCTTGAACTGCGTTGACGAGCATTCTTTTCATGTGCCCCAACTAATATGGTAGGGGCCGAGGAGAGCTTGAGAATCGAGGCTGGGGCCGTAATGATGAATGCGGCAAAAAATAGGGATGCGCCGAGCGCAAGAAATGCGACCGGCATCAATTCCATCACTTTAAACCAAAACGTATACGGCAAGCCCGGGGCCTTGTTCTCGGTTAACCGCTTATCAGCCGCCTAAGCTTAAGATTTAAGCCGTCGCGCGTCTGTCTCATCGGCCGAGCGATGGTCTGGAATTCCAGAACCAACTAATATGCGGCTCCCCATCGGATGGGGGGCCACTGGAAACCTGTGTCTTTGCGTTGCCTGGAAATGGGCAGGGCCCTTTTAAAGGCTATCGCGCCTGACACGGTTTTAGGACATTATCACGACAGCACTCCAGGGTCAATGTAATCAATATCTTAGGACACCAGTCGAAAGAATTTAGCGAAATATGAACAGTCCCGCCATTGAATTGCAGACTTCACTCGGACCAAAGAGTCCGCTCACCATGCGCACCGTAACCGCCGATGAGGCCGGTCAACGCATCGATAATTTCCTGATGCGCCACTTCAAAACCGTGCCGCGCAGCCGGGTGTATCGGCTGCTGCGCAAGGGTGAGGTGCGGGTGAACCGCAAGCGCGTGGATGCCGAATATCGGATCCAAGAAGGCGACGAGCTGCGCTTGCCGCCGGTACGCATCGATGCGGATGCAGAGCCCGGCCGGCCTTCCACCAGCCTTCTGGAATTGCTGGAGCGCTCGGTGATTTTTCAGGACCGGCACTTGCTGGTGATCGACAAACCGGCCGGGGTCGCGGTTCACGGCGGCAGCGGCATGAGTTTCGGCGTCATCGAGGCGCTGCGCGCCTCGCGACCGCGAGAAACGCTCGAGTTGGTGCACCGTCTGGATCGGGATACCAGCGGCTGTCTGCTGATTGCCCGTGATCGCAGCACCCTGACAGCGCTGCACGCATTGATTCGCAATGGCGGCATGCACAAAACCTATTTGGCCTTGGTCGCCGGCAGCTGGCAGTTGGGTACCAAGCGCATCGATGCGCCGCTGGCGACGGACAACCGGCAACACGGCGAGCGGCACGTGCGCGTGGCCACGGCGGGTAAGGATTCGGTCAGCGTCTTCAAACCGGTGCAGTTTTTCGGCTCGCTGGCCACATTGATGGAAGTCGACATCCCGACCGGGCGAACGCACCAGATTCGCGTGCATGCTTCCTTTGCCGGTCACCCGCTGTTGGGCGACGACAAATATGGCGACCGCGAGCGCAACGCCGATCTGAAGGCTCAAGGGCTCAAGCGCACCTTTCTGCACGCCCAATCGGTGGCATTTGAGTGGCCGGGCTCCGGCGTACCATTCCACGTGAGTGCACCGCTGCCGGGCGAGCTCGCCGCCGTGCTGGATGCCATTACGCCGATGAAGCGCAAAGCTCCCAAGCACGGAGCCCCCAAGCAGGGGGCCCCCAAGCGCGGGGCACCGAAAGACGCGCGCCGTTCCAAGGGCCCGAAACGTTAGGAGCCTGTCTGAGACAGGCTCCTAGGGGAGTTCGAAACCTGCTGAGCGCAACGCCGCGCTCAATCGGATCAAGGGCAGGCCGATCAGGGCGCTCGGATCCGCACTGTCAATCGATTCGCACAGCGTAATGCCGAGTCCTTCGCTCTTGAATCCTCCGGCGCAATCGAGCGGCCGCTCTTTGGCCACATAGCGCTCGATGGTGGGCTGATCCAGCACGCGAAACGTGACTCGCGTGGTGTCAATGAATTCGAACAGCGCGCCGCCTTCTTGGCGCATCACGGCAACCGCCGTCAGAAAAACGATGCTGCGCCCCGAGCAACTTTGCAGCTGTTCGATACAGCGCGATTCGGTTCCAGGCTTACCCAACGTCAATTCTGTGCCCGCCTCGTCGACGCGAACCGCCATTTGATCAGAGCCGATCACCCAGGCATTCGGCTGCTGCGACGCCACCGCAGCGGCTTTTGCCCTGGCCAGCCGCGCGACCAGCGCCAGCGGCCGCTCACCCGGCTGAGGCGCTTCGTCTGCACCCGGAGCCATACAGGAAAAGGCCAGCCTGAGCCTTTCTAAGAGCTCTTTACGGTAGCGCGAGGTTGAGGCCAATATAAGCGGGGGCGGAGACTTCAAAAACAAAGACTTGCACCGGATTCGTTTTGACAGAGGTGGGAACGCGCCCTATTATACGCGGCCCATGGCATCGGGCTCGACTGACCGAGTGGATTGCGCGCGCTTGGCGGAAGACGCGGCGGTGTTAGAGCGCGTCTACCCTTTGAGTGAGCTGCCACGGTTGCAGGATTTTTTGGCGGATGCGCGCGGGTCGGTACGGGCACGATTCGCCTTCTCGAAATTGGCGCAGGGGCGGGCGGGTGCGACCGTCGCCGTGCAGGCGGCTCCTCGGCTGGTTTGCCAACGTTGCCTGCAGGACTTCGAATTGCCGCTGGTCAGCGACAGTGAGATTGAATTTGCGGTGAGCGATGCGGATGCCTCCGTTGAGTCGCCGCGAGAGATTTATCTGATGGATGATGGCTCGGTGTCGTTGCGCGAATTGGCCGAGGAAGAATTGCTTTTAGCGCTGCCCGTGATCGCGGCGTGCAGCACGCCGGAAGATTGCGGCCGAGCGCCTTCGCCGGACGAGCGGCAGCGGCCGTTTACCGTTTTGCAGGATTTATTGAAGAAAACTTGATAGGACAGACAACCCATGGCAGTTCAAAAAAGTAGAAAGACCCCGTCAAAGCGCGGTATGCATCGCTCCCATTCGGCGCTTGCGGCACCTGCTGTGTCGATCGACGCCAAGAGCGGTGAGACGCATTCGCGACATCGCATCTCCCGCGACGGTTTTTATCGCGGCAAGAAAGTGTTGCAGACCAAGGCGGATGCGGCAGCAGCCGAAGAATAAGCCGTCAACTTAGCCGTCGGCGAATTGCGCACCGTGTCTGCGCCGCTCCATATTGCCATCGACGCCATGAGCGGCGATCGGGGTCCGTCGGTTTCCGTTGCGGCGGCGCTCGCGGCGGCGCGCGAATTTCGCGATGTGCGTTTCACCTTGACCGGCAGGCAGGCTGATTTGGAGCGCGAGCTGGCGGGCACCGGCTTGCCCAATGTGTCATGCCTGTTCGCGACGGAAGTGGTCGAGATGACCGACCATCCGCGGGAGGCCCTGCGCCGTAAGAAAGACTCCTCGATGCGCCGTGCCATCGATCTGGTCAAGGCCAACGACGCTCACGCCTGCGTCAGCGCCGGCAACACCGGGGCGCTGATGGCCACCGCGCACTTCGTTTTGAAAATGCTGCCGGGGGTCGAGAGGCCCGCGATCGTCTCCATCATTCCTTCGCGCGGCGGTCATACCTACATGCTGGATCTTGGCGCCAACGCGTCCTGCACGCCGGCGCAGCTGTGCCAGTTCGCCGTGATGGGCTCGGTGCTCGCGGCGGACTTGGAGGGTGCGCACGAGCGGCCGCGCGTGGGCCTTCTCAACATCGGCGAGGAAGAGGTCAAGGGCAACGACGTTGTCCAGGCCGCGCACAATTTGATGGCCACCGCCGACATCAATTACGTCGGCTTCGTCGAAGGCCACGACATTTTTTCCGACGAGGTCGATGTCGTGGTCACGGACGGATTCACCGGCAACATCGCCTTGAAAGTGATGGAGGGCGCCTCGCGCCTGATCGCCAACGCGATGCGCGAAGAGTTCGTGCGCTCGCCGCTGCGCAAGCTGGGCTATCTTGCGGCGCTGCCGACCTTAAATGCGCTGCGCGCGCGGATTGATCCTCGCCGCTATAATGGCGCGGCGATGGTCGGTTTGAACGGCATCGTCATCAAGAGTCATGGAGGCACCGACCAATTTGGCTTTCAGCGCGCCATCGAGGTCGCGGTTTTGGAAGCACGCAACGGTGTGCCGGCTCGGATTGCACAGCGTTTGGGCACTTTACGCGGCGCTTGAAGGATTCCAATGTACTCAAGAATCGCCGGCACCGGCAGCTATCTGCCCGAGAAGATCCTCACCAACGCCGATCTCGAAAAGCTGGTCGACACCAGCGACGAATGGATCCGCACCCGCACCGGTATTTCACAACGTCATGTGGCGGCGGAAGGCGAGACCACCACGGATCTGGCGGAGCACGCGTCGCGCCGCGCCATGGATGCCGCCGGAGTCAGTGCAGCGGACATTGACCTGATCTGCGTCGGCACCACGACGCCGGACCTGGTATTTCCCAACGTGGGCACATTGCTGCAGGATCGGTTGGGGATTCACGGCTGTCCGGCATTCAGCTTGGAGGCGGCGTGCACGGGGTTCGTCTACGCGTTGAGCGTTGCCGATAAGTTCGTGCGGCTGGGCGAATCGAAATGTGCGCTGGTGGTCGGCGCCGAGACGTTGACCCGAATCATCGACTGGAACGATCGAGGCACGTGCGTCTTGTTCGCGGACGGCGCAGGCGCCGTGATTCTGCAGCCTTCGGCCGAGGCGGGGATTTTGAGCACGCGCCTGCATTCCGACGGCAAGTACAAAGATTTGCTCACCTACCCCGACGGCGTATCGAAGGGCTTCAAGCTGGTACGCGAGGGCAAGGCGAGCGTGCAGATGAAGGGCAACGAGGTCTACAAGGTGGCGGTCAATACCTTGGGACAATTGGTCACAGAGACGTTGAACGTCAACAACATTGATAAGTCGGAACTGGATTGGTTGATCCCGCACCAGGCGAATATTCGAATCATCGAAGCCATTGCCAAGCGGCTCGACCTTCCGATGGAGCGGGTGATCGTGACCATCGGTACACAGGGCAATACCTCGGCCGCGTCTGTGCCCCTGGCTTTGGATACTGGAATTCGCGACGGTCGGGTGAAGCGCGGCCAACTGCTCCTGCTGGAAGCGTTCGGCGGCGGATTTACCTGGGGATCGGCGCTCATTCGATATTAAAGGAGGCGGGGGAGCCATGCGCGCATGGTGGTTGTCGGCACTGCTGGTGTATGGGGCGGCCGATGCGCAAACCTTCCCGCTGGAGCCGGACCAAGTCCTGATCGGCCGGCCGCAGCAAACCGAAGCAGAACGAAAAGATACGCTGCCCGACATCGCACGCCAGAATCACCTGGGGTTCGATGAGATCATTGCCGCCAATCCCGGCGTCGATACCTGGCTGCCGGGCGCCGGGGAAATTGTCCGCTTGCCGACGCAACACTTACTGCCGGACGTACCGCGCTCCGGGATCGTCGTGAACTTGCCCGATGGCCGACTCTACTATTTTCGTACCGACTCGAGCCATCGCAGCATCGTCGAAATCTACCCGATCAGCGTCGGCCAAATGGATTGGAAGACGCCGCTCGGCGTCACGAAAATCGTTCAGAAGCAGAAAAACCCCACCTGGTATCCGACCAAGTCGGTTCGCGCCAAGCATCTTCAAGACGGCGATGTGCTGCCGCCCGCGATACCGCCCGGCCCCGACAACCCCTTGGGCGAATATGCGTTGCGGCTGGGCATCCCAGGGGGCGCCTATCTCATCCATGGCACCAACAACCCCGTGGGCGTCGGCATGCAGATCACGCACGGCTGCATCCGGCTCTATCCGGAGGACATCGCGCTCTTATTCGGCGAGGTCGTCGTGGGCACGGACGTTCGCATCGTCAATCAACGCATCAAGACCGGCTGGGTGGACGGCGCCTTGTATCTTGAGGTTCATGCTCCCTTGGAGGCCGCGCACCCCAAAGATGCCGAGGATTCGACCTCGCTGACCCGTGCGATCGTGGCGGCGACCAAGGCGCGCCGCGTCAGCGTGGATTGGGATGCCGCGGAGCGGGTATTTGCGCAGGCCGGCGGCATGCCGACGCGCATATCTCGATGACTTCCGATCGGCAGAAAAAAAAACGCCGCGGGGTTACCGCGGCGCTCAAAGTCTTCGATCAAATACTGATTACTTGGATACGGACTTCTTGAACATGCGATCGATTTTCTCGTTGATCGCTTCAATGGCAGTCGAATTTGCTTGCGCGGTCGACAGGGCCTGATTCGCCGTGCTCTGCGCGCCCGATGCAGCGGATTGAGCGCTGTTAGCCGCAGCGTGTGCGGCAGCCGCATCGCTCGAGGCCCGTGCCGTGTCGCCCTGCAGCTTGCTGACCTGTGACTTCAGGTCATCGATCTGCGCCTGGATCGGCTTGAGGTCCGTGCACCCCGCGAATGCGATGACGCAAGCCGCGGCGAGAGAGACCTTTAGTGTTGATGTCAGATTCATAAAAATATTCCCCTAGGGTTAATTCATTCGTGTCGGAAGACTCCGATGTGTTGCCACAGCGGTACAGGCCCGATAGGGACCCGCCCGCGTCGCAGCACAGTCCTACATAAAGCCAAATTCGCGCCGCGATTGCAACTGAAAATAGCGATTTGTCGGTATATCAAGACGCTTTTCTGCGTAGTTCATTTCTGACAAGCGAAAAAACATTAAAAATCCACCATGTAAATGAAAATTTTACAGCCTACGTGGAGTGAGGCAGTGGCCGGCATGGAGCGAACGGAATTCATCAGATACCGACAATCAATCGTTCCGCGCCCAAATGTTTCTTCAAAGAAACATGCCGATGCGGTTCATCCTTGGTCATAGAATTCGAGCTGGCCTCTTGAAGTGGAATTGGTTGCGAGGCGTGGCCGTCGAAGTCATGGTTGTCGAGAATGAGAATGCGGCAAGGATGCGATCCTCGAATGAACCGAGGGTGACTGCCCCGCAGGGCGGAGCAGCGAAAGCTGGCAGCGGGGGAGTCTCGCGGCGGGGAATCTTTGGATTTAAGGGTCTGACTTGCCAACGCTCGCAGACTGTATATAATAACAGTCACTGTCTACATATACAGGTGATGCATGTCGGACCTTACGCCCCGTCAAACTCAGATCCTTAGACTGATTCAAAACGCCATTTCCGAAAGCGGCATGCCACCAACCCGTGCGGAAATAGCGCGTACGCTGGGTTTCAAATCACCGAATGCTGCCGAAGAACACTTGCGTGCCCTGCAGCGCAAAGGCGTGATCGATCTGATTCCGGGAGCTTCTCGCGGCATTCAACTCAAAGACATTCTGCGTGAACAATTGGGTCTGCCGCTCATCGGCCGCGTCGCTGCCGGCCGCCCGATCCTGGCTGAAGAGCATATCGAAAAGCGCTATCAAATCGATCCGCAACTATTCCAGCCGCAGCCGCATTATCTGCTGAAGGTGCAGGGCATGAGTATGAAAAATGCCGGCATCTTGGACGGTGATTTAGTGGCCGTACATCGCACGCCTGAGGTGCGCAATCGTCAAATCGTGGTCGCGCGTTTGGAAAACGAGGTCACGGTCAAACGGTATCGACAAGAAGGCGCGATCGTATGGCTGCTGCCTGAAAACGCCGACTTCGAACCCATTCGCATCAATCTCAAAGAACAACCCATGATTATCGAAGGGGTGGTCGTCGGTGTCCTGCGTCGCGGTAAAGATGTGGATGCTGCGTGAGATACCACTTGCCGATATTTTGGCCGATGCGCGTGTCTGGAAGTTAAAAGACGCCTCGGCTGCCCCCGCTCGTCCGGTTTGGTCCACCGGTAAGAGCTCGCTGGATGCCCGCTTGCCGGGGGGTGGGTGGCCGACGGCGTCGCTCATCGAAGTGTTGCTGGATGAGACCGGTCTTGGCGAAGTGCAGCTTTTTTTGCCGGCGCTGGTGGCATGCCAACGCAGCACCCAAGCCGGCAGTGAAGCGCCATGGCTGGTTTGGATTGCACCCCCCCATGAACCTTATGCGCCTGCCTTAGCGCAGCAGGGGATCGAGCTGGGGCGTTTGCTGGTGGTTCGGCCCAGTACTGCCACCGAGGCTTTATGGGCCGCTGAACAGGCTTTGAGTTCCGGTGTCTGCGCTGCGGTTTTGCTCTGGCTGAAGGGCACCGATGATCGCTGGCTGCGGCGCTTGAAGCTCGCAGCCGAAGCCGGCGGTTCGCTCGGCGTGTTGTTTCGTCCCGCGAGACATCGCTTTGAATCCTC
>Ga0193729_1000486_pt1 | contig 20844 bp, 19 predicted proteins | sample U1c2metaG_FD_143036 | JGI IMG/M metagenome (GOLD analysis project Ga0193729, IMG submission 143036) | Soil microbial communities from a riparian zone of the East river system, Colorado, United States - U1c2 | ecosystem: Environmental > Terrestrial > Soil > Riparian zone | place: USA: East River...
AGGTCGCCTTTGGGGATCGGTTCTCGCAACGCGAACGCGAACAAATCGCGCGCGAATCATTTCAAAATTTTGCGCGGACAATGCTTGATCTTTTGTGGAGCCCGCGTCTGACGCGCGAAAATTTTCGCGATTACATCGAGTTCGAAAACTTGGAAGAGATCGACCGAGCGACCGGACCCGAGCGCACCTTCATCAACGCTTGTTATCACTACAGCAATTTCGAATGGTTCAGTCTGGCAAGTGGGTATTCGGGATTGGGCGGCACAATCATTTCACAGGAGTTCAAAAATTCATTGCTCGATCCGATTTTCAAAAAATTGCGCGAACAATCAGGACACGAATTAATCCCGCGACAGGGCGGGATCGTTCGTCTTTACAAAGTGCTTCGGCGAAAAGGGCGAACTGCGTTGCTTGTCGATCTTACACTGCATCCGAGAATGCCGTCAGTGGCGATCGACTGTTTCGGTCTGAAAGCGAGCGTGACTTCCGCGCACGCGTGGCTGAACGAGCAGACCGGCGCGCCGATCATTCCGGCGCATACCGAGCCGCTGGCGAATGGCCGGTATCGGGTGGTGTTTCATCCGAAAATCGAAACCGAGGGTCGCAGTTATCAGCAAATCGCGCAGGCCTGCTGGAATTCGTTCGAACCATACGTTCGCAAAAACCCCGCGCCGTGGCTTTGGATGTATAAACAATGGCGATACAAACCGGCCAAGGCCGATCGGCCGTATCCGTTTTACGCGCGAACGCATGGCCGTTTCGACAAACAAATCAGCGCGGCAAAACTGGTTTCGGCGAGAACCTAACGTGATCCAAACGGTTGACAAAAGTCCATGCTCCTTCTCAAGTACGGCCATGCGAATCATTTCCCGCCTGGCTTTTGTCGCTGTTCCAGTCGCTGTTTCAATGCTTACGGGTTGCCAAACCGGAGGTCTGCTCTCCCGCGCTGGCGGCGGGCCATATCACGTTACCGCTTACAAGCCGAATGATCCCTCTGCCGTGCGCGTGAAAGTTTCATTGTCGAAACAAAACGTTTACGTGATGGAAGGCGATCGCTGTCTGATGGCAGCGGCGGTCTCGGTTGGCTTGCCTAACAAACCTACGCCGCGCGGCAGTTTCACAATTTACTCGAAGCAGGAACACAAACGCTCCGGCTCCTACGGTTTCAGTGTCCGCGGCAATAGCGTCACTCCATGCAGCGGCAATTGCGGAGGAAGTTACGTCGGTTACCCGATGGGCTACTGGTGCGAGTTCGCACCGGGCTACGGATTTCATCAGGGCTTTGTCCACCCCGTCCCTCGGACGCACGGCTGCATTCGTTTGAAAGGCGAGGCTGCCCCAAAATTTTATGCGCTGATGCGAATTGGGACTCCGGTCAACATCGCCAGCAGCCAGCCTGAAGACGAGACCATCGGTGCGAAAGTGCAACGAGTGGACGACTCACGGACGCCGGATCCCGACCCGCATATCATGATTTCCGACGCCGCCTTTCAAAAACCAACCGGCACGTTGCTCGAATAGGCTTCCTGCGGCAAATTAGCCGCAGGACATTGTGAGCACGAACCTCATTTCCAGCGGAACGACGGCGCGCGAAAAGGTCAACTTGCGTACGCCGGACGTGATGGCCGCGGTGCAGGAACAGGTCGAGCAGCATTATCGCAGCGACATCGTCGACAAAGTCCGTCGCGCCGGCGGAATTATTCGCGTTGGTGAAACGACGGTGCGGCTGGCCAAGGAATTCGGGTTCTGTTACGGCGTCGAGCGCGCGATCGATCTCGCTTACGCCGCACGAAAAGTTTTCAAAGACCGCCGGCTCTTCATCGTTGGCGAGATCATCCACAATCCTGAAGTAAACCAGCAGATCGCGTCTCTCGGGATCAAGAACCTAACCGGGGCAAACAAGCAGGCGGACATTTCCGAACTTGGCCCTGAGGACGTTGTCATCGTGCCCGCTTTTGGAACTGAATTGTCGATCCAACAACAAATCAAGGACCGCGGCTGCCAGATCGTGGACACAACGTGCGGTGACGTGATGAGCGTTTGGAAACGTGTCCGGAAATACGCGAGCGAGTCGGCCACCTCCATCATTCACGGAAAAGCCGAGCACGAAGAAACCAAGGCGACGAGCTCGCGCGCGCTGGGCGATGGCAAAGGGCATTATCTTGTCGTCCTCACCCTCGCCGACACCGATTATGTTTGTAATTACATTCGCCACGACGGCGACAAACAGGCGTTCCTGGACAAATTCCGCGGCGCATATTCGCCAGGGTTCGATCCGGACGTACATTTGAAAACGGTGGGCGTGGCCAACCAGACCACGATGTTACGGGGTGAGACCGAGGAAGTGCAGCGCCGGGTGCGGCGAGCGATCGTCGATCGTGACGGCCCCGACCTGGCGGAGAAGAATTTTCGTTTCTTCGATACCATCTGCGGCGCCACTCAGGAACGTCAGGATGCGTTGCGCGAGTTACTCGACGTCAAAATGGATTTGCTTCTCGTAGTTGGTGGTTACAACAGCTCGAACACATCTCACCTCGCCGAAATGGGCGAGGAAAGATTGCCAACGTACTTTGTGCTGAATGCATCCCGGCTGGTCTCACGGGATGAAATCAAGCATTACAATATTCATGAGAAACGCGAAGTCGTTTCGCATTTTTGGCTGCCAAGTGGACCGGCCGTGGTTGGAATCACTGCCGGTGCGTCTTGTCCGAACAATCTGATCGAAGAAACATTGATCAGGCTTTTCGAGCTCCGCGGAATTCCTCGCCAGCAACTCGAGCTCGCCGCCTAAGATCGACAATAGAGGGACACGCGCCGTCGTGTCCCCAAAGTCCCGATCCTCTCGACGCTCCACTCAGTCGCGGTCCCGAAGCGGCGGGTGAGGGTCGATTTGCAAATATGCGCAGCCTTGACACACAAGATCGAGATCGTGCAGCCTGACCACCCATGAACTCTCTGAATCGGTTTGCGGACCCGTTTTATTGCATAATGCGTTTGGTCGTCGGGCTGATGTTTGCTTGTCACGGACTCGATAAAATATTCGGCACGTTCACAGCGAAAGAAGCGCTTCCGCCCTTGATGGCGTTCGGCGGCTGGGTGGAGATCGTTTGCGGGTTTCTGGTTGCCTTTGGTTTGTTGACGCGGCTGGCCGCGTTCGTCGCTTCCGGTGAAATGGCGGTCGCGTTTTTCATGATGCACGCGCCGAAGGGTTTGATTCCTTACGTAAACAAGGGCGAGTTGGCGGTGGTTTACTGTTTTGTCTTTTTCTACATCTTCCTGCGCGGCTCAGGTAGCTTGAGCATCGACGCGATGATGGGCAGAGGAAAAGCAGCCACTGCGACGCCATCGACTGCTTAGGCTTTTGTCATTTCGAGCCAAGTCGAGAAATCTCTCAATGTTTTCGATGAAACATGCCGTCGGCTTACTCGTGCTGGTTTTCTTAGCACGCTCCGTTTCTGCGCAGGAATTCAAGGATTTTGGCAAGGACCGGTTGAACAGTTCGCCGCGTCATGGTGAATGGGTCGACCTCAAATCAGGCGACCGCACGATCAAAGCGTTCGTCGTTTATCCGGAATCGAAAAACAAAACACCGGTCGTTTTAGTGATTCAGGAGATTTTTGGACTAACGGATTGGTTGCGCAGTTTGTGTGATGAGCTGGCCGAGAACGGTGTTATTGCCGTCGCCCCGGATCTCCTCAGTGGCCAAAAATACGAAGACGGTGACGCTGCAGGCAAAGCAACCCACGCGTTGCCCAAGGAGCAGGTGATCAGCGATCTGAATGCGGCGGCCGATTACGCACTGAAGATCCCGGCGTGCAATGGAACGCTGGCGGTTTGTGGATTTTGCTGGGGCGGGGGATGGGCTTTTCAGTATGCCGTGATCAATCCGAAACTGAAAGCAGCGTATTCATTTTACGGAGTCGCAGTTGATAACGCCGACGACGTCAAAAAGATTGCGTGTCCGGTTTACGGATTTAACGCCGAGAACGACGAGCGCGTGGATGCGACCATTCCGAAAGCGGAAGAACTCATGAAAGCCGCTGGGAAGAAATATGAGCCGGTCATCTACAAAGGCGCCGGTCACGGATTCATGCGCTCGGGCGAGCCGAATAATCCGAACGTTCGCGAAGGCGACAAAAAAGCACGCGACGAAGCCTGGACACGCTGGAAAACGCTGCTGAAGCAGCTGCCATAAGTCGGTGGTAGGATTCTTCGCGGGCTGTCGCTAGAAATTCGTCAGACGTGTGCCGACAAAATTTGTGGCGGGCCGCGATCCTCGTCACGTTCGCGGCTATATTGGTTCCGGGCTATGAAAATCCTTAAGTTTGGTGGTTCTTCGCTTGCTACAACCGATTGCATCCGGGGTGTCGCCAGGATCGTTCTTGAGCAAGCGCGGCGAGGACCGGTCATCGTAGTGCTTTCCGCTTTTCAGGGCGTGACCAACCAGCTTCTCGATTGTGCGCGGCTGGCGGAAAAGAATGATCGGCGCTACGACGCGGCGTGGAAAAAAATCGCCGGCCGCCACCGCTCGGCGGTCGACAGTCTGGTCGGTCGACGTCGAGGTATCCGAATCCGATCCCAAGTCGATACACTTCTCGGCGATTTGCATGACGCGCTTCACGGCGTCCAGCTCTTAGGTCACAGTCCACCACGTGCGCTCGATCTAATCGTGAGTTTCGGCGAACGGCTGTGCGCGCTAATCGTGGCGGCACATCTTGCGCGGGTTCATCCCGCCCGGTTTGTTGACGCGCGACAACTCGTAGTCACGGACAACCAGTTCACGAACGCGAACGTGATCTTTAGCAAAACGAATCGCGCGGCGCGACGATACTTTACAGACCTGTTCCAACTTCGCCGCCGCCGGCCGATACCTGTCGTGACCGGATTTATTGGATCGACCAGCGACGGCCAAACTACAACAATCGGCCGCAATGGATCCGATTACACGGCCGCCATTCTAGGCGCCGCTCTTGGCGCCTCCGTGATTGAGATCTGGACGGATGTCGACGGCGTCTTGAGCGCCGATCCGAAGGCGGTCGCACCTGCGTTTGTTTTGCCGCGGATCACATACGAAGAAGCGATGGAGTTGTCGTATTTCGGCGCGAAGGTGCTTCACCCCGCCGCGATTGCTCCGGCCGTAGCCAGGCGAATTCCGCTTCTGATCAAGAATACATTCCATCCAGAGGAGCCGGGTACGCTCATTTCGGGTGCTCGCAGTGATGGCGATCAACTTGCGAAGGGGATCAGCTCAATCGCGGGACTGACGCTCCTTACCATTCGGGGCCTGAGCATGGTTGGAGTTCCCGGAATCGCCGAGCGATTATTTCGTGCGCTGGCATCTCGCGGCGTCAACGTCATCCTCATCTCCCAAGCTTCATCCGAGCACACGATTTGTTTCGCCGTCCGCGAGGCCGACACGACTTTAGCGATTGCGGCCGTGCGTCACGAATTTCGGTTCGAATTCCAGAACCATTTGACATCGCTCGATGAAAAACCAAATCAAGCGATCATCGCGGTCGTCGGCGATGAGATGAAAGGGCACCCTGGTGTCTCTGGCAAAGTGTTCGGAGCACTTGGCCGGCATAACATTAATATCAGCGCGATTGCGCAGGGCGCGTCAGAACGCAACATCTCTTGCGTCATCGACGTGGCGCAGCAAGCGCGTGCGCTGAATATCATCCATCAGGCGTTCTTCGAAGTCCGCAAACGCCTCGCGCTTGTCGTAATCGGCGTCGGAAATATCGGTAGAACGCTACTGCGACTACTGCGCGAGCGGCGCGCGTATCTGCTTGCCCGTGGATTCGATGTCACGGTGGTTGGCGTGGCCAATAGCAAGTGGTTTGCGCTCGAGGGTAACGGCATCAATCTCGCACGCTGGCGCGATAGATTATCCGCTTCGCGAAGACGGATGGATCCGCAGGTCCTGGCAAGGGAAATCGCAAAACTCGAGTTGACCGACGCAGCGGTAGTTGATTGCACGGCCGCCGATTCAATCGTGAAGGCGTATCCCGATTTTGTCAGAGCGAATCTGCACATCATCACGCCGAACAAGCGCGCGAACGTGTTGCCGTGGCGACAATACGCGGCCCTGATGGAGCTTTTGCGAAAGCGGCAGAAGTACTTTCTAGATGAAGCCAACGTTGGCGCGGGACTGCCTATCATGTCGACGCTGCGCGACCTGATCGCCAGCGGAGACGTGATCAGGAAGGTGGAAGGCATTTTCTCGGGCACGCTGAGCTATCTGTTCAATAGTTTTGATGGGAGCATGCCATTTAGCGCTCTCGTGCGAACAGCTTACCAGACCGGGCTGACCGAGCCGGATCCGCGCGATGATCTCTGCGGTCAGGACGTCGCTAGAAAGTTGCTTATTCTCGCGCGCCAAAGTGGATCGAAATTGGAAATCGCGGACGTCCAGGTTGAGAGCCTGGTTCCTCGAAGTTTGGCGCTGAGGCCATTCTCGCACCGATTTTTCAGCTCATTGGCTAAGCACGATTGCGAAATGGCAGAACGATTGAAACGCGCGCAATCGCGCGGCGCAGTGCTGCGATACGTCGGCACGCTGGAAGGCGGTCGCGCGCGTGCCGGAATCAGAGAGTTCCCGCACGATCATCCAATCGCCGCTACCAAGGGCAGCGACAACATCATCGCATTTACGACGAAGCGTTACTCGCGTACCCCCCTCGTTGTTCAGGGCCCGGGGGCAGGCGCGGATGTTACGGCGATGGGCGTTTTCTCCGATATCCTCAAGTTGCTCAATTACCTGCCGCACTAGGATCCGGAACTATTTTTTCACGCCTTCGAGTTCATCCGTGAGGTCGCCCGCACCGTAAACCTTGCGGAGCGCTTCACTGATGGCCGCGGAATCGACGGAAACGGCACGCGCCTGCGTGTCTGTGTAAATGCAATCGAGAACGAGCGACTGGATGTTGCCGTCGAAAATGATTCCGACAAATTCGTTTGCCTTATTGACGACGGGGCTGCCGCTGTTACCGCCGATGATGTCGGCGTCGGAAACGAAATTGAAATGCGTCGCCAGATTCAAACTGGATTTTTTGTCGATCCAACGCTTGGGCAAATCGAACGGTTCTTTATTGTTATGCTCGGCCGCGCGCTCGAACAAGCCTTGAAAATTCGTAAACGCCGGAACCGGCTTTCCGTTTTCTTCGTAACCGCGCACCGTTCCGTAAGAAAGCCGCAAGGTGAAAGTCGCATCCGGATAATTGCTCGTTCCTTCAATCGCAAACCGCGCCTTCGCGATCTCGGCATAAGCTTGCTGTTTGATTTCTTCCTGCGTCTCAAAGGTTTTCTTCGCCGTGCGCGCAGTCGAATCGATCGCCCGCGCCAGATCGATCATCGGATCGCGCGCGGCATCGACCGCTGCTTTGCCTCCGGCATAAAGCTTTTTCCGAATCGCGACAACCCGGAGTTGCGTCCCTTTGATCAGTTCAAACGCGCGATCATGCGGCGATTTATCGCCGAGCACAGTTTTGACGAGCGGATGCTGCGCGCCAAACGCGTTGCAAAGATCAGTCAACGAATCGGTGAGCGTCAGCAACTCGACATCGTCGTAAATCGGTTCGGCGGAAAAAAGTTCGAGCTCGAGCGACTCCCGGTTGCTGTCACGAAATTCCTGGAATCGTTCGTTGTTCGGCTTGGCGCGCTCGTCCGCGGCGCGCACGAGGAGCCGCGCGTATTTGAAGAGCGTGCTGTAAAGCGCGCGGGGCTGGCGATAAATCCCAAACTTCGGACGCTCCTGCTCAAAATAACTATAAATCAGGGCGTTCTTCGCGATCTCCTGCTGCGCTTTGTTGATTCGATCGTAGGCGGAGACTGTCGATCTTACCTTTGGATCGGCGGAAATCGCGTCGCGCAATTTTTGCTCGCGCGCTTGCAGCGCCTTCCAAACTTCAGGATCGAGCAACCCGGCGAGATAACCGTCGTAACGCTTCCGATTGTTCGTGACCCCGAAATAATCTTCACGCACGCGGCGGGAATTTTCGAAAGAGCGTTCGCCGAAACTGTGCAACAAGACTTCACGGCGCTTGAAGAACGACAGAAATCGCGGGAGCTCGCGGTCGCGCATGTCGGCCAGTTCATCGAGGGTAAGTTGCCGGTCGGTCTTGGCCGGATGACCGCTGACGAAAGTGAGTTCGCCGTCGGCAGGCCCGTGCGCACTGAATTTCAGGTAGTTATCGATCTTCGCCGGTTGGCCGTTTTCGTAAGCGCGGAAAATGCAGATATCGAGATCGAATCGCGGATATTCGAAGTTGTCCGGGTCCCCGCCATAAAACGCGATCTGCTGTTCGGGCGCAAAGACGAGGCGGACGTCATCGTAACGCTTGTACCGGTAAAGATGGTAAGCGCCGCCTTGATAAAGCGTGATGACGTTTGAACGGAGTCCGGTTTTGTCTTTGCTTTCTTTTTCGATCGCCGCAATCGCGCCCTGACGTGCATCGGCAGCCTGCTCGCTTGTCATCTCTGATTTCACCGCGGAATTCACGCGCGCGGTCACGTCTTCGATCGACATCAGGACGTTGAGCTCGAGATCGACGCATTTCTTCTCGTCGGTCCGCGCCTTGGCGTAAAAGCCGTCGCGGAGATAATTGTGCTGTTCGTCCGAGAATTTCTGAAGCGCATCAGCTCCAACGTGATGATTGGTGATGACCAAACCATCGGTGGACACAAACGAACCGCTCCCGCCGGAACTGAACCGAACGCTCGATTTTTGCAGATGATCGAGCCACTGTTTGCTCGGCTCGAAATTATATTTTTCTTTGAGCTGCTTTGTTGGCGGCGCGGTATAGAGCCACATTCCCTCATCGCCAAATGCGCGATCGCTCAGGCTGGTCAGCAACACGCACAGAAAGAGAAGCGAGACGAGGTTTCGCATCCGGCCACAGTAATCGTGGTGCGATTGTCGACAAGCCGGTCAGGCCCGCGATCCCGAGCCGCGCTTGCGGATGCGAACGAGGCCAGGGATGGCGGTAGCGCCCAGAACAAGCAGGACCATCAAAATAATTGCATACTCGACGATCGCGAACGCCGCTGAGGTCAACCTCGCCAAAACGTGCACCATTAATGTCTAAGACCGCAGGTGGCCCTCACTGGTTACAAAAAGTTGCCGCGTGAGCTTGAGGGCACTCAACCGTGGACATCGAGCCAGAGCGGTATCACGATTGGACACGTGTTTGGCATTAAAGGTCGACAGATTGAACGGCTCGATTTCATCGTCGCAGGTGCGCAGAAGTCGGGCACGACGGCGCTCCATTATTTTTTGAGAAAGCATCCCCAAATCGCGTTGCCGGAGCGGCAAGAGCTCCACTTTTTCGATGACGAGGAGATTTTTTCCCGGCCGGTCGATTACCAACTGCTACATAGACATTTTCGAAAGCCTCCGGTTCGATTACTGCCAGTCCGGCTCGGACTCGCCGGGGAAGTCACGCCGAGTTATTTGTATTGGAAGCCGGCGATGGAGCGGATTTGGAATTACAACCGGCAAATCAAACTCATCATCCTGCTGCGAAATCCGAGCGATCGCGCGTTCGCGCACTGGAACATGCAACGCTTCAAGGACCGCGAGCCGCTCGATTTTCTGACCGCGCTGAAAGAAGAGCCGAGACGGATCGCGCAGCCGCTGACGATTGAATCGCGGCGCTTTGCCTATGTCGATCGCGGTTTTTATTCCAGGCAACTCGAACGGGTCTTCAAATTTTTTCCGCGAGAACAAGTGCACGTCGTGAAGTTCGAAAATTTTCGCGATCGAAAGCAGGAAACGCTGGACGGGATTTTTAAATTTCTTGGCGTGAAATCATTGCCTCGCGTTCGTGACAAAGATCGAAACGTGGTGCCGTACGAGCGCACGATGACGCCGGAAGAGCAAAAATATCTTTCCGAAGTTTTCTCACCCGAGATAACGAAGCTCGAGCAAATGCTCGGGTGGGATTGCTCGGATTGGAAAGGTAGAGGCGGTTGATTCGTTCGCTTCCCGCTCACTCACCCTCTCGGGCTTTCCCGTCTATGTCGCTCGGCTCCCGCCGGCTCCATTCACCGAACCGATCCGAGCCGGATTGGCATTTGCGGGCGATTGAGGTCAATCGCCCCTACCTGTCTGCTTAAATCGCGGCCTTTGATTTGGATCCGCGCCCAACAACGCTTTCGACCGAAAAATCCGTGCGCCTTGCGACAAAAAAAATTCGCGCAGCTGCGGAGTAAAAAAGGAGGAGCCGTCGTGGCGCGGATTAAAGTCGAGAAGCAACCGGCCATCTTCGTTCAAGAAACGCGTCCGAATGTCGTTGATGAAAAATTCCCAATCGGCGGCCGACCATTCAACGCCGTCGCGAACGTGGCCGATCCGGTGAAAACAGATGCGGTGCGCAGTCACGAGATCGAATTTCCCCCCGAGATCGGGGAGGGGCGTTTGTCGCTCGATCCGACCGATAACGCGCGGAACATCGAGGAGCGCAGTGGTGGCGCGGAAGAGCGGCTCGTTGTCGGTATCAAGGCCGAGAACCTCGTGGCCGAAGAATTTGCAAATGTAGAGAAAATAACCGGCGCCGCAGCCAAGATCGACAATCCGGATTGGTGGCGCGCGATCGAGCCAAAGATCTTGGGCGCGCTCGATATTGATCTCGATCCAGTAAACAACATCTTCGAAACGGTTGATCCGCGGCGAGCCTGGCCGATAGGGATATTGCTCCCGCAGTTTCTCGAACTGCGCGCGATCCAGTGTTTCCAAAATGCGCCGTTTGTTGACGGGATGGGCTCCGCGACTGAGATGTTCGAACGCGCTGGCGAAGAAATCGGTCGAAAGTAACTTCTGGAGCTTGCGTGACAATTTCATTGCTGCCAACTAATGCTGCGCACTAAATGACGACTTTGCTGATCAGCGGTAACAGATGCAACAAGTGAAACGAATTCCTCTGGCTGGGAAAATGGATCGACATCTCCGAATGAGCCGGGGCGGAGCGAAATGAAAAAGGTCCCGCTTTCCCGCGTTTTCGTGAACGACGAAGTCCGTGAGGCGGGCATGCGCGCGATCAATTCGGGCTGGTACATTCTCGGAAAGGAGTGCGAAGCGTTCGAAGCCGAGCTGGCTGCCTACGTCGGGACGAAAGAAGCGGTCCTTTGTTCGTCGTGGACGACCGGCGCCTTGATGCTGCATCACGCCATGGGAGTTTGCCCCGGCGACGAAATTCTCGTTCCATCGCACACTGCGTTTCCATCAATTGAACCGATGATTCATCGGGGCGCGCGGCCGGTTTTCATCGACATCGACGAGACCTACTGCATCGATGTCGATCTTCTGGAGGCATCAATGAGTGAACGCACGGTCGGGATCCTTCCAGTCCATCTTTACGGGCATGCCGCGAACATGGATGGAATTCTTCTGGCCGCGAAGAAACACGGGCTCTGGGTGGTCGAGGATTGCGCCCAGGCTTTTGGCGCGCAGTATCGCGGCCAACGCGTCGGTTCGATCGGGGGCGCCGGCGCGTTTTCGTTTTATCCGTCGAAAAATCTCACCGTCATGGGCGATGGCGGCTGCATCACCACGAATGATTCCGTTCTCGCAGGCAAACTGCGAATGCTGCGCAATCACGGCGAGAAATCAAAGTACGTGCACGACTTCGTTGGTTACAATTTTCGTTTCAACGAAATTCAGGCGGCGATCGGTCGGGTCGAGCTGCGTAACGTCGAGAACTTGAACGATCATCGGCGAGACGTTGCGGCGCGTTACAACGATCGCTTGGAGGGCGTCGTGCAAATTCCGCCGGAACGGCCATGGGCCCGCGCGGTTTATCATATGTATGTCATCCGGACCGAGCGGCGGGACGCACTGGCGGAATTCTTGAAGGAAAAAGGGATCGGAACCGGAATTCATTATCCGGTGCCGAACCATCAGCAGCCAGCCATCATCAAATCGTGTTCCGACCTGCCGCGCTTGCCGACGACGGAAGAAGTCGTGACTCAAATTCTTTCGCTTCCCATTTACGGCGATATGCCGATGGAAGATGTCGATTACGTTTGCGACGTTATCCTGGAATTTTTCGGCAAGTTCACCACGGCGAATCCGTCCGGTGGCGGAAAATGATGATGCCGGAACTTGAGCAGCTAAATTACCTATGAATCTTCTATCCTTTATTGCCACGACGTGGTTCGGCCACGAACATCGTTTTCTCGGCCTCGACTGGAATTATCTCGTGATTCTCGGCTTGATTGGGACCGCCACCTTCTCGATGCGTTTTCTCGTCCAATGGTGGGCGTCGGAACGACAGGGCGAGAGCGTGATCCCGGTGTCGTTCTGGTACTGGAGTATCGCCGGCAGCATCATCATGTTCCTGTATTTTCTTTTCCGGCGCGATCCGGTTGGAATCCTGGCTTATCTGCCAAATTCTATCATTTACATCCGCAATCTGATGCTGATTCGGAAACGTCGGCTCGCTTATACCGCAGCCAGCTCGTCGCAAACGCCGCGCGAAAACAGCTAGAGATCGAATGGCTGGTAAAGATCGACGCGTTGACGCTTACATTAAGCGGGCCGCGCCGTTTGCCAGCCCGATTCTGAAACATTTGCGCAAAGTCGTTCACGCCGGTTGTCCGGATGTCGAAGAAACGATCAAGTGGAATTCACCGTTCTTCGAGCACAAGGGAATCATTTGTTTTATGGCCGCCTTCAAGCAGCATTGCGTTTTTGGTTTTTGGAAAGGCGCGTTGATCTTTGGCGCGAAACACAAAGGCGCGATGGGGCATTTCGGCCGGATCACTTCGATCAACGATTTGCCAGGCGCGAAAACTTTGACGGGCTACGTTCGGAAGGCCGCGGAACTAAATGAAGCCGGCGTTAGGAAATCGCGTCAGCGATCGCCTGCGAAACAAAAGGTAAGCGTTCCGCCCGATCTGAAAGCGGCGCTGCAGAAAAATGCGAAAGCGCGGAAGACATTTGAAAATTTCAGTTACAGCCACAAAAAAGAATACGTGGACTGGATAGCTGACGCGAAGCGGGACGAAACGCGGAAACGGCGATTGCAAACTACGATGGAATGGCTGGCCGAAGGCAAACCGCAGAATTGGAAATATCTCTAAGAGAGCGGCGCGAACATTTCAGCCGGCGGTGAGCTCGTCCATTGCTGCCCATTCTCGATCGCGAGCGTGGACGAATGAAGAGCGTGACGCGGTAGGAGTAACTGGTGTTCGAGCTTCGCAGTCCAACCGGTCTCGATAAATTCGAGATAGAGCTTCTCATCAGGTCCGTAGATTTTGTCACCGACGATCGGGTAGCCGAGCGAGGCGAGATGCACACGAATCTGGTGTGTGCGACCGGTTTTTGGAATTGCGCGAATCAGAGCAAAATGGCTTCCCGACGATGTCGATCTTGTGAATCGCTTTTCTACTCGAAACTCGGTCTGCGCGGGCGCTCCATCAGGATGAATCATTTGCTTCAGCCAAATCGCTGACGCTTGATGCTTGCCCTGTCGATCCATCGGGGCATCGACAATTTTGGTTTCCCATTCCGGCCAGCCCCAAACCATCGCGAGATATTCTTTGTGCAAACGATGCTCTTGCATGAGCAATCCGAACCGCCGCGCGGCCGCAGCCGTTTTCGCGACCAGGACAAGTCCACTTGTTTCGCGATCCAATCGGTTGACGATTGAAACCTGCCCGCCATTCGCGATCTCGAAGGCGAGGAGTTCGCGCAGTTCTTTCCAAAGGGTGGTGCGTTGGTTGGGTTTGGTTGGATGCGTCAACAAAAACGCAGGCTTGTCGACCACGATGTACTCTGCTGTCTCATCGACGATTTCGAAATCGGGCGAAGTCACAGCTGAAAACATTGCGCCAAGAATATCCGAGCGATGCTATTAAATGACGAATACCCAATGTCGAATGACGAAATCGAAAGTCTGGCTTGGCTCATTCCTTATTCGATCATTCGGGCTTATTTCGTCATTTGTCATTCGGGCTTCGTCATTGATCAGCCATACGTTGACTTGACCTTGCTGGGAAAACCGCTTTACGTAAACGCCTTACTTTTCATCTCCCAGGAGAGCTGCGCCGTGGACCTAAAAGACATCAAAGCACTCATCGATTTGATGAAGAAGAACGATCTCTCCGTTTTCGAGATGGAGAAGGACGGCTTTCGTATCAAACTGCAAAAAGGTTTGGGCGATCAACCGATTATATCGTCGACAGCTGCGCCGACACTGATGGCGCCGGCGGTTACCAATGGTCCAGGAACTTCGGCCGAAAGCGCATCGCTCAAAGATATTGTTTCCCCAATGGTCGGCACGTTTTACGAGGCGGCCTCGCCGGACGCTTCACCGTTTGTCGATGTTGGAACAAAAGTGAACGAGGACACGGTCGTTTGCATTATCGAGGCGATGAAAGTGATGAACGAAATCAAGGCGGAAACCAGCGGGGTCATTGCCGAAGTCGTGGCCGAGAACAGCAAGCCAGTCCAATTCGGCCAGGTCCTTTTCCGCGTGCGATAATTGAGTGCGGCTCGCCGATTTGGCGGAAGCAACGGATGTTCGAAAAAGTCCTGATTGCCAATCGCGGTGAAATTGCGCTGCGCGTCATTCGCGCGTGCAAGGAGCTCGGCATTCGCACGCTTGCGGTTTATTCGGACGCGGACGTCGACTCGTTGCACGTGCAGCTTGCCGACGAAGCGATTTGCATCGGCGCGGCGCCGAGCTCGGAAAGTTATTTAAAGATCGACCGGATCATGAGCGCCGCGGAAGTGGGCGACGTCGACGCGATTCATCCCGGCTACGGTTTTCTGGCCGAGAACGCGCACTTCGCCGAAGTGGTTGAGAGCTGCAAGATCAAGTTCATCGGGCCGCCTTCACACGTGATTCAAAAAATGGGCGACAAAGATTTGGCGCGTGCCTGCGCTCGGAGATCCGGTGTGCCGGTCACGCCGGGAAGTGACGGCGTGGTCGAGACCGACAAAGATGCGGTGAAGGTCGCGAAAAAGATCGGCTATCCAGTGATGATCAAGGCGGTTGCGGGTGGCGGCGGCCGGGGAATGCGCGCGGCCCACAACGAAACCAGTTTAATTGCCGGATTTCACAATGCGCGTCTCGAGGCAGAGAAGGCGTTCGGCAACTCCTCTGTTTACATCGAGAAACTGATTTTGAATCCGCACCACATCGAATTTCAAATCGTGGCCGACCGTCACGGCCGCGTGGTGCATCTCGGCGAGCGCGATTGTTCAATTCAGCGCCGCAACCAAAAAGTGATCGAAGAATGTCCGTCACCGATCGTGACTCCGTCGCTGCGGAAGAAAATGGGAAATGCCGCGGTCAAGCTCGCCAAATCCGTCGGCTACGAAAACACTGGCACGATCGAGTTTCTGGTCGATGAAGATCGCCGTTTCTATTTCATGGAAATGAACACCCGACTTCAGGTCGAACATACGATCACCGAAGAAGTTTACGGCTGCGATTTGGTGAAGGAACAAATCCGCATCGCTGCGGGTGAACCTTTATCACCGCACGTCGCTCACGCTGTGCCGCGCTCGCATGCGATTCAATGCCGGATCAACGCCGAAGATCCGGCCAGCAATTTTCAACCGTCGCCCGGCCGGATTACGTTTTACTACGCGCCCGGCGGCCGCGGCGTTCGGATCGATTCGCACGCTTACACCGGTTATGTGGTGCCGCCGTATTACGATTCTCTGATTGCAAAAATAATCACGATCGGAGCGACGCGGAATTCAGCCATTGATCGCATGCGCCGCGCGCTCGACGAGTATTACGTCGCTGGAATTAAGACGACGGTGCCTTTTCATGCCGCGATCATGCGCAGCGGCGCGTTCCGCGAGGGCAAATACGACACCGGTTTCGTCGAGCGGATGATGAGCTCGGAGGCTTTTGAGCTGAAGCCGCCGCCGGTGCGGCTCCACGAATAAAAGCTTTGCGAAATCTAACCGATTGCCACCTCTACGGTATTCTCGATCTCGGTTACGTTGTTATGGCCGATCTCGAAGGTGTGGCGAAGGCGATGATTGACGGCGATGTCGATCTTGTCCAGCTGCGGGCAAAACGCCAGTTGCTCGCAGAAATTGTCGATCTTGCCGGTAAATTGCATGAGATCACGTCGGCGGCTGGAGTTCCCTTAATCGTGAACGATCACGCGGAAGTTGCGGCCAAGGTTCCGGTGGAAGGAGTTCATCTCGGCCAGGACGACGACTCGCTCGCGCACGCACGCAAAAAAGCCGGCCGCCAGGTTTTCATCGGAAAATCGACTCACAGTTTGGAGCAGGCGGTCGCGGCGGAACGCGAAGGCGCGGATTACATCGGGTTCGGTCCTATTTTTGCCACTCCAACGAAGCCGGATTACCAGCCGATCGGACAAACGGGAATCAAGCGGGTCCATCACGAAGTCACGATCCCGATTTTTTGCATCGGCGGAATAAAGATCGAAAGTCTCGGCCAATTGGTTGCCACGGGCGCGCGACGCGTTGCGATTGTTTCCGGATTGCTTAAAGCGTCCGACATCGCGAAGTATGCGCGCGCGTGTAAAGCTCTGTTAAGTCCCGAAGTCTGATGTCTCTGCTCGTTGTTGGTTCCATTGCGCTCGACACCGTCAAAACGCCGGTCGAAGAACATGGCGATTTGTTAGGCGGTTCGGCATCGTACGCGGCCGCAGCCGCGAGTTATTTTTCGCCGGTCCATTTGGTCGGCGTCGTCGGCAGCGATTTTCCGCAAGCCGAGTTCGATTTTTGGAAATCGCGAAAGATCGACAGCGCGGGCGTGCAGCGTGTGGAAGGTAAAACCTTTCGCTGGTCAGGCGAATATGCGTGGGACTTGAACACGCGTGAGACGCGTTCGGTCGCCCTCAATGTCTTCGAAAATTTTAAGCCGGAGCTGCCCAAATCATATCGGCAAACCGATTTCGCTTTGCTGGCGAACATCGCGCCAGCTTTGCAATCGCATGTGCTCAAGCAAATGGAGAAACCGCGCTTTGTCGTTGCCGACACAATGGACCTTTGGATCGAGACCACGCGCGCCGATCTCGATGCGCTCCTTCCGCATGTCGATCTCTTGATCCTGAACGACAGCGAAGCACGCGAGATGACGAAGGAGACGAGTTTGATCAGAGCCGGCCGCGGGATTCGCAAAATGGGTCCGCGCTATGTCGCGATCAAAAAAGGCGAGCACGGAGCGCTCCTTTTCGGGGAGAATGAATTTTTCAGCTGCGGCGCGTATCCGCTCGAAGACATTCACGATCCGACCGGGGCAGGGGACACATTCGCCGGCGGCATGGCCGGATATTTGGCGGGGAACGTGAAGAAGGTGACCTTTACCGATCTTCGCAAAGCGATGATCTACGGCAGCGTGCTGGCGAGTTTTTGCGTGGAAGCATTCAGTCTGGAGCGCTTGCGCAATTTAACCATGGATCAAATCAACGAGCGCTACGAAACGTTCAAACTGATGAGCCAGTTCGAAGTGCCGGAGACCTAAAACGAAGCAGAACTTGCTCGTTGGGTTTGATCTTGCCTTTGATTTTTCGAGCGCGTTAAATCTTTGCTGCGTTGCTGGAGATTGAGTTGAGAAGAAAAGAAGACTGTGACCGCGCGATGTCTTTTTGTTTGCACTACGCTGCTGCTGTTTGCCAACGGCGCGGACGGTGGCGGCGTTTACCAGCATACCAGAGACAGGCGGACGCTCATCTGGAACAATTATCCCAGCCGGGATGATGAGGCGACGTGGTCGGGCGAGCGAGACTCGAACGGATTTGCCACGGGACATGGCACATTGACGTGGTATCGAGTTCAGCGAGCAATCGTGACCGGCTCCAATATTCCGTCCTCTAAAGGACGCACCGTCGGTGCCGTCGTCATCAACCGTTATTCCGGCAAAATGGTCCGCGGGAGATTTGATGGGCCCGTGGTTAATGTCGACGCGAGCGGGAAAATGTTTCACGGCAGGTTTGTCAATGGGACCAAAGCCAATGACTGGGTGGCCGGACCGCTGCCGCGCACTGATCAACAGTTGAATGAACCTGTTTCCAAAGGCGCAGTCAACCCACAGCCGCCAGCCGAAGGGCCACCGCGTTTTGCAGCAGCGGCATCAATTCGACCGTTCACACCTACGACTTCAGCACCTGCGCCTTCAATACCTGAGCCATCAATACCTGCGCCTTCAACTCCGCCAGCCGTCGAACCTGAGGTAAAGAGCCGCATGATCACGGACTTTAAGGAACAAACCCAAGCTGTTTTGTCTCGAGTAGGCGATGCGACGGGAAATTTTCCCGAGATCGACCGGCTCGATTCGGTGCAACAGTTGCCACCGCCGGTATCGGAAAGTGTGGCGTCGCTTGTCGATCGGGCGCGTGACTTTCGGGCGAAGGTCGGATACGAAACTGCGCTGAGCGAATGCCGAAGCGAGACTGAAACAGTTGACGCGCTGTCAGCGGTTGATCAGAGCACACGCAACATTGCCGGCAACGACGCTTCTGCGGCGAACTCGGGACTAACCGATTTTCTGAAAGATAATCCCGAACCAATGGTCGACACTCAGAGACCGCTGTGGCGTTATCTGACTTCAATGCGGTTGTTGTGCAGCCGATTAGAAAAAGAGGCTGAGATCCGCTTGGAGCGAGCAGGAGCATTTGCTTCGGCAGGCAGAACGGGGGACGCCATCCGCGAATATCAGGAAGCTTATCGGACATTCCCGAATCCGGCTACAGCCGAAAAGATCCGTCAACTCCAGAGGAACAGTCTCGGGTTGTGAAGAAACAATATTTCTTCGCCTATCTTTTTGTCAGAGCGGCAAAAGGACTTGCTCTGTTTGTGATCCTGATCGGGGTCGGATTTTGCGTCCTGCGATATTACCAAGCCAGCATTGCGGCCGGCGCGGTCGCCTATCGGCCTTCGTCCCATCTACAACAGGCACTCGATAGGTTGAAAGCTGCGTTTTTGGCTACCGAACAGATTATCGACTCGTTTAATGCCGGCGATCAATCAAAGACGGCGACTTTTCAGGGACCACGTTTTCCACCGGTGATTGACTCAGACGACGATTTTTCCCGAATTAGCGCCGAGCTCTCCAGAATCGACCATGAGCGCCAACAGTTGAAAGAGTCAATTGTGAGTCAGTTTGAGAATTTGGTTAAGAGTATCGAGGAGAAACTTCATGCCTACTCAGCCGTGTTGCAGTCGTCGCCGTCGCCAACACCCGCAACCGCCCAAAATCTCATCTCCAAGGCGACGCCGACATCTCGGGAAGAATCTTTGTTTTCATCCCAGCTCGGCAGTTCCGACGCGAATGAGCGGAGCGCAAATCTGAAGGAGCGAAAGGAATTTCTTAAGGTGCTCGCGATGAGAGCCGAGAACGCAGACAATCGTGTGATACTCGGCGAGGCTGCAGATCAACTTGAGCGATTGGCCAAGCTGCTGCCGGAAAGATTCAACGCCTCAACCGCGGCACAACCGGATACGGCAACAGCCTCCTCGAAGGATCCACAAGCAGAGCAACACGGCAAAGTCTTGCTCTCCGAGCGCGTTGCTCGCCAGCTAGAGCAGCTTCGCGGCGGAGTCCGCCAGATGTTGCTTACATCATGGACGCTTGATGATATGTTTGAGCAGGTAGCCAACCTTGGTTCGGCCGAGCGCGGTAAGTATCGCGCAGCGATTTTGGCACAAAAAAGCGTTTGGCTCTCAGCAGCCTCGCGGATCGTAATTGGATTGCTTGCTACAGGTCTTGTCAGTCTTCTGATAGTCGTCTTTGCCGACCTCGTTCAGACTCAACTTGATACCGCGACCAGCAGCGGCACCGTGGCTGACGCGGTTAATGCGCTGCGTGGACAGGTGGCACATCTGTCCGACCCTGCGCAGATGACGATGGCCGGAGAGGATTGGCCAGCCGAAGGCGGCTCCTGAGAAAGCTCCGAGAATACCAGCGGCATTTGGCGATCCGCGTTGCGAAGGAGCGGGAAGCGCGCCCGAGAGGATTCGAACCACTAACCTTCTGATCCGTAGTCAGACGCTCTATCCAGTTGAGCTACGGGCGCCAAAGAGAGCGTGTAATTTGCGGAGGAAGCGCACGCCGTCAACAAAGCGCTAGATGACGCACGCGATCTCGCGCTGGTTGTCGGGCGAAATCTGGCAATCTCTTGGTTTAAATAGAACAGTCGGATTTTTTGCACACCAAAATTCCGCATCTAATGCGTTAAATAAGGAGGAAGGATCACCTATGACGTCGCATGAATCGGATAAATCATCAAAGATCGACAATCATCAAATCAGTCGAAGAAGTTTTCTCGGCACCACTGCCGCTGGCAGCGCGGCGCTGTTAACCGGCGGCCTCGCCGCACTATTCAAAGACAGCGCGATTGGCGGAAGCAGTTTTCCATTTGTTGAGGCAACGATCTCACAACTCCAAGCCGCGATGACGAACGGCCAGCTTACGAGTAAAGACTTGGTCTTGGCTTACCTCAACCGCATCCAGGCGCTCAATCCGACGCTGCACGCGGTGATCGAAACCAATCCGAACGCCGTTTCGATTGCAGCCGGTCTCGACAATGAGCGCCGTGCCGGTCATGTCCGCGGGCCGCTCCATGGCATCCCATTGCTAGTCAAGGACAACATCGCCACCCTCGACAACATGCAGACGACGGCCGGATCGCTCGCGCTTTACAACAGCCAGGTACCCGCCGATGCGCCGCTGATCCAGCGGCTTCGCGCAGCCGGTGCAATCATTCTCGGCAAATCGAACCTTGGCGAATGGGCAAACTTTCGGGACGATGAGGCTGAGACCTATCCTCTCGCGGTCGGTTGGAGCGCGCGTGGCGGGAGTACGAACAACGCTTACGATTTGAGTTACACGTCCTGGGGTTCCAGCTCCG
>Ga0193729_1000487_pt1 | contig 20837 bp, 17 predicted proteins | sample U1c2metaG_FD_143036 | JGI IMG/M metagenome (GOLD analysis project Ga0193729, IMG submission 143036) | Soil microbial communities from a riparian zone of the East river system, Colorado, United States - U1c2 | ecosystem: Environmental > Terrestrial > Soil > Riparian zone | place: USA: East River...
AACTTCGGAATTGTCGGTGGTGACTCGAACAGCCTCGATTTTCAATCCCTTGTTCATATCGAAGCGTTGCTTTCGATCCAAACTTTTCACGAATTCGCGAGTGGCCTTTCCAATCGCACCACCGATACTGGACGCATCGATCTTGATCGTGCGGCCGTCCGGACCCGTTTTCCGGTCTTCATATTTCAGAGTGACATTGTAAGTATTCAAAATAATCTCCAAACTGTTAGTTAGTTGCGGCCGAGCTTCGGGGTCGCTTCGTATGGATACTGACTTATCTTGTACGTCTGTTTTTACTCGGTCATAATCCCCGGTTTCGCAGCATTTGGCAAGTTTTTGGCAGCGATACCGGGATTCTCCTTGGTACGTCGAACTTTTCTCAACAATACTGGCAAACTCCTCTATTGTAAACGCTTTCGCGCAAACGGCTCGTTGGAAAAAACCAGTATTGATGGCAAGTTTTCCCCCGCCAAATTCAAAAAAATAGTCACAAATAGTCCCACGACGGAAAATTATAACAGCGGTTCCGAGGATCGTCACGTCGGGCCTTATCTCAATTTGCTGGGGGCTTCTACGGGTGAATTTCCACTCCAAGGGTCTTGACTATAGGACCGCAAAGTTATTTGATCGGTACAGTCGCTCCAGCGTTCGGGGTAAAAAATCTAAATGTCGCTGACTCGACGTTTCTAGCGTTGGAGCGCCAAATTCGAAAGATCGCGAGCGAAAAGGCCCGGCTTAACTGCGGCGACGGTTCGAGTGATTAATTTTCTCAACTGTTGTTCTGTTTGTTCGGCAGCGGAGGCAGTGGCGGACGCTTCCGTGTCCATCTTCCGGTGTTCTGGATCGAACCCCTCTCTGTCTTGAGCGCGATAGAGCGATTCACACCCAATATTATTTATCGAGTTCGGACTCATCGTCCTGTAGTTGCGCTTTCCTTCGACGACGGCCCACATCCAACTTTCACGCTCGAAGTCCTAGCTAAGCTAGAGATTCTTCATCGGCACGACGCCAAGGCAACTTTCTTCCTCATCGGCGAACGAACCGTGCGCCACCCCGAAGTGGTTTCTCAAATCAAGCTGCGGGACACGAGATTGGCAATCACTACTTCAGAAACGGACCTACTTTGGGCCACTCCGATACCGACTTCGTTGATTACCTAGAGCAGACTGAGAAAGCGATCGGGATCGTTGCGGGACCGAAGCTTTTGGAAGGCACTGGAGCTTGATGATACGCTCGCAGAGGCACATGCTGCGCTAGCTTACGCCACCTTCTTTGACTGGGACTGGCCGGGTGCAGGGCGAGAGTTCAAGCGAGCAATCGAGCTAAACCCGAACAGTGCGCTCTCCCATGCTCGGTATGCGGAATGCCTGAAAACGCCAGTCGGCGTCCCGGACTACCGCGCCCCCGTAGACCAAAAACTCCGCACCGCCGGCGAGCTCTACCGCTTCATGGTCGACCAGTTCAATCAAACCCGCAGCTTCGTCCTCGAACTCGCCGTAGTCATCATCCTCGTCATCAAATTCTTCTTCCTCTTCCGCGGCAAATAATTCTTTTCCCGTCACCTGTAGGGCACGATATATCGTGCCCTCTCATCGCAGTCGATCTGTAGATTTGCACCAGCCACATCGCCCAATCAGCCCACCGCCCCTTGTGGAATCCAAAGGCCCAATTGCATCAAATTTGGACACTAATGCAAATTGACTTACCCCTCCGCTAAACCTACAATCCCCCTAACCTTCGGTACTCGTCCCATGATCGAGCAAACGATCTCGCATTACCTCATCACTGAGAAGCTCGGTGCTGGTGGTATGGGCATCGTTTACAAAGCGCTCGACACCAAGCTCGAACGCACCGTCGCTTTGAAATTCCTGCCCGAAGAGGTTGCCGTCAGCGACGAAGACAAGCGAAACCTCCTTCGCGAAGCGCGTGCCGCTTCCGCTCTCGATCATCCCAACATTGGCGTTATCCACGGCCTCGAAGAATCCGATGACGGTCAACTTTTCATCGTCATGCAGTACTGCGACGGCGAGACTCTCGCCCACAAGATCTCACGCGGCGTAATTCCGGTGCGCGAATCGCTGGACCTCGCTATCCAGATCGCCTCGGGCCTTGGCGCCGCTCACGCCCACAACATCGTGCACCGCGACATCAAGCCTTCGAACATCATCGTCACCAGCGCAAATATCGCAAAGATTGTCGATTTCGGGCTGGCCCGCGTGGTTGCCAGCATGAGCGGTACGCAAAGCGTCTCCGCAACTGGCACATTGCCCTACATGGCGCCGGAACAAATCCTCGGTCAATCCATCGACCAGCGCTGCGACATCTGGGCTCTCGCAGTCATCATCGTTCAGATGATTACCGGCAGCCATCCTTTTATACGCCCCAGCACCGCCGCGATGACCTTCGCTATCCTCAATCAGCCGCCAGCCGCCCTGGACGCGGTCCCCGCGCCGCTGCAACCCATCCTCTATCGGGCTCTCTCGAAGAAGCCGGAGAATCGCTACGCCCGCGCCAACGAGATGCTCCGCGACCTTGAAGCAGCGCGCGTGGAAATCATTTCGCACCCGGCCGCAACGGAACCCACTGGCTCTAACGCCATCACCCCGCGTGAGCTGAAGCAGTACATGCAGCATGCTTCGACTCCGACCTGGACCACCGGCAGCTCGAAGAAAGTCAGATGGCTCAGCGTGGGATCAGTCGGGCTAGTCTTGGCCGGCGTAGTCCTTTTTTTACTCCCTCCGGTCCGCGAACGCTTCGCGGCACTCGTCTATGCCAGCAGTGAAAAACATATCGCGGTCTTGCCGTTCACAAATTCCGGCAATGATCCCGGCTATCAGCCCGTCGCCGAAGGTTTGATGGATTCGCTGACCAACGAGCTTTCCAATCTTGAAGCCGCCCAGGGCTCTCTTTGGATCGTTCCGGCCAGCGTCGTGCGCAGCCGGAACGTGAGCGATCCTTCTGCCGCTTTTCGAGACCTGGGAGCCACCATGGTCGTGCAAGGCAACGTCGCGCGTAAAGGTTCGGACGTTTCTTTAACGGTCGTTTTGATTGATTCGAAACGTCTGCGCCAGATCGGCTCGGCCGAGCTGGATGATCCGTCCGGTAATCTGGCCGCCTTGCAGAATCAAGCCGTCGTCCATCTGGCTCGCATGATGAAAGTCAACACCTCAGGCGTTTCGAATCCCGCTGCAGGCAACGTTCCCGGCGCTTACGAGGCTTATCTCAAGGCCCTTGGATACTTGCAACGTTACGATAAGCCCGGCAACCCGGATCTCGCCATTACCGAGCTCAAATCCGCCGTTCAGCAAAACCCTCGCTTTGCGCTCGCTTATGCGGCCCTTGGCGAAGCCTACCGCTTGAAATTCGTGATGGACCATAACCCCGCTTCTGTCGAGCAATCTCTCGCAAATTGCCGCACGGCCCTCGAGCTTGATAAGCGTCTTCCGGTCGTCCACACCACCCTCGGTCATCTTCGCTCGAAGCTCGGCGAAAATGATCTGGCTGTTCAAGAATTTCAGCAAGTGCTGGACATCAATCCACGTGACGCGGACGCTATGATCGGCATGGCCGGCGTGTATGAGCGCATGACCCGCATTCCCGATGCCGAAGCCACCTACAAACGCGTCATCGCCCTTCGCCCCGACTACTGGGAGGGATACCGCGCTCTCGCCGAATTTTACCGCCGGCAAAAACGCGTGCAGGACTCCATCGCCCAGTATCGCCGCATCATCGAACTTACTCCGGACAACCCCGAGGCCTACAGCGATCTCGGCGTCGAATACATGGACTTGCAAGACTCTCAATCCGCTTCCGCGGCCGAAGCGGCCCTTCAGAAGTCCATTCAGCTGGCTCCCAACTATCAGGCCTACATGAATCTCGGCTGGTTGTACATTCAACAGAAACGCTACCAAGACTCAATCGCACCCACCCGCAAGGCTATCGAACTCAACGACCGCGACTGGCGCGTTTGGTCCAATCTCCAGCTCGCTTATACCTGGCTCAAGGACGATCAAAACATGCTTCGTGCGCGCGAGAAAGTTGTCACTCTTCTCGGGCAATACGTTTCTGTCAATCCGCGAGACGAGCGAGCCCAATCCATGCTCAGCATGCTCTATGCGGAAGACAAGTCGCGCGAATTAGCCATCTCCCATGCCAAGGCTGCCCTGGCTCTGGCTCCTAACGACCCATGGATACTTTCTGACATCGCCGAAACTTACGAGAACCTCGGCGACCGTAAGCTCGCCATTCAATACGCCGTGCAAAGCCTCGACCGTGGCTACTCGGTGGACGACCTTCAACGCCAGCCCGCCTTACGCGCGCTTCTGGCGGATCCCGCTTTTCGGGCCCACGTAAAGCAATCCACTTCCACACAATAATTTTTAAAGGAGAACACAACCCATGGGTACTTCAGCAACGACAGAAGCAAAGGCATTACCCCAGTTTTCAACCATCACCATCACCGATCAGAGGCCAGAACCTCGCGGGAAGGTTGAGGTAACACCCAACGCCGGCCGGATTCTCTTCCAAAACAATGATCCAGTCGAGTATCGCATCAGGTTCTATAAGCCAGATGCCGACCCGAATGCTGGCGGCAGCATCGATCTTCTCCTTCCGGCAAAGGGATTCCTGACGCTCCTCATCCGAAAGGACGACGCATTCAGCTACTCCGTGATGGACCCTCATAGCGAGAATGCTATGACCGGCAAGGGTGGTGGACCCGCTACAAACTGAGCCGCAAGACAGTGCTAGGTAACGCACCCTTTGGAATTGGCTTTCCCAAAGGGTGCGGTTTCACATTGAAGTTCAAGTTTTCTCGCTCGATCGTCGAATGGGGCTTCTCAATTCTCGCAAAGATTAGACGTCAAACATGTCGGCGTAGTCGGACATTCGAGGGGCGGATGGTCCGCCATCGTCGCTTGCCGGAGGGATGAGCGCATAAAGGCATGCGTTAACGAAGACGGGAATGCTGGTGGCCAAGGACTTCAATATCCGGGCGCGTCAATCCCGAAACAGTCCATTCTTTACATCGAGGTTTCTCCCGTGTTAAAGCCCGGCACAACTGCGGATGACTGGATCGTCCTCAAGCAACTCAATCTAACGGCTGAGGAATGGGTGCAGCAGTGGCACGAAACAGTGAACAGAGAATTCAACAGCTTCCCCGCAGGAGGCTACTTCGTAGATTTGAAGGTTCCTAACTTGGAGCACTACAGTTTTTCAGATGAAGTCCACCTGCAAGCCGCAAAGATGGAGCAAAAGAAAAAAGAGGAAGGTGCCCTCCGCGATTTGCGTCTAACAGAAGGCATTTGCCGAGCTTTCCTTGACGAGATTCTCAAAAACGAAAAGCAGACGACACTGCGGAAGAACTCACAGATGCCTGTTCGCCATTTTGGGCCGAGAACCTGAGCACGTCAGCACGCTCTTGAATCAAGGGAGAGAATGTGGGCTGCTATGCAGGGCGACGGAGCCTTTGATCACTGCGCCGGTTCGTCGTCAACGAGGAAATCGAAGAACTTCGCAAGATGGCCTTTATCGATTTCTTCAGCGTATTTTTTCCTGTTGCCGTTTTTGAGGCTTTCATTCCAATCCGCGAATTCAATTACAGCATGTCCGTAGGCGCTCTTGGTTCTCTTCGAGCCTGTTAGAGAATCAACATAAGTACCGATGGATGAACTAATCGGCGAGCGCGCGTCTGGAAGCGTAGCGTCTTGTGCGCCGGGACGGCTCTGGTTTTTTAGGAACCATTCCTTGTCAGACTTGACTCGCAGGGCGAGGCTCAATGAGCAGCAGGTTGTGGGGTGCCAGTGCTTCTTTCTGCCCTGGTACCATGAAACCCGAAATTTTCCGTCGCGCTCGTCCTTCAGGTACAGAGCGCCGTCGGGCTTCAGTTTCGGAACCGACACGGCGCGATCAGTCCACACTCCGTGAACCTGCATTCGCTCGTAAATTTTGGCTCTCTTGTTCGCCACGAAAACCGCTCCAACACCCAATACTTGGCGCCCCAGCGACTAGGAGAATTTCGAAAAGTAGTCACTACGGTAGTCCAACGGGTCGGAGAGTTTCCGTATTCGCTTACAAATAAGGAGATTAAAGAGAAAATGGCAGCGATACCGGGATTCGAACCCGGATTTCGGCCTTGAGAGGGCCGCGTGCTAACCCTTGCACCATATCGCCACATCGTCCATAAACTTTAGCACCGCATACGGTACGGCACAAAGGTCCACGAACTCCAGGATATTTGTTAGCTTAGGAAATTTCTAGGCCACCGCTTTTTTGGCTTCCGCCCGAAACTTGGCCCAGCGCTTCTTGGCTGCCCTGGCAATGTTTCGTTTCCCAGCCTCGGATAACACCCGCTTCTTCATGGTGGTTACCTCACGTTTGGCAGATCCACCGAGCGTTTTTCCTTCTGCCCGAATCTTTGCCCACCTCTTTTTGGCCGCCCTGATAATGTTCGCTTTTCCAGCTTCGGATAGTACCCGCTTCTTTACCGTGCGTAACTCGCGTCCAGCGGAACCGCCTAGTGCCTTTCCGGCCGCTCGCACACCTTCCAATTTTTTCCGCAGCTTGTGCAACTCTTTATCAAGTTTCCGTTCTTCCTGTCTGATCGCCGCAAGAATGTTCATTCACGCCTCCGTAACGAAATCTATATCAAGTAGCCTTCTTCCACTAGTGGTACCTCCAAAGGGAAGTTACTCGCTAGGACCCTTAGTTAGACGCTAGTCAGAATGGTAGGGCAGCGACACCGGGAATTCCAGTATCTTCGCCATTTGTCAGCAAAACGCTGTACGTGAATTTACGCAGCCTGATCCCCGGATGTAGAGCTCAGCCGCGGGCACTCTCGTAGCACCGGACGAAGCGCAAAAAACTTATGCCTACAAGGATCGCAGCGCAAAGCCGGCAATCCTAGTATTCGCGCCATAAGCGATAACGGCCCGGCTACATACTCGGGCGAAATCTTCTGCAGTTCCAGATTGCCGCAAATTCCGCAACGCGCATACCGTACATTACGTAGCGCCACAGAGCGCGCGTGAAAGCGCTTCTCACACTGCGGGCAGCGCCAGGGCACAATTCCACCTAGTGCCAGGACATAATCGATGAAGTTACGGCGGCGGGAACGACGACCACCGGCAGAATGGCAAGCTGGGCAAATCATTACGTTGAATCTAAAATAGCAAAAATAATGATACTTTATTTTATAATTTTCGATTCACTGAAAACTGCCGCTAGTCGCTACACTACCATTCGGAGCCGCAATGGCCAATTACACTGATGAACACGCTCGCGCGGGCGTCAAGACCCGTCTACCGAGCCTTGAAACTTGGCCTAATCAGTTCCCGGGCTACATTATCACCACGCGTTTTCCGGAGTATTCCTCAGTCTGCCCCAAAACCGGCCTGCCGGATTCCGGAACCATCACCATTCGTTATATGCCCGCCAAAGAGTGTCTGGAGCTCAAGGCTCTCAAGATGTACCTGCTGGCCTACCGCGATCTGGGAATTTTTTATGAGAATGCCGTGAATAAGATTCTGCGAGATATTGTAAAATCCGCTCGCCCCAAGTGGTGCATCGTCCGCGGTGAGTTCACTCCTCGTGGGGGTTTGACCACTTCAGTGCTAGCCCGCTGGCCGGCTTCCGCGTTCCCACGGCGGCGCGCCATGCGATAATACTTGCGGCGCACGCTCGCGCAGGAGTCCGGCATGGACACGGAGCCGGGCGCGGGTCATAATTTCCGGCGAACCCTTCCTGAGGGTAACGCATCCGAGTTAATTGACCGAGGAGGCTGAATGAGTATTTCGCCAAACGTACCGAGCCCGCAGGAAACCTACCATTACGAGAGTCCAGGCACGCCGCGCTGGATCGCCGTATTGTTCGTGGTGCTCTTTGCCGGGTTGGCGGTTCTTGCCTACGTTGGGCATTCGCAACAATCCCGCCTGGAGCAAGACCTCTCGCATCAGCAGGAGCAGAACAAAGTCCTGTCCGCGCAGTTGGAACAGGCCAACTCGCGATTGGCCGACCTTAAGGGCCACCTGGAAGTCACCGAGCAAAAAGTCGGCATGACCCGCTCTGAGTTGGCTCAAGCGCGCAGCCGCTCCGAATCCATTCGCAAGGAGCAGCAAGCCTCGGATCAGAAGCTGACGTCCGAGCTTACTGAGGTTAAACAGGAAAGCGACCAAAAAATACTCTCCGTGGCTACCGAAGTAGGTGGCGCGAAAAAAGACATTGAAAGCACCAGAACGGACCTGGAGGCCACCAAAGGCAAGCTTGAACGGGCGACCGGCGACATGGGCGTGATGAGCGGCCTGATCGCGCACAACCGCGACGACCTGGAAGAGCTGCGCCGCCGTGGCGATCGCAACTACTACGAGTTTACCGTCCAAAAAAGCAAGACTCCCCAGCGCGTTGGGCCGGTGCAAATGGCGCTGAATAAGGCCGACCAGAAAAAGTCCCGTTACACGGTTACCGTTTTAGCCGACGATCGCTCGATCGAGAAGAAAGACAAAACCGCTGGAGAACCGGTGCAGTTTTACATGCGCGGCGCCACGCGAATGGCTCCCTACGAAATAGTGGTGTTCGACGTGGGCAAGAATCAAATCAAGGGTTACCTATCTACGCCAAAGGACACTGGAGGCGCGCCCGCCGCGACCCCCGCAGCCACGCCCGCTTCCGCAGCGGCTAAACCGTAAGCCTCGCGGCGTTGTTATCTTGAAGCCCTGCTTCGCGTAGTAATACTCGCGATGCAGGGCTTTTGGTTTTTAGGGCTTTGCATCAGCCTCGCGGTTACTATTTAGCATCAGCTTGGAGCCCTCATGAAAGTCATACAGAAACGTTACTGGCTGCTGGCCGCAACGATTTTTCTTTCGGTCGCAAATGCCTGTTCCGCGCAGGCGCCGCTTGAACCAACACAGATGCCCGCGAACACCACGTTTTACTTTGTATGGCGCGGACAACCGAACGCCGACCTCAGAAAGACAAATTCTATTGCCGCGCTTTGGGATGATCCCGGATTCGCTCCGGTGCGTTCTTCGGTGACCAATGCCATACTCAAAAGTTCCGAGGAAAAATCACCGGAGAATCGGCTCTCTCGTCAACAAATTGAAGAATATGCTTCTCTCGCGGAAAACGCTTTTGTTCTCGGCTATCTAAGCGATCCTCAAAAAAAACGGGCTGAGGCCTCCAACGATTCTTCAGCTGCAAACACAAAGCCATGGAATGGGATTTTCTTCGTTTACGATCGCACTGGAAAAGAAGCCATCCTTTCTAAAGCGGTTCTGAGTTTGCGTTCCAGTGAAAAAGAAGTTCCCCAACTCTCGCAGATGACCATCGCCGGTGTCCCGGTCCTGAAAGTGCAGCGCAAAACCGGTGCGACCTACTGGGTCGAACACGGCAAATATGCTGTCAGCGCTAACGAGCCTGCTGTGTTGGAAGAAATTCTCGGCCGCCTTGCGGGAAAGGCGTCTTCCTCCGCGGCTCTCACCGATTCCCCGGCCTACAAAGAAGCTCATTCTGTTCTCGGTTCGGGGCAGGTCGAATTTTTCCTGCGTGTGCCGGATTTGAAAAGTCTTGTCCCCGATGCCGCGGCTGGTGGCTTTCGACTGAGTCCGGTCCTTGAGGCCCTCAAGCTTGACTCTATTCATTCCGTTTGCGGCCGCGTGCTGATGGAAGGCGCAAAGACGCGCGTGCAAGCTGTCGCACTTGGCGATACCGCGCCGGGCTCTTTGTTTGATATTTGGGATCAAGGTTCAGCGGCGCCCGCATCATTAAACTTTGTTCCCGCCGAAGCTATTTCCTATACCGATACGCAAATTAATCTCGCCGGCTTGTACGACATCGTCAAACGAATTGCCGCCTCCGTTTTCCCCGCGGGGCAGCAGAGCAATGTCAACATGCTCGAGATGATGGCCCAAGCCAAGCTGGGCCAGTCTATCAGCAGCGCTCTGGCGCTGTTCACCGGCGAATTTGCCTCTTTGCAAACCAGTCCATCGCTGGACAACAACAAACAAATTTATTTGGTCGGCATTCGTGACAAGCCCGCCACCCTGAAACTGATTCACACTTTGTTGGGCGATAAAATCACCTCGGAACGTGCCGAAGGCGAAACCACTTTCATGAAAATTTCTGCGAGTGGCTCATCCAGCTCTGCGGGCACCGCACAGTGGGATTTTTATCACCTGGCCGCGACCTCAGATTATCTTGTAGTTGGTTCGCGTCTGGAAGCCGTTCGCGAGGCGCTGGCAAAGCACCCCCAAAGCGCCAGTGCGGGCCTCGCAGGCGCTCCCGGATTTCAAGCCGCCCGCGCGCAGTTCCCTAGCACCATCAATGGGCTGGGCTATTTTGATTTTCGCAAGATGGATTGGCCTGCCCTCAAAGCTCGTGTAGTCGCCGAAGCAAACAAGAGGCCCCCAGCAAGCCGCTCGCCCGGTGCCGGCAAACCTGCCGCCGCCACACCGACGCCATCATGGATGCTGGACGTAAATCCAGAGGTCTTCGCTCGTCATCTTCATGTGGCTTCGAGCGCTTCCTGGAAGGATGCCCAAGGACTGCATTTCGACGAGTGGATCGAATAAACGCCGGAATGATTTTGCTTCACCGACAACTTCTAGGTCTTCTTTGCAGTTTGATTTTTTTAACCTTGTTATACCCACAGCAACTGGTCTCGCAAAATCCGCCAATCGCGCCGACACAGTCCGGCGCGCAACCGTCGGAACCCATCCGCGTCAGCGTTGATCGGGTTAACGTCGGCGTGCTGGTAACCGATCCCTCGGGCAAATTCGCCGAAGGCCTTCAGCGAGACAATTTTCATGTCTTCGACAACGGAGTGGAGCAGCCGATCACCGATTTTCTAAATGTGGAAGAGCCCGCTCAGGCTCTGGTGCTCATTGAAGCTGGTCCAGCCGTATATCTTCTCGAAGGCAGCCATCTGCGCGCCGCTCAGGAGTTCTTGAACGGTTTGTCAGCCGACGATCGCGTGGCAGTCGTTAAATACGCCGATGCCCCGCAGGGACTGGTCGATTTTACTGTCAACAAGTACTCCGTCGCCGCCGCGTTCGACGAACTCGGTTTTAACCTGGGTTTCGGTTCTTTGAATTTATCGGCAAGCCTGTCAAAAGTTCTGGACTGGTCAACATCTGTGCCCGGAAAAAAAACAATCGTTCTGCTTTCGACCGGAGTGGATACATCCTCTTCAAAGCAGATTCAGGATTTACTGAACCGCTTGCAAACCAGCGACGTGCGAATTCTGGCTGTCTCGCTTACTGGCGATTTGCGGAACCCGCCCCCGACAACCAAAATGAAATCGACTTCTCCCAAGGCGGCCTTCACGTCGCAACAATTCGCCGAAGCGGACATGCTTCTCCGGCAGATCGCGCAAACGACCGGCGGACAGGCATTTTTCCCTGCCAACTCAACCGAACTTCCCGCGGTCTTCGCGCACATCGCTCAAATGGTGCGCCACGAATTCAGCCTGGCCTTTGTCCCGCCGGCGCACGACGGAGCCATTCATTCGTTGGAAGTTCGGGTAGTCGTTCAGTCAGTTGAGCCCGCCGGCGCGCCAGTCTATCGTGTAGATTGTCGGCGCGCATATCTCGCGCCCACGCCGGCAAGACCGTGAAAAGCTACAGATAATCCTTCATCGTGTTAGCCATGGCACGCAGTCTTTCGTCCACCAGGGCAAAAACCGTACCATCCTCCAATTTCCCTTTATCGTCGCGCGCACCCGCAGCCCTTCGGGTTAAAATTTCTATGCCCTGCTCGACTTTTCCTACCGGCCAAATATGAAACTTGCCGGCCGCTACAGCATCCAAAATGTCTTCGCGTAACATTAAGTCTTCAACGTTGGACGCCGGTATCATCACACCCTGGCTGCCGGTCAGTCCCTGGATGCGGCACACACCAAAATATCCTTCAATTTTTTCGTTCACCCCGCCAATCGCTTGAATGTCGCCCTGTTGATTCATCGACCCCGTGACCGCGATGTCTTGCCGCAGCGGCAACCCGGACAGCGCCGACAGCAGCGCGTACACTTCCGTGGAGCTGGCACTGTCGCCATCCACTCCTGAGTACGACTGCTCGAAACAAATACTTGCTGCCAGTGAAAGCGGCGAATCTTGCGCAAAGCGCGTACGCAGAAATCCAGAAATAATGTGCACACCTTTATCGTGAAACCGCCCGCTGAGATTCGCTTCCCGTTCAATATTGATGAGTCCGGCTTTTCCCAACGCCGCCGAAGCGGTAATCCTCACTGGCTTGCCAAAGGAATATCCGCCAATTTCCAGCACACTCAGTCCATTCACTTGCCCCACGCGTTCGCCGGCTACGTCGACCAGTAACGTGCCTTCCTCGATCATTTCGCGCACGCGCGTCTCAATCAAATTATGGCGCTCCACTTTTGAAGCCAGCGCGCTTCGTACATGCGCGGCACGGACCACCGTCTCTCCGGCCGCCATTGTGGCGTAGTGCGCCTCCCGTGCCAGGTCCGCCATATCCACAAATCGCGCGGTAACTTTGTTGCGCCGCCCGGCCTGGCGTACTCCGTATTCCAGCATCGCCGCGAAGGCCCCGCGATCAAACGGAAATAAATTCTCTTTTTCGCACAGAGCGCGCAGCCGGCCCGCATATTCCGCGATGACCCCATCGCTCATATGCATTTCTTCGTCGAACTCCACGCGCACCTTGAAAATTTTGCGAAAATCCTCCTCGTACTGATACAGCACTTCGTACAACTCGCGATCCCCGATCAAAATCACTTTCACGTCGAGTTGCACGGCTTCCGGTTTCAGCGCGCTGCCCCCAAAGGGATAAAACATTTCCAGCGGCTGAATTTCCAGCCGGCTGTGATTCAGCGTGCGTTTCAAAGCGCGCCACACGCCGGTCTCGGAAAGCGCTTCCAGCGAATACATAATCAAGAAGCCGCCGTCCGCACGCAGCAATGAGCCACCGCGCAAATCCATGAAGTCGCTGGTCCAGCCGCCTCGTGCGTCGTAGGCGCGTTGAATCGTTCCGAACAGATTCGCGTACGTCGGCGTAGTTTCAAAAATCACCGGCGAAGTATCTTCATCCCCGTGCGCCAGGATCACATTCACGCCGTATACACGAAACGGATCGCGTTCCGTCAATCCTGGCAACTTCGGCAAACCATCCGGCGGTTCGGCGCCCGCTTCCGTTTCGCTTTCTCCTTCGCGCTCTTTGAAGGGCCCCAGATTATCGAGCAAGTGGTGCCGTACTTCTTCCAGATACTCCGCCACTCCGGTGCCCGGATATTTCTCTTTCAGCTCTTCGATGGCTCCGTCAACCAAAACCGAGGCAGCTTCCTGCTCGAGATAGCTAAGCTCGCTGGCCAATTCGCGCGAGAGCGTGAGCGTCTTGCGGTACACCACCGTAAACTCTTGCCGGAATTGCTCGTATTTCCGCTCGATGGTCTCCGCTACCGGCGATTCCAGTTTTCCTTCGTGCACCATCTTGGAAATATCTTCAATAGGCACCATCTGCCCTTCGAGCACCGGGAAAATTTCCGGCAGCGCCACCGCGCCGACCTGCATGTGTCCCAGCGCGAATTGTTCGCGCGCAATTCGGCGCGTGAAATCGTCCATCAGTTCTTTCTCACGGACGGTAAAGCGCTCTACGATTCTTCCTTTTTGCCGCTGAAAGGGTTCGCCTTCGAAGACCTGCGGAATCCGCCGCCGCAAAAAGTCGATTCCCGCTTGCATGTCCTTTTGAATCAGTTGGCTTGGTCCGCGTGCCAGCGACAGCAACCGCGGGCGATCCGCGATTTTGAAATTATTCACGTAACAGCGGTCCAGTGATTTTTTAGTTCGCGGGTGCAGCTTCTCGATCATGCTGGCGATAGTTCCGCCGCGGCTGGTTCCTGCCAGCCCGCAAACAAACACGTTGTAGCCGGGCGCGGATAGCTCTACGCCCATTTTCAACGCACGTAGCGCGCGTTCCTGGCCGATGAAACCCTCGCGCAATTCCGCCTGTGCCGTGGTTTCAAACGGAATTCGCGAAAGCTCGCAACGCCACCGCAATTTGGCGGGCGGCAATTCCTCATGCAGCGGCGCGGCTTTGATGTCCTTGGAAGTCATCGAGCGGGGTACTCTAACATACCGACACGTAGCCCGACCCTATTTTGGATTAGTAGTTGAGCACTCGGTTACGAGTTCTCAACTCTTGGGAGCACCAGTTCGTTCGTTCGCGAAGCCGCCAAATCTTCGCGGTGCATCATGTGCACGCGAAATACGCCCATCGCGGCAGCCACGATGGCAGGCCCAACTACTAGACCGAGCAACCCGAACACAGAAAGTCCTCCAAGGACGCCAATAAACAAGAGCAGCTCATTGAGGTGCGTGCGGTTACGCAATAACAACGGCCGCACGATGTTGTCGGCAATGCCCGCCACCGCGCCGCAAATAATCATGACGGTGAGGGCTTTCCCCCAATGTCCGCTGAATCCCAGCCACAGCGCAGTCGGCAGCCAGATCAGCGCCGAGCCTACCACCGGCACCAGCGAGAAAAAAGCGATGACCACTCCCCAGAAAACCGGCGAGTGCAGGCCGGTGATCGCGAACGCCGTCCCGCCCAAAAATCCCTGAATGCCCGCTATCAGGAGCCCCACCGCCACACTCGCGAAGATCAGTTCCTTGGATTCCACGAACATTTCTTCCTGAATGGTGCGGTCAAATGGAAATAAGTGTTTTATCGCTCGCACCACGTCTTCGCCGTCGCGAAACATAAAAAACAGCGCAAATACCAGAATGAAAAGCGCGACAAAGAAACTCAGCAGATTTTTAACCAGCGCCCCGAATTTGCCCGCCAGGAAGGTCGCGATTTTCTCAGCGCCCTGCCGCAAAGGCTCGGAAAAATCGGTCGATTGCCATGCTTCGGGGAGTTCCGCGCGCACCCGTGCCACCACTTCGGCGGGCAGCTCGCGTTCAGGATTCATGAGCGCGGTCTGAAGTCTTGCAGTGGCATCAATGGCCTGTTTCGCCGTGTACGACAGCACCACCAGTGTTGGCACGATCAGTAACACCGTGACTCCAACGGTGCTCATCATGGCCGCGTAGTTGGGCTTCAGACGCCTCGCCAACCGTTCGTGCACCGGATAGAAAAATATCGCCAACACCGCCGACCACGTCAGCGGCACCAAAAACGGCTCGAAGATCAGATACACTACATACCCGAGCAGCAACAACGCCCCGTACGAAAGTACGTTGGTGAGGCGGTCGCTTGTGGTGGTCAGGGTGGGCGGAAAAGTCTTCATGCGCGGTCTATTCTGCCGCAATTTGAGGGGAATTGGTTACTTGATGCCGACCTGCTCTATCAATCGCAAAACATCCTCATGGGTCACGTCGTACACCGGGCGTACGTCTTCCTCTTCGAGGCGTTCTCTCAAGTAATCCGCGGCGATAAAGCTGGCCTCGCGATCGGTCAAATCGCGGCCGCTACGCTCGCGAAATTTCACGAATGCGGTATGCGCAAGGCCCACCATCACGACGTCGCCGTCGACAAAAAATTTGGTATCGATGGTGTCGCTGTGGCGCGTGGCAATGCCGTTCCACAGGTACGAAAACCGGCATTCATAGGGGTGGCCGGTGAGTTTGGAAGTGACTTCGAAGGCGCCTACAAATTCTTTCATGGCGCCGGCATTCGCTAATACTGGACGTGTGGTCACGCGTTCTCCGAATTTCCGTGATTCTGCTATTTACTCGATCTCTCGTACCTAGAACTGCCAGCGCATCCCCGGCTTTTACCGTGACGCGGCCGAAGCGGTCTCTACCTGCGTGTAATTACGGATAGCCGCCGCTACTCCGGCGCCTTCCGGAACCCGCAAACCGAGTTCCAGCATAATTTTTTCCAGCGCCGCCAGGAAAAGCAGCACATTATTCTTCTGGCTGCAGTATCCCATCAGGCCCACGCGCCAGATTTTCCCCTTCAACGGACCCAAGCCGCCGGCTATCTCAATGTTGAATTCATCCAGCAGTTGGTTGCGCACGCGAGCGTCGTCGATTCCCTTGGGGATCATTACCGCCGTCACCGTTGGCAATCGCTCCGCCGGATTTTTCACCAGCAGCTCGAGTCCCATGGCTTCCAGCCCGGCAATTAAAGCCAGCTGATTGGTGCGATGCCGCTCCCACCGCACCGCCAGGCCCTCCTGCATCACGATACGCATGGCTTCGCGCAATCCATAAATCAGGCTGATCGGAGGGGTGTGATGATAGAGCCTTTCCTTGCCCCAATAATTCATCGCCGTAGTCAAATCGAAATACCAGCTTTGCACTTTCGTTTTTCGTGTGCGCAGCACCTCTTCGCCGCGCGCGCTGACAGTGATGGGCGACATTCCCGGCGGTGCGCTGATCGCCTTTTGTGTTCCGCTGAAGCAGATATCCACGCGCTCTTTATCCACGTGCAACGGCACAGCCGCCAGCGATGCCACAGTATCCACTACCAGCAGCGCGCCCAATTCGTCCGCCACTTTTCGAAAGTCCGCAAGTTGCGTTAAAACGCCTGAGGACGTTTCACCTTGCGCCAACCCGATAATCTTAATTTTTCTGCCCTTGCCCGCGCGGCGCACATCTTCGGCATCCACGGTGTTCCCGTAGGGAGCCTCCACTTTGGTGATTTTCGCGCTGGTGCGTTGCGCAATCTCGTACATGCGGTCCGAAAAAAGACCATTCACCGCCACAATGCCTTCATCGCCCGCTTCCAATGTGTTGAGGACGGACGCTTCGATGCCGCCAGATCCCGACGCCGAAAGCGGCATCGTCAATCTATTTTCCGTTTGAAAAATCTGCCGCAGCAGGAGTTGCGTTTCGTCCATGCAGGTTTTAAACCACGGATCGAGGTGCCCCACTAACGGTGTGGCCATCGCGCGATACACGCGCGGATCGACTGAAGACGGCCCCGGCGTCAGCATCAACCGAACCGGCGGATTCAATTCACCAACTGTTTGCGTCATGGCTTGTCCTTCTAATAATGCAGGGATGTGGAGGCACCCGCTTGCGCTCTCGAGGACCATGAAAGCGCGGCCAGAAAGTTAATTTTCGCCCATATGGCCGCCGGGGCGCAACCGTCAAATTGGCTGCTCAACGTTTAGGATGCCGCTCAAACGTCAGGATTTGCGAAGGTGATCGAGCAGCGCGAAGAGAAAGACGGCCACAATGGCATTGACCACCGCAGCTGCGGCCAGATGCATCGTGAACCACACGCTGGACTGAGCCAGAAGAATGCGGCGCGTGAGCAGCACGATGCCCTGGTGCAGACCAAAAAAGATGATGGTGAGTGCAAAACGCGCGGCGGGGTGTTCGGTATCCAGGCGCGCCCCAATGGAAGACGCCAGATAACCGATGACCGTTTTGGCGATGCCGTAGAGACCGAGGGGCACCGTGGGGCCGCTGAGACTGTCCTGCAGTAACCCGATGACCATACCCAGCAGGAGGCCGGTGGAGGGATTACGACGGCTCAAGCCAAAATAGATGGTGATCAACAAAGGCAGATCGATCATCGCGGCTTTCGCAAAATAAACGGGCACGAAAGCCTGAAACATCAGGGCCAGCAGGGTGGCACCAACAATGGCTCCGCCGCGAAACTTGTGCACCTCGATGTGCGATTCCATGTTGCGAATGTCGAAGGCGTCGTTCATTCCGGTTTCACCGCTGCCGCGTCAGTAGAGGCTGGAACCGGCGCCGGGGAGCCTGTCGCCGGAGCGGGCTTTGCCGGAGCGAGCTTTGCCGAACCAGGCTTAGCGGTAGCTGCTGCGCTCGCCGGAGACTTTGCGGTTTCTCCAATTGGCTCACTGGCGACACTTGCGGAAGGCTTCCCAGTCTCCGTTTCCTGATTCATTTGCAGCGGTTGAAGAGTGAGCAGAACAATCACTTCTTCCAGGCGCTCCAGATTCGCCGAGGGACGAATGCGAATACTCTTAAAAGGATTACCAGGCTTGATATCGGTGATGGTTCCGATGGGCAAATCGCGCGGAAAAATTTTGTCCATGCCGCTAGTTACCACGCGTTCTCCGATATTTACAGTGTCGTCGTTAGCCACATACTTCATGACCAGCAGCGGCTCCCCAGCGCCGCCGACCGGGCTTTGCACTCGGGAATTGCCTAGCATGGCGCCGACGCCACTGTCTTTGTCGGTGAGCAAGAGCACTTCCGAGGTGTTGTCGTAAACTTCCACCACCTTGCCGACCACGCCTTCGGGAGTGATGACGCCCATATTTTTCTTGATGTGATCCTTCGAACCGCGGTCAAGCATGATCGTCGCGCTGGCGGTTCCGGCGCTGGTAGCAATCACGCGCGCGCCAAGCATCGGCACGTTCTCATGCGATTTGTGAAAGTTGAGCAGCAGCGCCAGGCGGTCCGCTTCAATAGCTTTGCTTTGCAGCTGATTGACCTGCATCTTCAGCTCGTCGTTTTCGCGGCGAAGCTGTTCATTTTCGCGAGAGGCGTTTTGCAACGCGAAATAGTGGCGCCAGGTCTCTCGCAAGTGCCCAATACCGTGATTGCCCGCACGCTCAAAGGGCGAGAAGGCGCCCACGGTCCAGACGCGAATCAAGCGGCCTTCCGAGTCGCGCTTGATCTGCAAGGCCAGCAACAAAACTTGCAGCAACACAACGCCGGTCAGCAGAAAGATCGATTTGTGACGAGAAGGTATGCCGGGCATGTGCTTTAGCTGATCAACATTCCTTGTTGCTTTCGAAAGATCAAGGTTGCAAATTTTCCATCAAGAAACGGCTGGCCATCTGTCTTTCGTTAGCAGAATCCTTTTATGCGCTCTCGGAAAGTGCTGAGGCCTGATGAATTCTCAATCGATGCACACTTGGCGCAGCAAGCGGAAATCGCTCAACATTTTTCCGGTGCCCAGCACCACGGATGCCAACGGGTCATCGGCGATGGAAACCGGCAAGCCGGTTTCTTCGCGGATGCGCTTATCAAGATTTTTAAGCAGCGCGCCACCTCCGGTAAGCACGATGCCGCGGTCGCTGATGTCGGCGGAAAGTTCAGGCGGGGTACGCTCCAGGGCCACGCGCACGGCGTTCAAAATGGTGGCCACGCATTCAGACAAGGCTTCGCGAATTTCGCTGTCATCAATCGTCACGGTGCGGGGCACGCCCTCAATAAGATTGCGCCCTTTCACTTCCATGGTTAAGGGCTTTTCAAGCGGGTACGCCGAGCCGATCTCCATTTTAATTTGTTCGGCGGTGCGCTCGCCAACGAGCAGGTTGTACTTGCGCTTCAGATATTGCATGACCGCTTCGTCCATTTCGTTTCCCGCCACGCGCACCGAGCGTGAATAAACGATGCCGCTCATGGAAATGACCGCGATGTCGGTGGTCCCGCCGCCGATGTCCACCACCATGTTGCCGGAGGGCTCTTCGATGGGCAGGCCCGCGCCAATGGCAGCGGCCATGGCTTGTTCCACCAGATAAACTTCGCTGGCACGCGCGCGATAAGCGGAATCCTGCACCGCGCGCTTTTCAACCGGGGTGATTTCGCTGGGTACTCCGATTACGATGCGCGGATGAACGAGCACGCGGCGATTGTGCGCTTTCTGAATGAAGTAGGTGAGCATCTTCTCAGTGACTTTGAAGTCCGCGATGACGCCATCTTTCATGGGCTTGATAGCCACAACGTTGCCGGGAGTCCGGCCCAGCATGTCTTTGGCTTCGCGGCCGACCGCCACGACTTCTCCAGTGGATTTGTTGATCGCCACGATGGAAGGCTCGTTAACGACGATGCCCTTGCCGGCAGAAAACACCAGCGTGTTCGCGGTGCCAAGATCGATGGCCAGGTCGGAGGAAAATAAGCTAAAAACCGACCTTAAGTTGTAACCGTTCTTATTCATTCCCCCGTCTCCCGTGAAAAAATTCCGTGGCTACTAAAACAATCAATCCTGCCACACCCTGCCAACCGTGTTTTGTTTTCTTTCCAAGCATACGGCACCGTCAGAAGGATTGAACAATGCTTGTGCTGCGACTCGCCATAAATCCAAAACTTACTTAGGCACCACGATGGAGACTGTCTGCTGCGCGGTCCCTCCACGGCGGTTCGAACCAATAATCGAAATCGTATGCTGTCCCGGCTCCAAAGGCTCGGTGAAATGCCGGAATTGCCCATCGGCCGCGATATTCGGCACCGACTGCCCGTTCACGATGAGCGCGGCTCCCGGCTCCGTTCGCCCGACAATTTCCGCCACGCGCCCGTGAAGCTGCGTGCCTTCGATTTCGAGCATCATGTCCTGCGATTTGCCCTGGGCCACCAGCGTGAACTGAAACGTCTCGCTGACTTCGCTGGTTTGCTTCTTGGCATCCTGAGCGGTGACATTCCAGAAATACTCGCCGGGATCGAGCCCGGTGATATCCGCGGACGTGCCGGAAACTTTCGCTTGCTTCACGATGGTGCGGAAAGAGGTGGTGGCGCTCAGCCGCACCGTATAAGAGACCGCGTCCTCCACGGACTTCCACACAAAATGCACCGGCGAAATTTTAGGCTTCTCGTTGATGATCGGCGCAAGGTTCAGCGGCTCTACGAGTGACGGCGGCGCAAGAACGTTAGATCGCTGGATACCGCCTCCGGTTGGGAAACTGGCTTTCTCCCATTGCGTCAGCTCAATTCTCTCATCGCCGCGCTGCACTTCCGCGGAACCGGTAGAAACCACGATTTCATGATTGTTGTTGTCTGGATCGTTCTTGACCGACGCACGGCTGTTCTGCCGGAGTTGCGCGCTGGCATCCTCGACATTGACGGCGGCCTTGGAACCGGGGGAACTCCAATTGGGAGTGGCCAGATCGACTGAACCGGTGCTGATACGCATGGCCACGCTGGTGGGCCTGTTGCTGGCCATGGAGT
>Ga0193729_1000488_pt1 | contig 20835 bp, 13 predicted proteins | sample U1c2metaG_FD_143036 | JGI IMG/M metagenome (GOLD analysis project Ga0193729, IMG submission 143036) | Soil microbial communities from a riparian zone of the East river system, Colorado, United States - U1c2 | ecosystem: Environmental > Terrestrial > Soil > Riparian zone | place: USA: East River...
AGTCCGGAATCTTCATGTCTTTCCGACCGGGCCGAGCGATGTCGAATCGATCGATGTCGATCTTGCGCGCGCCGATTACGGTTTGCTCGGGCCGCTGCGACATGGACTCACTTCAATCAAGAGCCTGGATGTGCGTTCGGCGCGCATTGTCTTGAACCCGGCCAAGACGCCGCTTAGACCGAGTCCGCCGGATCCGAAAAAGAAAATCACGTTGCCCGATGTCTTTCCGGAACGAGTGCATTTAGTCGATGCAACTGTCATCGTACGAAATCGTCCACATGATTTCGTGATCGAACATGCCGATCTCGATTTGAATCCGCGGAATCCCGGGCAATTGACGATCGACAAGTTACAGCTGGTCGGTGGCCAGATGTGGTTGAAAGTCGCCGCGGAGACAAGCTACGCGAACAGAATCCTGATCTTACGCGAAGTGGCCCTCTCGAATGAGGAGCGTGTTCGCGAGCTGCGCGTTGATGCATCGCGTATCGGCGAAAGGAAGCTCGCTATTAATTTAGATTATTCCGTCGGAGCTGGAAAGCTTTCCGGTTCTTTCGCGCTGAATGAAGCGCAATCATCGCTCAATACCGATCTCCATTTGCACGCCGAGAACGTTCCCCTCGGCGTCATCAATAAATATGCGGCCCTTCCGGAAGACTTCATTCGCGGGAAAATGGAAAAGTTGGATGTCGATCTTAGCGGTTTGATCAGTTCTCCGCGCACCTGGCAGGGAAAACTGATTACGCAACTCAGCAATTTTCAACAGCAAGGAATCGCGTTTGACCGCGGTAATTTTCAGATTTCCGCGGGAAACGGCACGGCGGTTCTGCAAACGGGCGACGCCATTCAGGGCGAGAACGAGTTTCATCTTAAGGGCTCGGGTGAATTGCCGACCAACATAAAGGAATTCGGTCACAGCCCGGCGACGCTGGAGGTTGCGGTGACCGCGCCGGATTTACAAAAGGCGACCGCCGGAATACCGCACAAGCTGAGCGGTGCGGCGCAGCTCAACGGCAGGATCGACATCAAAGACGGAAAATTAAATGGGGAGTTTGCGGTCGCCGCAACTGCACTTGGATTTGAAGACGGCGCGGTCGAAAAACTCAATGCCACGATCAAATTGTCGAAGACATTGCCGCCAAATGCAGCCGATCAGCCTACGCACAAGGCTACGGCTCGACAGAGCCAACCTACGCAGAAGGCTACGACTCGGCAGGGCACGGCTGCCGCTACAGCTGTGGAGAAACCGTGGTATGCCGACTCAAAGTCGGAAACGACAGTGAACATTTCCAATCTGAAGCTGCGCGATTACGAGGCGGATGCAGTCGAAGGATCTTTCCGCAGCACAGATGATCTGGTCACGTTTGAAGATTTGCTCGTTAGGCGAAAACAAAATCAATTCTCGGTGCGGGGCGAGTACTGGCTGCCAAAAGATTTGCGCGATGCGGTGATGCAACCGGCAAAGATCGACATGTCGCTTAACGCCATCGAGCTGGGGGATTATTGGAAACCGGATTCGCCGAATCGGATCACGGGTCGGCTGCAAATTAATGGGGGCGTCGAATGGAATAATGGAGCGGGGAATGGACAGGTGTCGATCTACGGCTCGAATCTTCGAGTGCACGGTTTGGTTTTCAAACAACTGAGCGCACAATATTCCATCGTAAACAGCACGGTTTACCTGAACGATTTCACCGCAAGGCTGAACGAGCGCGACTACGTCAGCGCAAATGCGATTGCTGATCTTCGCCCGCCGCATGGCTACAGGGGAAAGATTTCCGCGCGGGTGACGAATTTATCGAGCCTTGAACCGCTGCTTCGCGCTTCCGGCAATCAAAATAAGCTGGCCGGCTCATTTGCGCTCGATTGGGCAGGAAACGGCAACGCGCAAACATTTAAAAATTCAGGGAAGCTAAAGCTTGTTCTGGAAAAGGGGCGTTACGGCGATTTGCAATCCGTTCAGGCGAATATCGATGCGTCGTATTCGCCCGAGGGTTTCGATATACCCATTATCTTTTTCGCTACCAACCACATGGATTTTCAGGCGATCGCCCAGGCAAAAGGCGAGACACTGGAGATTAGCAAGGTTCAACTCGATCAGGGGACAGCCAAATTCGCGTCCGGTTACGCCTCCATCCCTTTCGTTTGGAGAAATCTCGGCACGAGTGCGCCGGTAGTCCCCCGTAACGGCAACGTCGTGGCGAATTTCCAAATTGAGAAGCTCGACATAAAACGATTGTTTCAGGACATCATGGGAAAGCCGATGGCAGCGGGAACCGTGAATGGGAGGCTCGATGCGCAGGGAACAATTGCCGATTTGAACGCGCGGCTCGACGTGCAGATGCGCGATTTGCGCAACGAAGAGTGGCGGGATGTGGAACCGGCAACGATGGATTTGAGTGCGCAGGCAACGCACGGTCGACTCGCCGTCTCGGGAAAATTGCAGCAGAGACGGATCCAGCCGCTGGAGTTAAGCGCAAACATGCCCTTTGACATACCAGAAATTGCCCGGGCCCGAAAATTGCCCGATGAAACGCCAATTACAGCGAAGGCCCGGCTGCCGCGCAGCTCGGTGAACTTCCTTCGACAATTCGTGCCGGCCGTAGAGCAACTGGATGGTGAAGTCGCTCTGGATGTCGATGTAAACGGAACAATTGGCCAGCCGGTGCTGAGCGGCGCCGGCGATATAAGAGTCAACGTTGCCCGTTTCAAGGATCCGACGGTTCCTGCTCTTCAAAACCTGAACACACGATTGGACTTCGCTGGCGACACGGTGACGCTGGAACGTTTCGGTGGCGAGCTGGCCGGTGGTCCTTTCGCAGTCAGTGGCCGGGTTACCTTTCCCAAATTGACTCAACCGACTCTTGATTTGCAACTCAAGGCGGAGAGCGTGCTCGTCGCGCGAAACGATACGCTGACCGCGCGCGCGGACGCGGACCTCAAGGTGACGGGACCATTCCTCACGGCCACGGTCACCGGCAATGTCGCGATGACGAACAGTCATTTCTTGAAGAATATCGATCTGATTCCGATCGGTTTGCCCGGCAGACCGGCGCCGGAGCCGCCGTCGGCGCGCCCGGAATTTTCCTTGCCAGACCCGCCATTCCGCGACTGGAAATTCGATGTCGCAATTAAAACAAAGGATCCCGTCCTCATTCGCGGCAACCTGGCCACTGGGGGAGCGATTGCCGATCTGAAGTTGACCGGCACCGGGCTGCATCCGGAATTGCAGGGTTTGGTGCGGATGGAAAATGTCGAAGCAACATTGCCATTCAGTCGGCTCCAAGTTTCCTACGGATTCCTTTATTTTGATCCGAGCGACTCCTTCAATCCGCGGATCGATCTTCAGGGCACGTCTGTCATCCGCGATTACACGGTGCGCGTTTATGTGTATGGAACTTTGCTCTCGCCTGAGGCCATCTTCACGAGCGAACCACCGCTGGCCCAGGAAGAAATCATTTCGTTAATCGCAACCGGTGCTACCAGAGCAGAGCTCTCGGGAGGTAGTAACGTCCTGGCCGGCCGGGCCGCGATGTTGTTGGTGCAGCAACTTTACCGCAAGATTTTCAAAAAAGGCGAGCAGGCCCAGAGTAACGCATTTTTCAATCGTCTGGACTTGGATGTGGGTTTGATCGATCCGCGAACCGGGCGGCAACAGGCCAGCGCGCGCTTCAGGATCAACGATCAATTTGTCATCGTTGGCGATCTCGGGGTCGGAGGGGATTTTCGCGGCATGGTAAAATATCTGATTCGGTTCCGCTAAGATGCGCCACAGGGTCCTTTTCTGTCTTGGAAGTGCGGCCCTGATAACAAACGCTGTAGCCCAGAGCGCGGTCGATGTTCCGCGCCCTGAAGAAAGACAAAAAGCTCAGCAAGCGGTGGCGAAGCAAAAGGAAAAGCGGGCGCAGCAGACCAGCATCATCGAATTTCGCGGCCAACAAGCTTTTGATGAAAAAACGTTACGTTCGGCTTTAAAAGAGGAGATCACAACGATCGACGATTACGGATTGAGCCCAGCGCGCGCAGACGATCTGGCGTTTTTTCTGGAAGTTTTCTATCGCAAGCACGGATACGCAAAAGTGAACGTGCATTATGCGATCGAGTCGCAAAACCGGCTGCGCCTTGATATCACGGAAGGGCCGCTGATGACGCTCGGCACCATCATCTTTGAGGGAAACGTACAGGAGCCAACTGACAAGCTTTTCGAGTACGTAGTCGGGCCGACGCGCGAGCGATACTCGAAGTTGCAAAAGAATTTGCCTTTTGTAGCCGCGGACATGCAGGAGGGCGCGGAGCTCGTTCATCGGTTTTACGTCGCACGAGGTTTTTTGGACTCTGTTGTCGATCCACCGCGTTACATTTTTAAGGGCCAAATTAATCGGGTGGATGTGGCCATCCCGATTCACGAAGGCCGCCAATATGTTTTCGGCAGCATTTCATTTACCGGGCAGACGATTTACGATGCGGAAACGCTGCGCGGGCAAATATTCGATCTTCTGCAGCAGCCTTATACCGACGCGCGTGTCGCTGACATCCCGCGGCGAATTGAGGCATATTATAAGGCGCGTGGTTATTACGATGTGAACGTCGACGCGACAGCGGCGCCGGACGAGGCAGTGAACGGACGAGTGCCGGTGCAAGTCGTCGTCGCGGCGGGGGCGGTTTACCACTTTGACGGCATTACGGTCACCGGACTCGACCGACTGCATCCCAGTTATGTAATCAAACGATTCAGTAAGTTGCGGGGCAAAACTTACAGCCCGGACGTTGTTGATGAGAGATTTCGCACGCTGATGAAAACAGGCCTCTTTAATCTCGTGCAAATTAAGCCCGTTCCGGTCGATGGACATCTTTTGCGGCTCGATATTTCGGCAGAGGAAGCGAGGAGCAAGGAGTTCGGTCTTTCGATCGGATACGGCAGCTACGAGGGCGGCATTTTCGGCGTGCAATATCGCGATCGCGATCTTTTTGGTAACGGCCGCCCGCTCACGACATCAATCGAGGTTTCGCAGCGCGCATACAGAGGCGAGATTTTGTACGAGGATCCATTTTTCTTTGATACCGATTTTTCTTTTAGAGCTCGCTTCGCCGCTATCAATTTCAGATTCGACGGCTACACCAAGTTCGAATTGGGAGGGCGGCTCGAACTCACGCGAAAAATCACAAAGTACGACGAGGCCGGCGTGACCTTCGCTGTTCGGCATGTCAAAATAATCGATGCCGATATCAAGCCGATCTTTCTCGGAGACGAGAATTACTTTGTAAATACTCTCGGCTTTACGAACACCCTCGATATGCGGGAGAGCCCATTCGTGACACCGCGGGGGTTCCTGATCAACAACACATTGGATTTGGCATCGAGCGCGTTCGGAAGCGACATCGAATTTATCCGCGGAACAATCCGGGTGGGCTATTACCTTCCATTTGGACCGAAAGCGCTTACTCCCGGTGTGGTGGAGGATAAGCCGGGCACTCCGCTCCAGCGCTGGTTTCAACAGTCGTCGATCGCATTCGGCGCTCGCGCCGGCATTATCCATTCATTGACGGTGAGTGGTCCTGGAGAAGCAACTGCAATTCCAATCGACGAACGGTTTTTCAACGGCGGGAGCGACACCGTACGGAGCTTTGGTGAGCGAGATCTTGGGCCGCACGACCACAGGGATCATCCACTCGGAGGTGAATTTTTTACGGTATTTAACATTGAGTACACCTTTCCGATCTTCGGCGAATTACAGGGCGCGGTTTTCACCGATGCGGGCAATTTGCTGCCCACCTCCGAAGAACCTGGCCTCGACGATATGCGCTACGCTATCGGGGCGGGGTTACGTTATAAATTGCCGGTCGGTCCGATTCGCCTCGATTACGGAGTCAATCCCGATCCGCGCCCTCAAGAAGATTCCGGCGCCTTTCATTTCAGCTTTGGCTTCGCTTTTTAATCGCCGGGTATTTGCGGCAAAATCACGTCCGCCGGAATGAAAGATCGACAACTACGTTTGCGCGGGGACGTCGGCGATCTCGGCGATATTTCTCCGGCAGTATTTCGCGAACAACTTCATCGGCTCGCCGATTGGATCGCCGATTACCGCGAGCATATCAGTGAGCAGCGGATCTCTCCGAATGACGAGCCGGGAGCAATCCTGGCCCAATTGGACGCGATCGCGCCCGAGGTAGCTGCGCCGCTCCAACAAATCTTGGCCGATGTCGAACACGTGATTGTTCCAGGAGTTGCGCACTGGGCGCATCCACAGTTCATGAGCTACTTTGGTTGCACAACAACGAGTCCTGGGATTCTCGCGGAAATGATTACCGGCACGCTGAACGTCAACGCCATGACCTGGCGAACGGCCCCTGCCGCAACCGAACTGGAAACGCTCGTGCTCGATTGGCTCCGCCAATGGCTCCATTTGCCTAACGACTTTATGGGCGTCGTTTACGACACGGCTTCGATTTCGACGATGCACGCGCTTGCCACCGCGCGTGAACAAGCCGCGCCGAACACACGCAAACTTGGATTGAGCGGACGCGACTTACCGACGTTCAGGATTTACACGTCCGATCAAGCGCATAGCTCTGTAGAAAAAGGCGCGATCGCTCTTGGTATCGGCGAAGACAACGTGCAGCGTGTCCCGACAGATGCCGAATTCCGAATGGATGTATTGGCATTGCGCGAAAGGATCGCGTCTGATCTCCGTAAGAACTTCAAACCATTGGCCGTCGTCGCAACCATTGGCACGACATCTACGGCAAGCATCGATCCGATTCCGGAGATTGCGCAGATGTGTCGCGAACATAAGATCTGGTTGCACATCGATGGCGCTTACGGCGCTGGACTCGCCCTTCTACCGGAATGCAAATGGGTGACCGCAGGCTGGAATGAAGCCGATTCCATTGTGATCAATCCGCACAAAATGCTTTTTGTTCCATTGGATTTCAGCGCGCTCTATCTGCGTGATATCGGGCGTTTGCGACGCCTCTTTACGCTCGTGCCCGAGTACCTGCACCTCCGTGACCCAGTCGGCGCTGAGATCAATTACATGGATTACGGGGTGCAACTTGGCCGCCGGTTTCGTGCTCTCAAAGCGTGGGTCGTCTGGCGCGCGTTCGGTCGCGAAGGCCTAGCCGCGCGCATCCGTGATCATTTGCGGCTGGCAAAGCTTTTTGCCCGCTGGCTTCGCGATGACGAACGTTTCGAATTGTCAGCACCAGTTGTGATGGGTGTCGTCTGCTTCCGCTTCAAGGCGAGCGACGACGAATCAAAGATCGACATAATCAACAGCAAGATTGTCGAACGGATCAATGCCTCCGGACGTGCTTATCTCACGCAAACGAAATTACACGGTCGGACCGTAATGCGGATTGGCCTGGGCAATGTTCTCACCACTGAACAACATCTGCGAAATGTCTGGGAAATGATTCAACTTACCGCAGATGAGATAGGTCGTGCGCTTTGCGCGCAGCGCTAATTATTTTCGGCGGCGCCCTCGCCGCAAATGGCCGCAGTAAAAAAATGCGAATATATCTCGCGAATGCGGTCGATCTGCGGTGCGACTTGGACGCGCTGGAAACCGGCGCGCGTAAATGCGCGGCGCCACTGGTCCGCGGTCAGGAAGCCTGGATTGGGGCGAATTTCGCGATCGGTACTAACATCGCTAAAGCTGTCCAGGATTTGAAAGATGAGCTCGGGATAGATTGGCTGATCGACATGCGGCCGCACGCATTCGCCAATCACCAGCCATCCGTCGTCGGCCAGCGCGCGACGCGCTTGGTTCAAGCCGAATAAGAGGTCCTTGGCAACATGGAGGACGTTAACGCCGTATACCAAATCGAATTCGCCACCGCTCACGCCTTGGCTGTCCCATGGCGAATTAATGTCGAGCGCTTCCCACTTAAGCGGCAGGTCACGATACTGCGTCGCCACTTTACGTTCACCGCGCCGCCGGAAAAAGGCGTTGGGCTCCGTGATGAGGTAGCGCTCAATGCGCGGCAGAAGTCCGCGTTCATCAAACCAGCGCAGCAAGATCTCACTGGCGCTTCCGGCTCCGGCGCCCACTTCTAGAATTCGCAGCTTGGATCGGGTGCTCAGGCGCTCGGCCGCAAGGACAGCCCCGACCCAATTATTCACTGCGTAAGTTACGTTCTCATTTTGAAAATAATTCAGCCATAGCGGTATCGCTTGCGGTCCGAACAGCCCCTGCTCAGCATTCTGCTCGCCGCGCGCGATTGCCGGATAGAGGTTTGCTGCCTGGTCTAACAAATCCAAAGTCGGCGCATTCGCGGAGTCGATATCCAGCCCGATGGCGCGCAGGTGCGCGAGTTGAGGTTTCCACAATGCATGCCGCAGGCGATAAGCGCGGGGGTCATCGTCCGTTCTCGTCTCAATGCAACCAGTCTCAAGCAGCCGCTTCAAAAGCCAATCCAGCACGGAACGGAAACGCGGCTGATATGAAAGGGCCTGACAAAGTTGTTTCGCGGATCGCCACTCGTCGAGTTGATCGACAACATCCAATCGGCCGAGCAAATCGATTGCGAGATCGATGCTATAACGCTCCATGAGTTCGATGCTTCGATACAAACGTTCGCTGAACAGCGATGCCGGGTAATCTTGTAGCCATTGCGCCAGGCGCGGATCGTACGGTGGAGGATCAAAGTCAGGCGCTTCGGATGGTGCCGTGGCCACGTTCTTGGTGTGGACACCACTGATCTGGAGGCGGCCTTCGACTATTGTGCGGTCTTCAACGCGGGAGATAAAATCGACCTCCATTCCAGCGCTATTCGCCGGAGTGAGACAGATGGTAAACGACTGCTCGGGCTTTAACGGAAGCAGAAACTTGACTGCACGTACACCGGTAAGCTGACAGCCCGGGCGCCATTCAGCCAAAGCGTCGGCGACTTCATCGAGAATCACTACGCCCGGCACGACAGGCGCCCCCGGGAAATGTCCGGCCAGGCTGGGATGATCAGCCGGAATCGCGCGACAACTCTCAAAGTCAATCTGTCGTCCACTCGCGATGATATCATTATTTACCGTGGTCACGTGCGTAGCATGAATGTAATGCGCGCATCGGCCAAAAGAGTATCGCGGGCTAAGACACGACATTCGTAAATTGCATTGCTGGCGTCACCGAAAACGCGTTGCGCACGAATCTCCAATGGTGAATCGATGTCATCCAGGCGCGTGACCTGCAAATGGGCATCCCGCAGCGCAGCCAGATAAAATGGCGGTGCTGCCACGCCCACTGACCGCGCTCTTAATCCGCCGTGCGCTCCGGCTGCCTGCGCGCCATATTCAAAAGCATGCAACGCCGAAAGCCGTCCGTCGCGCCGCAGCGGGTTATCCGGATCGCGATGCGTTTCGCTCGTGCATATAATCGATTCGTCGTCCCACGTGAGGACGCTATCCAAAAGACACATGAGACCGGCGTGCGGAATGAGCGTACGGATTTCCGCTTTATCTAAGGGCATATTTTAGTTGGCGGTGACCGCTAACTCCAAAATGGATAAAAGTTGAACCAGTTGTAAGGCGCAAGCCGGGTATAATACTCCAGACGGTCGGCGTAGCGCTGCATCCAATGCCGGATGTCCTCCGGGCGCCGGTCGCGATCCAGGATTATTTCTTCGGCCAATTGCTCGAAGTAAATCTCGTAACGGTTGCCGCCGCGGTAAATGCCGAAAAACAGGATAACAGGGCAATGCATAACTGCCGCAAGCACGATCGGGCCGGCGGGGAAAGTAGCAGGCGCGCCCAGGAACTGGCATTGCGCGGTCTTGCCGTCGCTCGAGATGCGGTCGCCTAGTGTGCCAATCAGAAAACCCGCATCCAGGCTTTCTTTCACTCTAAGCAAAACATCCGGTCGATTCGATTCGATTACTGTGTTGGCGATCTCCGGGTTAAGGGCATCAAGAAAGCGAGTGATATTCTCGTTGTGCGCGATATCCATCAATACCTTGAGCCGAAGATCCTGTTGCGTCACGCCCAGGGTGCGCAGCACCTCGAAACTACCGAGATGCGAACCCAAAAGGATGCAACCCTTATCGGTCTCGACCTGACGGTGCAGGATTTCGCTCTGATGAACCGCCACGTTAAAGCGCGCGAACTCGCCTTTCAGCAGATACAGCCGATCCAATATTGTGGCGGCGAAACAGTGGAAATGCCGGAACACATGCCACCAGCGAGCCGGGCGACCACGGATGCGCATCAGGTAATCGCTGGACACCCGCCGGGCCGCCCTTGCACTGATGAGAAAGTAAAATGTGATCGGATAGAGCAGCAACCGCGCCGCCGAGCGCCCGATGCGCAGCGCGATCCAACTGATCAGCCGCAGCATGGCGGGGGTGCCGCGCTCCGGCAACGCCGCCCAACCGCGCGCGTGTAAGGCATCGATCGCAGTTTTCGAAGGCGACAATGTTGGTTGATCGCTGAGCACGGCTACACGTTTCTCCAGACAAACGGTGACCGAGTACAGTACGCTTTGCTCAAATGCTAACAAGATTGGAATTGCCCAGGCTTTGCATCACTGGAGCGGCGATGAGCGCAAGGCGCTGGCGTAACTGGATGCGTTGACATAAGCAGACTGATCGTCGCAGCATGTGCCGGTGAGATTTGAAAATCAGGTCGCAATTGTTACAGGCGCGGGAAGGGGAATTGGCCACGCAATCGCGGTGCGGCTGGGACGCGAAGGCGCGCACGTGGCGTGTGTGAGCCGGACGGAGAAAAACGCTGAGAAAATAGCCGCCGAAATAAACGCCGCGCGAGAGGGCACGGCGAAAGCGTACGCAGTTGACGTCTCCAATCATGCTCATGTGCAGAGAATCGGTGCCCAAATTTTGAGCGCTTTCGGGCGAGTGGACATTCTGGTAAACAACGCTGGCATAACCCGCGACATGCTCAGTATGCGCATGACTTCGGAAGATTGGGACGTGGTGCTGAACACGAACCTGACAGGTGCGTTCAATTTCGTACAGGCGGTGCAACGCTCGATGATCAAACAGCGCAGCGGTCGCATTATCAACATCAGCTCAGTGGTCGGCCTGATCGGCAATGCCGGGCAAACGAATTACGCCGCAAGCAAAGCAGGTCTGCTCGGTCTGACTAAATCGCTGGCGCGCGAGCTGGCGGGCCGTGGCATTACTGTGAATGCGATCGCGCCTGGCTTAATCACGACGGATCTGACGAACGCGTTATCGGAAGATATTCAAAAGTCCATTCAGCAGCGAATTCCGCTCCAACGCGCCGGAACTCCCGAGGACGTCGCGTTCGCGGTAGCATTTCTCGCGTCCTCCGAAGCAAGCTACGTCACCGGTCAGGTGCTTTGCGTGGACGGCGGAATAGTGATGTAGTTTCATCGCGCCCTAATGCTTGGGACGGCTCCAGAAAAACATTTGGCGCAATGGCAGCGCGCCGTAAATTCTGCGCGCTAACACAACTGCCTGAAAGGATTTTTTAATTTATGATGAAGCTTTTGCGCAAGCATCGGCAATGGCTCATGATCGTGATCGCGATCCTGGCAATTCCATTTGTCTTCTATTTTGTGCAGAAACCGGATTATGGCGCAATCCGTTCCGATCAATTCGCTCGCGTTTATGATCGCAACGTTTCGATGATGGAAGTCCAGCAAACAGTGCGGTTGTTCAATCTGGCGCAGGCCCTGGGTATGTCTGATTTTGTGCAGAGTCTGACGGTTGGGGCTGGCCAAAACCAGAACCAGGCTTATACAGAATTCATTTTGAACTTGCTGGTTTTGCGCCATGAGGCAGCCCGCCTCGGGATTCGCCCAGGTGCCTCTGAGATCGCCGATCGCGTCCGCGATCTACCTGCATTTCGTGGCGACGCCGGGTTCGACATGAAGAAGTTCACCGATTTTGTGCAAAATGGCCTTTCGCCAAATGGTCTTGGTGAAGAGCACATCGAACAATTGGTTCGAGACGAGCTTTCGTTAAACCAAATCAAGCAACTTCTGGCCGCCGGCGTTTCGATTCCGGCAGCAGAGATCAAGACAAATTACGAGCGGGCCTACGACGTCTTATCTGTGAATCTCATTCGGTTGCGCCCGGCTGATTTTGAGAAAGACATCAAAATCACCGATGAGGATGTGCAGAAATATTACGAAGCGCACAAGGCCGAGCTCAAAACCGAGGAGACACGCAAAGTCGAGTTTATCAGCCTCACGTTGAGTGAGGAGCAAAAGAAATTGACTGGGAAAGAGCGCATCGAGGCTCTGCAAAAGCTTTCCGATCGCGCGAATGACTTGACGCAGGCGTTGCTCGAAAAAGGAGCGGATTTCAAGGCAGTGGCAGCCAAATTTCAGCTAACAGTCCAGCAGACAGACGAATTTACGCTGGCGGCACCCGATCCGAAACTGAATGTCGATCCACAATTGGGCGGCGCCGCTTTCAAGCTATCGCAGCAAGAGCCGAACAGCGATCCAATTCAGGTGGCGGACGGATTTTATATTTTGCATCTCGCCGCGGTTGTGGAGGCGCGTCCAATCAACATCGAAGAAGCGAAACCGAAAATCGTGGAGGCGATTAAGAATTCTCGAGGCCGCGAGTTGATGTCAACGAAAGGCGCGGAAGTAGTGCATCAACTGCGCGAAGCGAAGAAATCTGGTCAGCCGCTGGACGCAGCAATTCAAAAATCGGGCGTCAAGATCGAAAAGGTGTCGGCATTTTCGCTGTTGGATGAAACGCCGCCAGGCGGAGAGGAGGCAAAAAAGGAGTCGGCCGAGCTGACAGCAATCAAAAATGCGGTGGCCTATATGAACCCAGGCGACATTAGCGATTTTTTTCCGTCGGAAGAAGGTGGATTGATCGCGATTGTAGAAAAACGGGAGGCTTCAGCCGCTGCGAATAACACAGAGAAGAAAGCAGCCTTCGAAAACCGCCTCCTGAACAACAAGCGACAAATTGTCTTTTACGAATGGCTGCGCGAACGACAGCGCGCCGCTAACGTGCAATTTGCGAAAGGCTAGCCGCTGGAGCGGCCCCAAACGCTGTAGGGCAATTGGCTGGGATGATTAATGACGCAATCAGTTGATGAAATCTTTGATGACGCGAACGGCGATCTCGCCGTTGGTGAGTTGGAAAGCGCGGTCGAAAAATATCGGCACTGTGTCGAGCTTGACCCGCAATTTTTCGATGGGTGGCATGCGCTCGGTATGGCGCTGATGAAGCTCGGCCGCTTTCCGGAAGCGATCGAAGCGGGGAAGAGAGCGGTGGCACTTCGGCCTAACGACCAAATCGGCTGGACTAGTCTGTCGCTTTTTTACAATCGCAATGGCAACATTAAGGAAGCCGAAGCCGCCGGCGCAAAAGCCAAAGTTCTTTCCTGGGGCGGAAAAATCGCGAAGGAATAAGACTTCGAACTGTGCCTTAGATTGAAATTACCGACTTCCCCGTTGTGACCGTTGTGAGAGATCCATCACCAAATATTCACGCGCTTATCGGGCGGGCGAACCATCGGGCTGTTGTCCGGAATGTTAAACGCTTTTGCGAACTCGCTCAGATTCGAGAGCGGCCCGTTAACGCGATAGCGCGCGGGTGAATGCGGATCGGTGTTCAACCGCAATTTCAAATCTTCATCGCGCTGTTTTGACTTCCAGATTGTCGCGAACGACAAGAAAAAGCGTTGTTCAGGTGTAAGTCCGTCAATTTTTTGCTGCCGCGCCTGCGGATTTTTATCGAGCGCCTTTTGCAGCGCAGCATAGGCGAGTTTGATTCCGCCGAGGTCGGCGATGTTCTCACCCTGAGTAAGCTCACCGTTCACATGCAATCCCGGTAGCGGCTCGTACTCATTGTATTGCTGTACGATAGCTTGGGAACGCTTCTTGAACTCAGCCGCGGATTGCGGCGACCACCAGTCGCGTAAATTTCCCACCGCGTCGAACTGCCGGCCCTCATCGTCGAAGCCGTGCGTCATCTCGTGTCCGATGACGGCGCCTATGCCGCCGTAATTGACCGCGTCATCAGCATTCGCATAGAAGAACGGCGGCTGCAAAATCCCGGCCGGGAACACGATTTCATTCATATTGGGGTTGTAATATGCGTTCACCGTTGGCGGCGACATGCCCCAGTCAGTCCGGTCCACTGGTTTGCCGATCTTCTTGAGGTCGCGATCCACCTGGAAATGGTCGGCCCGAATCGCGTTGAGAACGTACGGACCTCTGTCGATCTTGAGCAGTGAGTAATCGAGCCATTTGTCCGGGTAGCCGATTTTCACCGTGAACGCGGCCAGTTTCTTGAGTGCCTCCTGTTTGGTCGGCTCGTCCATCCACTCCAGCGTCTTGATGCGGTCAGCCAGCGCCTCCTTCAAATTGTTGACCAGCTCGAGCGCGCGCGCCTTTGCTTCCGGCGGAAAATCATACGCCACATACAATTTGCCGAGCGCTTCACCGATGGCCTCATCGGTCGAAATGACGACCCGTTTCCACCGCGGCTTGATTTGTTTTGTTCCGTGCAGAGTGGCGTCGTTGAAATTGAAATTTTCGTTCACGAAATCTTTCGAGAGCTCCGCCGCCGCCGCGTTAACGAGATGCCAGCGCAGATAGGCTTTCCAATTGTCCATTGGCGTGCTCTTGAACACGTCGTCTGCAGCTTTGAAGAATTCCGGCTGTTGCACATTGATGTCGCCAGGCTCGATCAGGTTGATGTCTTTGAAATAATCACTCCACTTCCAATCCGGTGTCAGCTTTTGCAGATCGGCCTGCGTCATTTTGTTGTAGTTCTTCTGCGGATCGCGCAACTCGACGCGGGTGCGCGAGGCTTGCGCCAGCGAAGTTTCCAACGCGAGTATCTTTTTCGCATGATCGCTTGCGGTGTTCTGCGGCTCACCCAGAAGCGTCAGCATCTTCGTGACATGATCGACATACTGATCGCGCAATTTTTTCGAAGCCTCATCCGTCTTTGTGTAATAATCACGGTCTGGTAAGCCCAAACCACCTTGCGCTGCCTGGGCGATGTCGTGCGTGCTGTCCTTGGCGTCCTGACCTGCATCAAAGTCGAAAAGCACCGGGACACCGATCGTGTGCAGATGAGCAATTTCTTTGAGCAGATCATTGCGATCTTTGATCGCCTCGATGCTTTTGAACTCCTCCACCAATGGCTTGGTTCGCATGGCTTCGATCGTTTTTTCATCCATGCCACTCGCGTAGTAATCGCCCACCTTCTGTGTTTCCGGTGCGAGTTTTGGATCGACATGTGTGTTCGCCGCCTTTTCTGCGATCTCGTGCAAAGCGTCGTTGTTCTTCTCGATCAATTCATTGAAGCTTCCCCAGCGTGAATATTCCGGCGGAATCTCGGTGCGTTTGATCCAGCCGCCGTCGGCATACATAAAGAAATCGTCCTGCGGCTTGACCGACGCATCCATGTCCTTCGTATTGATCGGCGGGTTTGGCTTGGACGGTTGCCCTTGCGCGACAAAATTGAAGACGCAAAAGAGCGTGAAGAAAGTCAGGATGAATGATTTCATGGTTTGAGAAGAAACTAGTAAGCTTCCGTCATCGTCCGATGCGGAACAATTAGGGATATCGACAACTGATGCGCTACAGTTGTTCGATTTTGTAGCCGCGCTTTTGCAGCAACGTTATGACGCTATTGGGACCAGAAAAATGTAGCGCACCGGCCACGATTGCGGTTGGTTTGCCGGTTTTCAGTTCTGCTTCGATCCGCGAGATCCATTTGCTATTTCGCTGGTCAATTAAGCGCGCCGCAATCTGGGGAGCCTCTTTCCGCAGGTGTGCGTCCCCGGCCCAAAGCGCAGCGGTATCTCCTTTTCGCCACGCGCTGCGCATCCTGGTAAATTCGACCGCACCATCCTTGGAGTGATTGAGGGCATCGCGGAGAAGAAATTCGCTATCACAGTCCGGCAGTCCGCCGAGAACCGCCACATGCTCATCGACTGATTCAAGACCGTCTATCTCTTGTCCCATCTTCCTGGCGCGGGCCACGAGGTAATCGTCCAAACCGTGAGAAGTGGACATATGGCTGGAATTTCTCGTGTCGACAAGATGCTGGGCGATCCACCATGGCTTATAACCAAGGCCGCTATCGAAATTTCCAACTCTCGGCCGAGATTTCTTCAGCCGATTTTGATCCACCTTGAGAGGTGAAACATTCTCTCGCAGCCACGCCAAAAGCCTGGGATCAATCCTCGAGCGGATATCTTGCCCGGGCGGATACTTTCCGGCCGCGGCAAGTTTCTTTTTGAATTCGGCCGCGCGGTTTGGATTAAATTCGAAGAGCAGGCGTTTCGCTTCTTTCGAAGCCAGCTCATATGGACTGGGGAGTGGATAATCGTCGCGGCCAAGCGCATGAACAGAGCCGACGAGATAAAATGGCGCCTTCGCGTTGGTGACACGCCAAACGCAACATTTCGGGAGCGCCTCCGTAGCGCGCGCCGTATTTGCAAACAAGGCGGCGGTACCGAACAGGAGGAAACCAATCCAAACACCAGCTTTTCGCTGAATGGGTAAGACCATTTTCCGGTGTTTAGCCGAAAAAACTGCGCGGTCAATTAATTCCTTTGTCGAACTTTGTCCCCCACTGGTTTGGACATCGCTATTTGAGACCGGGGCGGTTTTTGATAGCATAGCGGGGGAATGATCATTTTTGTGAAACGTCCGTTCGCGCTGGCATCCCTGAGCATTTTTATGGTTTCACGTCTGCTCTTTGGCGCAGACGATTGGCAAATCATAAAAGTCAATGGTCATGATTATCTCACTGTTGAAAATATCTCGAAGTTTTATGGGCTGCCCGCCGATGTCGTGCCTTCCGGCGAGAAGATCCGACTCGAGGCGGTGAAGAATCCGATCGAATTTGTCCGTGGCAGCCGCGAAGCGATGATTAATGGCGCCCGCAGTTGGCTGTGCTTCCCCTTAGTCGAGCAGGATGGAAAAGTCTTGGTCTCGCGCACCGACGTGGCCAAAACAATCGAGCCGCTGCTTCGTCCGCACCGCGTTGCAAACGTGGGCAAGGTTCAGACGGTGATTCTGGATCCCGGACACGGTGGCCACGATAAGGGCCAGGTGAGCCGTTATGGATACGAAAAAGATTTTGTTCTGGACGTAGCACGCAAGCTGCGACCGTTTTTGCAAGCAAAAGGCCTCCGCGTGATCATGACGCGCGAAGGCGATTATTTTGTCCCGTTAGAAGTTCGCGCTCAGATCGCCAATGCCACGCGCAATTCCATTTTCGTCAGCATTCATTTCAATGGGACGAATGACGATCCGAACGCCACCGGTTTCGAAATTTTTTCGTTTACTCCGCGCGGAGCGCCCTCCACCTCCGATAACGCGGCAGCTCCCAGTTCTCTTAGCATGCAACCCGGCAGTGAGGTCGATGCTCAGAGCATGGCGCTCTCCGTTTGCATCTATCACTCGCTGCTCGGCCACGTCCCCGAGTTCGATCGCGGAATCAAGCGGGCGCGCTTCGCTGTTTTGCGCCTGACGAGAGTCCCGGCCGTGCTTATCGAAGGCGGTTTCCTGACGGAGCGTGGTGAAAGCCAATTGATTGCCAAGAAAGATTGGCGCGCAAACCTTGCCCAGGCAATTGGGGTTGGAATCGAAAACTATCGGGCCTTGGCAGGTAAGAAGCCCCCAATGCTGGTTGCGGATTATCGCCGGCAAAAACAATTGCCGCCGGTCGAATTGGTCGCGCCAGAAGCGGACTTAAGTTTGTTAAACCTGATTGGCGGATCTGCATTTCATTCGTCATCACCAACGCCAGCGAAAACGTCGTCACCGGCGCCACAAGCGCCGCTGCCACCCCCGTGGCAGCGGCCACAAATTTCGCAGCCAGCATCGCTCGACTCTTCCGTGATTGTTCCGTGAGACCGGGTTCGCGGCGGATTGACTTCGCTGGCGTGGGACTTAATCTCAATACTGCGGGGGAGCCGCCTGGCTGAGATGATCGGGGAGAAATGCCGATCGAACCCCTTGAACCTGATGCGGGTAATGCCGCCGAAGGAAGCGAGGTTCAGCCATGCGATTTTCCGCGCATGGCTTTTTTGTTGTGACGAAGAAATTTAATCTGGAAACCAGGAGACCGGGAAAAGATCCGACAGGATTAACAAAATTAACAAAATGAGGTCGAAAAAATCTGGTACTTCAGATTCTGTGAATTCTGTCGAAAATCCGTTGCCTAACAGTCGCAAGGTGTACGTCGCCGGAAAACTGCATCTCGATCTTCGCGTGCCATCTTTTGTCATGTCGAGCGAAGTCGAGACATCTCTCACTATTTCTCTGATCGTATGAGGACGTCCAAAGAAGCTGTGGAACCTAAGGCGAACGAATCTCTTCCGAACAGCAGGAAGGTTTACTTAAACGGCAAATTGCATTCCGATATTCGTATCCCGTTCCGCGAGATCGCGCTTGCGCCGACGAAGACGATGGACGGTAAGGTCGAGGTCAACGAGCCGGTGCGCGTTTACGACACGAGCGGCCCGTGGGGTGACCTGAATGTGGATATCGACGTTACACGTGGATTGCCGCCGCTGCGGGCGAAATGGATCCGCGATCGCGGCGATGTCGAAGAAATCGAAGGGCGGCCCGTTTCGCCTCAAGACAACGGATACTTATCGGAGAAGCATGCTGCGGAACGAAACGGCGATGCCAGTCCGGCTCGGACGGCAGAGTTCAGATTTCAGAGGTCAGCGAAGAACAAAGCTTTGCGGGCGAAGCCTGGCAAAGCCGTTACGCAGTTAGCGTACGCCCGACAAGGGATCATCACGCCCGAGATGGAATTCATCGCGATCCGCGAAAGTGGCACAGGCTTCCAGCCTGTGAACTCGAATAATCACAGCCAGGATGGCTGTGTCACGAACTCGCTTGCTCACCAGCACACCGGCGAATCTTTCGGCGCAAATATCCCGCGCGAGATCACGCCCGAATTCGTTCGCAACGAGGTCGCGCGCGGTCGCGCCATCATCCCGGCGAACATCAATCATCCGGAAAGCGAGCCGATGATCATCGGCCGCAATTTCCTGGTAAAGATCAACGCCAACATCGGCAACAGCGCCGTCGCGTCGTCGATCGAAGAAGAAGTCGAGAAGATGCGTTGGGCGACGAAATGGGGCGCCGACACGGTGATGGATCTTTCCACCGGCAAAAACATTCACGCCACCCGCGAATGGATCATTCGCAATTCACCGGTGCCGATCGGCACCGTGCCGATTTATCAGGCGCTCGAAAAAGTCGGTGGGCGCGCGGAAGAACTGACCTGGGAAATTTATCGCGACACCCTCATCGAACAGGCGGAGCAGGGGGTCGATTACTTCACCGTGCACGCCGGGGTACTATTACGCTTCATCCCTTTAACGGTTAAACGAGCAACGGGGATCGTATCCCGCGGCGGCTCGATCATGGCGAAATGGTGTCTGGCGCATCACCAGGAAAGTTTTCTTTACACAAAGTGGGACGAGATCTGCGAGATCATGGCTGCTTACGACGTCAGCTTTTCCATCGGCGATGGTTTGCGGCCCGGTTCAATCGCGGACGCGAACGACGAAGCGCAGTTCGCCGAACTTTACACGCAAGGCGAGCTGACCCAGCGCGCCTGGAAACAGCACGTACAAGTGATGAACGAAGGCCCGGGCCACGTCCCCATGCACATGATTCGAGAGAACATGGAGAAACAACTCGAGTGGTGTGGCGAAGCGCCGTTCTACACCCTCGGCCCGCTCACGACCGACATCGCCCCTGGCTACGATCACATCACCAGCGCGATCGGCGCGGCCATGATCGGCTGGTACGGGTGCGCCATGCTTTGTTACGTCACCCCGAAAGAACATCTCGGTTTACCGAACAAGAAAGACGTCAAGGACGGCGTGATCGCCTACAAGATCGCCGCGCACGCCGCCGATCTGGCGAAAGGCCATCCCGGCGCCCAATACCGCGACAACGCCATTAGCAAGGCGCGCTTCGAGTTCAGGTGGGAAGATCAATTCAATCTTTCGCTCGATCCCGAGACCGCTCGCGAGTTCCACGACGAAACTCTGCCGCAAGAAGGCGCCAAGACCGCACACTTTTGCAGCATGTGCGGCCCACATTTTTGCAGCATGCGCATCACGGAAGATGTCCGTCGCTACGCGGCTGAACAAGGCTTGAGCGAAGACGCCGCGATTAAGAAAGGACTCGAGGAGAAAGCTGTCGAGTTCGCGAAGGCCGGCGACATTTATCAAAAAGTCTGATGCGCATTTCGATGAACACGGCTTTGAGCGGGAGCGACTGGGTAGATGACCTTTCACCCAAAGGGCGTCCTATCAATTATCAATGTTTTTGCCTTGTCCCAATGCCTCAGCGCGTTGGTAGGCCGCGTAGACGGCCTTTGATAGAACCGTTCGCAGACTACCTTTTTCCATCTCGTAGATCGCAGCGGCCGAAGTCCCTCCCGGCGACGTGACCATATTTCTAAGCTCGGCCGGGTGCTTGTGCGATTCGATCGCGAACAGAACTGAACCCAGCATCGTCTCCTGAACGAGATCCTTCGCCATTTCACGAGAAAAACCCATATGCACGCCGGCGTCGGTTAAGGCTTCCATTACGAGAAAAATATATGTCGGTCCTGTCGCACTGAGCGATGTCGCCATGTCGATCATGTTTTCCGTTTCGACAAATAGCTCACGCCCCAAGGCCGTCAGCAGATCTTTAACCTGCGAGCGTTCGTATTCTGAGACTTCGTCCGTACACGTCCAGGCAGTGATTCCGCGTCCAATCTGTGCCGGCGTATTCGGCATTGCTCGGATAATTTTTCTGTTTTCCAATTGTGCAGAAATTGTTTCCATCTTTGCTCCAGCGACGATCGACAATACGAGCTGCTCTGATTCCACAACACCTTTAAATTCCCGAC
>Ga0193729_1000490_pt1 | contig 20831 bp, 24 predicted proteins | sample U1c2metaG_FD_143036 | JGI IMG/M metagenome (GOLD analysis project Ga0193729, IMG submission 143036) | Soil microbial communities from a riparian zone of the East river system, Colorado, United States - U1c2 | ecosystem: Environmental > Terrestrial > Soil > Riparian zone | place: USA: East River...
TTCGGTTATTTCAGTGCGGATGATTTCTTCCGGGCCGACTTTGCGTTTGTTGGCCTCGGACACAATCAGCATGTCGTTGATTTTTCGATCGAGAATGTCCTTGCGCAGCGCGTAAATCCGCATCTGCATCTTGAATATGTAGGCCTTCATGCGGGTGTTGATGGCGTCGACGCGCAATGGATCGCCATTGACCGAAACCAACACCGTGCCCGGCGCCAAATTCGGCGTATTCACGTCAGCAGTCTTGCTGACGACGTTCGTCATTTTTAGACGATTGACCAAGACGCTATACAACTCTTCCTTGCGCTGGTTACGAATGAAGTTGACCAACTCGGCTCTTACCGATTCCAGGTCGGCATTCCCGATCTGATCGCGATTCGCATCATAGGCGGCTTTGATTTCCTGTTCAGTCGGAGTCGCGACTTTCGAGTTGATCTCGGTCTCAATAAAGTCATTCGCAGTCTTCCCGCGCTTCTTCGCTTCGGCAGCTACCAGCATTGAGCTCACGCGCGCATCGACGGCGCGCTGTCGCGCTTCGTTTATGGCTTTTGCCGGATCGACATAGTAGTCGCGCAAATAAGGATCCGACTCGCGCATGATCGCGTTGCTCACATCGCCTTCGATGTCAGATGCCGAAATAGCCGTACCTTCAATGATCGCGACGTTTGGCGAAGCTGGATCGGCATTCGGAGTTGGCGAAGGCGTAGCGGTCGGCGCCGGTGTAGCCGCGGGTTTGGTGGCGGGCCTGGAGGTTGCCGGGCGGCGCGGAGTCTGCGCCGCAATGACGATAGACAAGAGCAGGGCAGCAAATGCTGCGAGAATAAATCTCGGAAAATTCATTAGGGGTATCTTTCTGCTGGGACCGCGGCTTCCTTGTCCGCGGGTCTTACCAGCGATTGGAGCACGATAATATTTGAAGAGGCGAAGTTCGGCAAAACTCGCCGCTGATCTATCAACCCGGACTTGCCAGCTTCCGGACCGTTTCCAGGGTATCGATCTCATCAACATCTTTGTCGGGCCGCAGGCGCACAATGCGCGGAAAGCGCAGCGCGTAGCCGCTCTTGTGACGGTTGGATGGCTGGACCCGATCAAAAGTTACTTCCAAAACTACGCGCGGCTCGACGACGCGAACACGGCCGTGCGCGAACTCCTGAATTGTATGGGCGCGAAACCACTCAGTCATTTCGGCGATTTCCGCGTCGGTCAAGCCTGAATAAGCCTTACCGATATTTAAGAGTTCGGGCTCCGCCTCTGATCGCCGCACCGCGAAGGTGTAATCAGAAAGCACGTGGTGACGCTTACCGTGGCCGAGCTCGACCGTAGTCACCACCACATCCAGCGTTGCCAAAGCCTTCTTCAGTTTCAACCACTCGCGTCCGCGCCGTCCCGGCTTATAGGACGAAACGGGATCTTTAATCATCAAGCCTTCGTTACCGCGCGCCCGCGCGGCGTCAAATTCGTCGTCAAGCGCCGAGACATCGTTGAATCGTTTGGCCCGGGACAGTCGGAGCCGCTCGCTATCACTCGTGATACTGATCAGCTCTTCCAGTCTTGCGCGTCGCGTCTGCAGTTCGTCGTTTATCATCACGCGCCCCGTTGCATAAAGCAGATCCCACGCCACGAAGACGACGGGCGTGCTCGCCTGTAATTCTTCGCTCACCACTTTCCGGCCCAGACGCTTTTGCAGATCGCTGAACGGCAAAATTTCCTCGCCACGCGCCGTGATGATCTCGCCGTCAAGGATTACGTCCGTGGGCAACGCGGACAGGGACGCATGCAGCTCGGGAAATCGCATTGACATCTCGTCGAGCGTGCGCGAGTAGATCGCCACTCTTCCATCCTGGACGTGCGCCTGCGCGCGAATGCCATCGAACTTGTCTTCGACAAAGAATTCGTCCGGCATGGTGCGGGCAATGTCTGCGAGGTCGGACGCCGGCGTCGCCAGCATAAATTTCAGCGGATGAAACAAGCGCATCTCAACAGTGTGCAAGGCGCCGGCTCGCGCCCGCACCGCGGCCTCACCGATGTCGCCGCGCAGCATGTTGGCCATCGAAACTGAAGCCAACGGCTGTTTGAAGGCGCGGGCGAGCGCATCTTCGACCAGACCTTCGCGCAGACCAATACGAAGATCGCCTGAGAGCAACTTCACCAGGTACTTCGCTTCCAACGGGGTCGCTTTTCGAAGCACGCGGGTGAGCACGTCGGTCTTCGCCTTCTTACCGCGCGTGCTGCTTAGTTGCGACAACAACTGGTCGGTATCGGCGAGGGTAAGAGTCGCTTCGTTATTTGGTTGAGCTTCGCTAAAAACTTCGAAAGCGACGTCGCCCGCATCACCCCAACGAGCATAGCGAGGGCCCAGGCTCACCGGATCAACGCCGGTCGCGAGGCAGATGGCCTCGCCCAGAATGCGGCCGCCGACATTGGTGGTGCGCACGTCGCTTTGCGCGAACTGCTGGCCGGCGAAGTAACGCGCCGCCCGCGTCAGGTCTTCATCCGGAAGGTGCTCGAAGTAATCGCCGAGCAGCTTTGCCTTTTGCAGCTTTTTAGTGGTGCCGGCCACAGCTTCGGCGGTTTGGGCGAAGCTTTCGAGGGAGTTGGGCGGTGGACTTGCGGACGACTTCATCGATCAAGAATTCATCAGATGCGCGGGCACTCTTACGGCTTGCGAATCATCCGGCGCGCCGAATATTTCAGGATGCAAAATCCGCGCGAGGATCTCAACTCCATCAACCAGGCGCGGACCGGGCCGGCTGAAGTAGGAAGTCGCATCAGTCGCCCACACCGCGTTGGCTTTCACGGCAGGAAGATCGTTCCAGCCTTCGGGCAATTTCGCGCCCGGCAGCTGTCGCAAAATATCTTCCTTGTAATAACCGCAGGGAATCAAAACGATCACCTCCGGAGCGTAGGCGCGAATCTCTTCCGCGTTGGTGGTCACGCTGCGTTGGCCGGCTTTGCCAAATGCGGCGTCGCCGCCGGCAATGGCAACTTGTTCAGGGACCCAATGACCGGGAGCAAACGGCGGCTCCAACCATTCGAGCATCAACGTGCGCGGGCGGTGATCCAAATCCGCGGTCTTAGCTTTAATGCGATCGAGCCGGGCGGTAAGACTGCTGACCAACTGATCAGCTTCGGTTGAGCGAGCGGTAAGCTCGCCCACCATAGAGATATTTTCAAAGACGTCCTCGATTGTATTAGGCTCGAGCGAAACGACTTTTACGTCTGCTTCGAACATGCGCGCGGCGCGCTCGACGGTTTTATAGCTAACGGCACAAACCTCACAAAGCTCCTGCGTCAGGATCAAATCCGGGTTCAGTGCGCGCAGCCTGGCTTCGTCGAGATCATAAATCGATCCATGACCATCCAGCTGGGATCGCACGGCGTGATCGATCTCCTTGCTCGTCATGGTTTCGTGAGAGATGCCGCTGGCAGTAAGGCGCGGTTTGTCGACGGCAGCCGCCGGATAGTCGCATTCATGAGTAATGCCGACCAGCTCGGCGTCCAGTCCGAGCGCGCAGACAATCTCAGTTGTCGAAGGTAACAACGAAACAATTCGCATAAGAGTTTGTGGTAGAAGAGAGTGCGCGAGCCGCAGGAGAGTGTCAAGACGAGGCCTTGCGTCTGACGGCTGGCGGTGATTCAGCTCGAACACATAGCCGTCTTCAGACGGCTTGCCCAAAGGGTTTATAGACCAGCGCTTTTAGCGCTGGGGATCAGCCGAACACGCCGAACGTTAGCGCGCTTCAGCGTGCTTTCATCAACAGCTTTAGCATTACGGCTGAAGCCTTATGCATAAGCCCGTTAAAACGGGCTCAGAAATTTCGGTGCGCCATTAACCCCCGGGCGTAAAACGCCCGGTCTAGTAACCCAACGGGGAAGCCGCGTTAACGCGGCTAGAGGACAATCGCCTCAGCTCCAGCTCTCATTTCCGCTCAATGGAGCTCTGAGATTGTTTCAGTCTTTACCCCCGGTCTGTACCTCACGCTTCAGTCCGCGTTACAATCTTTTTGTAGCATCAGAGCGTCTAAAGCTTAAGCTGCGGTCAGTATTATGTATTTATTTATTCTCGATTCACTCGGCAGCACTGAATTGCTTGTCATTCTCGGCGCGGCGCTGATTTTCTTTGGCCCGCGCAAACTTCCGCAACTGAGTCGCCAACTGGGTAAGAGCCTCTCGGAGTTTCGCCGGGCGTCTGATGATTTCAAGCGCACCTGGGAACGCGAAGTCAACCTCGAGAGCTTCGACAGTGGTACCGAACCCGATGCGGGCAATTCGATTTTCGACAAGGCCACCGAAAAGATTCGGGCGGCGCGTGAGGCTGCGGCATTGGACTCGGCGGGTGTTTCAGCGACGGCCGAAACCATCGCGCCGACCATCACGCCCGTCGATACCGCGCTGGTCCAACCGCGAGACCAAAACTTTTCGCCCGAACCTGCGCCGCCTGAGAATCCGCACGGCAAACATGAATGGCTATAATCCAGATTGAGAGCCGACCTGCTCAATACCGAGCTTGCGATTAATCAAATCAGATGAAGAGAACGAATCCCGCGAAGAGCTTGGCGGGCAGATGTCTTTTCTCGACCATCTGGACGAGCTGCGCACCCGTTTGATTCGCAGCATGGCGTTCGTTTTGATCGCGGCCTTCGCTTGCTGGTGGGTCTCGGGCTATATCTACCGGTTTTTGGAGAGGCCGGTGCAACATGCTCTGAATGAGGCGCAGCAGCAACGCAAAGTTACTATCGCCGGATTGAATGGAGAGCTTTCAACGGTTCCGCTCAACTCTCTTCATCAGAACGAAAAGGTGCGGTTCGTTTTTCCCGAACTGACTAAGCTTGGGGCGTCGGACATTCCCGCGGGTGCGTCCGTAATGGCCCGGGTCGACAAAGATTCACAGGGGAGCCTCGGCCTGTTCACGGACGAACCCCTGGCGGCAGGCAACGACATCATTCCGAAAGATGTGAAGCTTCCGATCGATCTGAACAAGCCTTACGAGAAGCTCCCCGATCCGAATAACAAACTGGTTGTGGACACCACCATCGGGGCCTTCGCCCTTTACGTCAAAGTGTCTCTTTACGCGGCGATTGGTTTGTCCGTGCCATTCTTGCTTTGGCAAATCTGGGCCTTCGTATCTCCCGGGCTTTATCCGCACGAACGAAAATACGTGACGCCCTTCGTCGGGTTGTCGTCGGTCTTTTTTGTTCTGGGTGTGGCTACCGCGTATTACCTGATCTTTCCGCCGGCGGCAAAGTATCTGCTCGGACTGGGCTCGGATTTTCGGTTATTGCTAAAGGCGGATGATTATTTCGATTTCATCATTCTGCTGATGCTGGGGATGGGACTGGTCGCGCAGATGCCCGCGATCACCTATGTGCTGGCTCGGATGGGCCTGGTGACGGCGCGTTGGATGCTGAAGGTCTGGCGCGTAGCGGTGATCGTAATCCTGATTGTCGCGGCAGTGCTGTCGCCGACCAACGACGTTCCCAACATGCTGCTGTTCGCGGCCCCGATGTTTGTGCTTTACGCGATTTCGATCATTGTGGCGTGGATTTGCGGGCAGAAGCGGACAACCGGTTAAGAGACTTATTTTTCATTTGTCATTGGACATTTACCATTTGGCCTTTGTACTCTGACGCAACTCGGTAAGTCCTGAGCCGAACCGATGTTCAAATGAGAAATATCAAATGAAAAATGGTAAATGGTTTTCTTCAGGTGTTTCCCTGGGTTTGAGGCAACTTTTGGTGCTTTTCACCGCATCTTGACTCTGGTCTGACACAAACCTAGAATTCGGTATTCGTCCGTGGTCTCCACGCTGCGACTGAAACGCTGACAAACTTTAGTTTCCCCGGTTTTTTCTTTTAGGAGTAATTCACATGTCAACACGCAGATCGAGCCGACTGGCTGTCGCTCTCCTTGCTCTTAGTTTCGCGGTCCCTTCCAGTTTGGCGCAGAAAACTAAAGAGCAGCAGGATCCAAATGACAAGCCGCGCAACGTTAAGCCGGAACTAAAAAAAGCGTACAAAGACTGGCTGGACAAAGACGTCACCTACATCATCACCGACGAAGAGCGCAAGGCTTTCAAGAAGCTGGAAACCGACGACGAGCGTGAAAGGTTTATCGAAGAGTTCTGGCGGCGACGCGATCCTGATCCGGACACCGATGAAAACGAGTATCGCGAGGAATATTACGAGCGCATTGCTTACGCCAACGAGCATTTTGCGTCGGGCATCCCGGGATGGAAGACCGACCGCGGCCGCATGTGGATCATGTACGGCAAGCCTGACGAGACTGAAACTCACCCGGCAGGCGGCTCTTACAATCGTGAATCCTACGAAGGCGGTGGCTCGACCTCGACCTATCCGTTCGAACGCTGGTTCTATCGTTACTTGCCCGGCGTAGGATCCGGAATTGAAATTGAATTCGTAGATCCAACGGGCAGCGGCGAATATCGCATCGCGCGTAATCCCGATGAGAAGGATGCCCTGTTGCATGTGCCCGGCGCCGGTCTTACGCTCGCCGAACAAATGGGCCTGGCGGACAAAGGCGATCGCATCTCGAATCTTGGCGGCATTGGCATGCCGAATTACGAGCGCGAGCAGGACAGCCCGTTTTCGCGCCTGCAAATTTTGACCGACCTGCAAAGGCCGCCGCAGATCAGATTCAACGATCTTGCCTCAGCAGTAAACACTCCAGTCATTGAAGACAATCCGCTGGCCTTCGATCTGCGCGTCGATTTCTTCCGCCAGACAGATGATCGCGTCATCACTGCCTTCACGATTCAGACCGATAATCAAAACCTGGTATTCAAAGACAGTGGCGGCTTGCAACAGGCGCAGCTGAATATTTTCGGGAAGATCACCCACGTGTCGGGTCGTCGAGCCGGCATCTTTGAAGATCCCGTGATCACGCGGGCCACGCCTGAGGAATTAGCTGACGCCAAAGGAAGAAAATCGGCGTACCAGAAAGCAGTTGCCCTGGCGCCGGGTCACTACAAAGTCGACGTGATCGTGCGCGATATAGAATCGGGCGCGACAGGCGTGCGGCATTGGGGATTCGATGTGCCGAAGTACGATACCGGCAAGCTTTCAACCTCGACGCTGGTGATCGCGAACAAGCTGGAAGCGCTCGGCGATCAACCGGCCGTCGGCATGTTCACCATCGGAAACGTCAAAGTGATTCCCAACGTGTCGGGCACCTTCCACCGCGGCGCGCCCATCGGCGTTTACATGCAAATCTATAACGCCGGCATCGATCAGACAACGCTGCGTCCTTCCGTGGATGTTGAATACGTGCTGATGAAAGACGGCAAGGAAGTCGGCAAGCAGATGGAAGACTGGCGCGGCAACAGCGACTCCGGACAAAGATTGACGCTCGCGCGTTTGATCGATTCGCGACAATTAGGCCCCGGCGATTACGCCATGGAAGTGCGCGTGCGCGATCGAGTCAGTGGCCAGTCACTCGTCCAGAAGGACTACGGCAAGTTTACCGTGGTGCCATAAACGAAAACAGCCTGTCGATAATGAAAGATCGCGAGCGGCCCGCGTCGCCCGCGATTTTTCGTTTGAGGCTGAATTACCTCGATTAAGTCGATCATCTCTCTGATGATAAAATCTGAAGACTCAATGCAAACCATGCATCTCACAGGATTATCTCAGGCGGAGCTGTCTGACTTTGTCGCCTCACTCGGAGAGCCCGAGTATCGGGCGCGTCAAATCTTTTCGGCCATCCAGGCGCGGCGGCTGACAACTTTCGACGCGATGACAGATCTTCCCAAAGACCTGCGCGCGACCCTCGTCGAGCGGGCCGGGCTGTCAACTTTCACGCTCGAGTCCCGATATGTCTCTACTGATGGGACGCGACGCTATCTTTTCAAGACGCAGGATAATTTTCCGGTGGAAACGGTTTTCATTCCCGAAGAGCGCCGCGACACCATTTGTTTCTCGTCCCAGTCAGGGTGCCCGCTGCAATGTACTTTCTGTTTGACGGCGCAGCTCGGCCTGCTCAGGAATCTAACTGCCGGAGAAATAGTTGAGCAGATAATCTTCGTTCTCAACGACGCTTATGGCGAAGGCGTGCAGACACCGCGCGGCACGAACCTCGTCGGCATGGGCGCCGGCGAACCATTTTTGAATTTCGAGAACTTGATGAAGGCGATTCGCATCATAAATGCTCCGGCGGGTCTCCACATCGTTGCTAATCGTATTACCGTGTCCACAGCAGGGATCGTTCCGCGCATTCGCGAACTCGCCGCGATCGCCGATCGCCCGCGCCTGGCGATTTCACTGGCAGCGCCGAACGACGAACTACGCGACGAACTGATGCCGATTAATAAGAAATGGCCCATCGAAGAGTTGCTATCGGCCTGTAAGGAATTCGAGAGGTCGCTCAAGCCGGGTGAACGATTCACCTTCGAGTACGTGATGCTGCGTGGCGTGAATGATTCGGACAGTCACGCGCGCCAACTGGCGAGCCTTCTCAATCGTCATCGTCTGCGGGCAAAGATTAATTTGATTCCGCACAATCCGGCCGAGCCGTTGCCTTATCAACCATCATCGAGTGATCGCGTCGAATCATTTCGCAAAATCCTGGAATCAAAACGCATCCACGCGTTCGTTCGTCGACCCCGCGGCCGCGATATTCTTGCCGCATGCGGGCAGTTGGCCGCGCGGAGCGAGATTGGGCAAGCACAGCTCACGAGCCCATCGCTTCTTATCGATTAACCGGGATACCTGCTAATGACGACAAAGAGATCCAAGCGAGTTTCATCAATCCCAGACAAGAAACATTTCGAAGCTCTTAAACCCTTCGTGAAGCGAATTGCTGTAGGCTCAGCTCGACAATCATTCTTTACCCTCTGCGTAAAGGCGTCACTTGCAAAATGCTTTGAATTCAATCTTGCCGTTCGTAGCGAGAAGAATCTGGACGAATCATTCTTTTGGATGCCAGCATTGCGCGGCATTTGCGAAGACCTGATCGTACTCAATTTCGTGAAGACCATGCCGCGTTCCGATCGGGACAAGCTCATTCTAAGGCTCATGGCACATGATATTCACAGCCGAATATCTCTTCAAGACCGATTCTTTAAGGAAATCCGTATTCACCAGCCAGTACTCCGCATCAAAGAAGTCGGTAATCAGATCTCAGCTTTGGAATCAGAAATCCAACAAATCTGGAAAAAGCATGGATGGAATTTAGCGAGAGGCAGCATGCCTCAAATTCGTCAGATTGCTGAACGTCAAGGACAACCAGTGCTCGCCAGCTTATATGACTATCTTTATCGATCCACGTCTGCTGCGGTCCATTTCAATGTCCAATCGTTATTGCGCTCTGGCTGGGGACCCTCGAAGGTAGAATTCACATTTTCAACGAAGAATTTCTCTCGGTATTTTCGCTCTTATGCTCGCGTCTACGGAGCGTTTCTCTTTTGCGTTTACTTTGAATTCTTCAGCCGCTCTTTACGGCCGGGTTCGGCCGTTACCCGTCGAGTCGCCGACATTCGAAAGGAATTGTTACTAGCACCTCGTTGGCCCGAAATGGTGACGTTTGAGGAAATGAATCTCGAACCGCCAAAAACTAATATTATTCTGGAAACTCTGATGGCAGTGATAGAGTCCGAAAAGCGAAAGCGATTGATCTCGTAATGGCATCAGATCGTCCGCTGAGCGTGACGTCAATGCTTGGCGAAGTGACGCGCCGCGAGTGTAGAATACGTGCGCTGTTTGCCGAGACTAAAACATGGCATTACCTGAACAATTCTTGCCCGCGATAAGCGCGGAACAATATCTTCAGCTTGAGCGCGCCTCCGAGATGCGGCATGAGTTTCTCGATGGTCTGATGTATGCAATGGCGGGAGAGAGCCCGGACCACAGTACTATCTGCTTCAACCTGGCTTCGGCTATTGGCTTCCAAATTAAGGACAAACACTGCCGCGGTTTCTCGCCAAACATGAAAGTCCGCGCCGGCATCGGTGGACTGTATGCTTATCCTGATCTGATGATCGTGTGCGGAGAATCAAAGTTCCACGACAAACATGGCGACGTACTCTTGAACCCGACGGCTATCTTCGAGGTCCTTTCACCGTCGACCGAGAAATACGATCGTGGCGAAAAGTTTCGTCGCTATCGAACAGAGATCGAAAGCCTGCAGGATTATGTACTCGTATCTCAAGATCAGCTGCGCGTTGAGCATCATCATCGCGAAGCGGATGGCACGTGGGGTCAAACCGAGGTAATTGGAAAAGACGGCATGATCCTTCTCAACTCAATCGATTGCACGGTTCCGCTTAATGAAGTTTATAGAAATACCGAAGCAGCTAAATAGAGAATGTTTGTGAATCAGCTACTACAATTATGAAATCAACAGCCAAACTTCTACTTCTCATCGCGTTGTGTGCATTTCCACACAATTTTCTTGCCGCGTCTGCGCCCGAGCCCAACATCGACATCAAGGGTTATTACTCGAGCGACAAAGCGCAACGTGGACGCGTCGTGCGCGCGGCAGTCGTGATGGAAATTCCCGGCGGCTATCACGTGAATGCAAATCATCCTTTGGGGAAGTATGCGATTCCCACGACGGTCAAGATTGAAGCGCCCAAAGGCGTCATCGTTGGTCCGATCGCTTTTCCGCGCGCGCTCGTCCGGAAACTGAAAGCTGTGAATAACGAATCGCTGGCCGTTTACGAAGGCCGTGCAATCATGCGATTCAACGTTACCGTGCCCGCGAATTACGGCGATGGATGGCTCAATTTGAAAGCGCGTTTGCGCTATCAGAGTTGCAACGACGATGTTTGTTTCCCGCCTAAGAACCAGGACATCGATTTTGGGATCAGCATAGTTGGCGCGACTGATCGCGTCGGGCGCGCTAACGGCTGGGTGTTCGGCGGAAGATAGATTTGCAGGACAACAAGACTATCCATATCCGCCCAATCCGCCGGATTTTAGTTATCGTGGCGGCGCGTTGAATATTTAAAAAACGCACGTGCTGGCCGGAGGACGTCACGATCGAGGAAGGTTTCATTCATGACTGATCAAGAAAACATCGCAGTAGTTACAGAGGCTTACGACAATTTCAAAACGGGAAACATTACGGCGTTGGTCGATCAACTGACCGACGATGTTGTGTGGCAGTTACCCGAAATAAAGAATGTGCCTCTGGCGGGCAAGCGAACCGGCCGTGATGGTGTCACAGATTTTTTTGCGACGCTGGCACGCGATCAGGAAGTGATTGAATTCGAGCCGCGCAAATTCGTCGCGCAGCACGACACGGTCGTCACGCTCGGTTATTACCAATGGCACGTCAAGGGAACGGGGCGCGACTTCGCCTCAGATTTCGTGCACATCTTTACGATTCGCGACGGCAAGATAGCCGGGTTCCGCGAGCACTTGGATTCAGCAGTGGTGGCAGCGGCTTATCAACAGGCAATGAGCGCATAGGCTTTCATCGAGTTCCGATGACAGACATTAGCCGGCCAACGCGACCGTGTTTCTGTTTTTCGCGTCGATAGGAAAAGAAGAGATCGTTTCGATCCATCGTGCAAAGCGGTGCAGTGTGGATGTGGTCTGAAGAGATACCTGCTTCAATAAGCTGATCGCGGTTCGCCTGGTGCAGATCAATTCGCGCATGCCCTTCGCGTGTTGCCGTGAAGAATTTATTAGCCAATGGAAATCGTTCTTTGAAGACACTGATAACTTCCGAGCCGACTTCGTAGCAGCAACCATTTGCCGCGGGACCGATCGCGGCGCGCATATCTTCGGCGCGCGCTCCGAATTCACGCTGTAATTTTTCAATGGCGAGTTTCACAATGGACGACGAAGTTCCGCGCCAGCCCGCGTGCACCGCGGCAAAAGATCGCGTGAGATTGCAGCCAATCAATACCGGCACGCAGTCGGCGGTCTTGATCGCCAGCAGCACCTTAGGCGTCTTGCTCACCAGAGCGTCGCAGTACTCGTCATCGCCCAGGACACCCGGTTTCGTTTGCGCTTCATCTTTCGAATGAACTACGCGCACATCAAACCCGTGCACCTGCCAGCAGCCGGTCAGGAGCCAGTCGTCATCAAAGAGGTTGAGAAAGCGCCGGCGATTCTCATAAATATTTTCCGCCTCGTCTTCGTTGAAGCCGGCAAGATTCAAAGCCTGATCAGGCATGGGGCTGACACCGCCCAGGCGAGTTGAAAATGCATTAGCGAAACCGTCTCGTTCCAGTGGCGCGCAAATCAACGCGCGCACGCCGTCGCGTTCGCGCCAGTAAAAGCCCGCACTTTGGAGTTCGTTTTCATCTGTGATCATTTCAATCGGAGTTGACATCATCGAAGTCGGCCGCGTGCGTGAAACTATCGAGCGCACCCCGCGGTTTGCGCAACGCGTCTTCACTGACGCCGAGCGGGCTTACTGTGAATCGCGTGGCGCCGCGGCTGCCCAACATTATGCCGCGCGTTTCGCGGCAAAAGAAGCCGCCCTCAAAGCTCTGCAAACGGGGTGGAGCGGGGGCATCAGCTGGCAGGACGTCGAAGTCGGAGCGAAAGATTCGGGCGCGCCCGTGATTTCATTCCATGGCCGCGCGCGCGAGTTGTATGAACAAACCGGAGCTGCGAGAGCGCATCTTTCGATCGCGCACACCACTGAACATGCGATTGCTGAAGTGATTTTGGAGAAGGATTAAGCAAAATAGTTCACCACAAAGACCCGACGGGCACTAAGAGGCTAAGTGATTGAGTCTTAGTGTCCTTTGTGACTTTGTGGTGAGTTTCTCTGGTCCGTTAAAACCGCCCACTGCTGCCAATCGAATACGCGCCCGTAAGAAACGGATTCGTGCGGCGTTCTGCGCCGATCGTAGTCGTTGGCCCATGACCCGAATAAACTTCCACCTCATCGCCGAGCGGCAGGATCTTGTTGAAGAGCGAATCCATTAATTGCTCAGTCGATCCCCCGGGTAAATCTGTGCGGCCAATCGAGCCGGCGAACAGACAATCTCCGACGAACACTTTTTTCTCGACGGGTTCAAACAGCACAACATGCCCCGGCGTGTGACCTGGGCAATGGATCACTTTGAAATTCAGTTCGCCGACTTCGTAAATCTGACCGTCGCTCCAATGTTTGTCAGGCTTCGGTGGTGGCTCATAATCAAAGCCATTCTCAGTCCATTGTGAACGCGGGATGCCTATCCAGGCCGGCTGATTCGGCAACTGATCGTAAATCGGTTCGTCAGCGAGGTGAATGATGATCTGCGCGCCGGGCTTTCGTTTCTTCAGACCGGCAACCCCACCGATGTGGTCCATGTGCGCGTGCGTGCAGGCGATCGCCTGTAATTCAAACCCGTGTTTGTCGATGGCCGCGACGATACTCTCGGAATCGTCCCCGGGATCGATGCAGATCGCGCGCTTCGTTTTCTCGCAGCCGACGATGCGAGTGTGTTGCTGAAAAGCAGTGACAGTGATTTCTTCGATGATCATTTTTAAGCCCGGGTTAATTCTGTCGATTCCCCAGGCGCGATGATGGCAAGCGCCTGCTCGATCTTCGGCAGCACCGTCGGAACATCGTTTGCTGGAATGATAATAGCCGAGAGTTGCCGCTTCTTAAGGTTCTGTTGAAAGGGAAGATTCTTGTCAGCAGTTATCAGAACCTGAAATTGGCGGGCCGCCATTAAATCGAGCAGTGCACCGTTCGTGATACCTCGCCAACCCATATCTTCAATGTTAGAGATGGAGAAGTGGATTAGGCGCTGCTGGATGACTTTGGGGACGCCCTCATCGAGCAGAATTTTCAACTGGAGAGTCCTAGCTTTTGCAGCGTGTCATGGGAAAACTTCAGAACCGCGAGTGCCTGCTCGCGGCTTACGCTTGGGAAATTCTCAAGAAAGTCGTCGAGTGATACACCAGCACTTAGATTATTGAAAAGTGCATCGACCGGTACTCGCGTTCCATCGAATACAGGAGTGCCGCTCACGATTTCCGGATCAACGTTAATTGGCAAGGATCCGATTTCTTCTTCTTCGATAAGTACAGTCATGGATTTAACCTCGCTTCGATTCTATCACGACCTCGCGACACGTTTAGTGCAGCCGAGAAGCAGATTCTTGCATCCAAACGAGTATAATTCCTCATTGGAATTTCCGCATTACGATTATGCCACTCACTGCCACAGCTGCTTCACTCGCTGAAGTTCTGGACGAGATGACCGCGGAAGGCGCGACTGAACTGACCGAGCATCTCGCCGGCAACGCGCTCAAATGCTATGCGTGCGGTCATCGCTGCTTGATCAAAGAGGGCAAGCGTGGCATTTGCAAAGTTCGATTCAACGAAGGCGGGCATCTGCGCGTGCCGGCGAATTACGTGGCGGCCCTGGCTTGCGATCCGACTGAGAAGAAACCCTTCTTTCATTGCCTGCCGGGATCGGACACGCTGACGTTCGGCATGCTCGGCTGCGACTTGCACTGCGCCTATTGTCAGAATTGGTTGACGTCACAGGCACTGCGCGACGATGCGGCCGTGTCGCCGCCGAATGTCGTGACGGCCGAACGCCTGGTCACGATGGCAAAGGCGTACGGCGCGTCGATGGTCGGTTCGAGTTACAACGAACCTCTGATCACTGCCGAATGGGCGGTCGAAGTATTTAAGAAGGCCCGGCCCGAAGGGTTCCGCACCGCGTTCATTTCAAACGGCAACGCGACTCCGCAAGTGCTCGACTATCTGCGGCCATGGACGGATTGTTACAAGATCGATTTGAAATCGATGAGCGATCGAAATTACCGGCAGCTTGGCGGGGTAGTCGATAACATCCTGGATACCGTGAAGATGGTCCATGAGCGCGGTTTCTGGGAAGAGATCGTGACGCTCGTCATTCCCGGCTTTAACGATTCGGAAGATGAACTAAAACGCGCGGCGGATTTCATCGCGTCAGTTTCGCCGGATATTCCGTGGCATGTCACAGCTTTTCATCAGGACTATCACATGCAGGAGAATGCGAACACGACTGCCGAGCAACTGACTCGCGCGTGCGCAATCGGTCGCGACGCAGGTCTGCGTTATGTCTACGCAGGGAATCTGCCGGGCCGGGTTGGGCGATGGGAAAACACCTATTGTCCTAACTGCGATGAGTTGTTAGTTGAGCGTTACGGTTATCTGATCCGGCAGATGAGGGTTACGACAGACGGCCATTGTCCCGCTTGCTCAACTATGATTCCGGGCATCTGGTCTTAAGCAAATCAGATAAGGGGCAGCAAGCCGAGTCGCTGCCCCTCCTCAGAGTATTACTTCTTTTCTTCGGGAGCCATGGCCGGAGTTCCCATGTGAAAGAGTGCCTGCCATTTTCCGTTCCGATTTATCCAGATGGTCGAATGATACTCCGTGTCCGGTTTCATTCCGGGTATCTTCACCGTGTAAGTGACTAGCGATGCGTCGTCGTCGAACTTCACAGTCTTCCAGTCGCTAAGCATTACTTTGGAAAAATCCATTCCCTGCACGCCTTTGATTGATCCCGCTTTGTCAAAGACGCCGTCGGCTTCGACCTCGACAGAATCATTCGCCAGATACGAGCCGAAAGCGTCAAAGTCTTTTCTCTTGAAGGCATCCCACACCATCTTCTCGTCCGCGGTCACATCTGGTCCTGCATCAACAGGTTTGGCTATCGGGCTTGTCATCGGCTTCGCAGATTCTTTGGCTGGAGAAGGCGAAGCCATCGGCGGTCGCGAAAGGCTTTCCTGGTAATAGATGGCCACCCACTCGCCATTTCGATTGACGTAAGCGGATGCTTCCCGGTATGGACCGGGCGGAACAGCCTGGCCCTTGAATGCGCCCTTAACCGTTGCTGTGTAGGTGATGATGACCGCGTCCTTGTCGACGGGTAGCATCTTCCAGTCGGCGAACGTCGCGTCCGTGATCTCAAAATCTTTCATTCCCGCAATGCTCGTTGATTTGTCCATCGGTCCAGCGTCTGTAACCTGCAGGTAATCAGGCGCAAGCATCTTGCCGAAGACGTCGGCGTCTTTCTTTCTGAAAGCGTCCCAGGCGGCTTTTTCTTTGGCAATGATGTCGGCTTCGGAAGCCGGTCCCGCAGATTTTGTCTCGGCAGGTTTGTTTGCGTTATTCGCATTAGCAGTCATGTCCCTGTTGCCGGAGGGCTGCGTTGCACAGGCAGCCGCCAGGGCCAACAAAAACACGAGGGCAAGAATCTTCTTCATAAGCGCTCCTTCATTTAAAGTGATTTGCGCATTGCTTCTATGACAAAAACCGCGTGACGTCAAGAAAAACAAGAACGCGGTCGCCCGACTTCCTTCAGCAAATAATTATTGCGGAGTCGGCTTTCTTTGCGGCGTGCCAAGCCTTGCGGGGGTCGGCCTCGCCGCCGGTGATGCTTTGGCCGCGGGCGATGATTTAGGCGACGGCGACGATTTAGGCGACGCGGACGGTTTCGGTGTTGCCGATGGCGATGCAGTTGGGCCTGGATTTCTAACCGGCACCGTTGCCGAGGCCACCAGTTGCCATTGCCCGTTGCGGCGCGCGAACGTGTCGACTGATCGGAATTCATGAACTATGACCTGACACTTGCCATCCGTGATTCTGTAGTTATCACCCTTTACTGTCGTGCGTGCGCGCACAACTGCCGAGTTGTTGTCCAGTACGTTGACGGTCACATCGGATATCTCCTGTGGATCGGCCGAAAGCGCCCCCGACTCGATGTCTTTAACATCTTCTTCCTTGCTGCCGATGGCGCCATCCGGATAGACGAGCAGGATGTCGTCTGCTTCGACTTTGCGAACCGCAGCCACGTCTCGCTCTTTCAGGATGCGCGGCCAGTCGTTTTCAATTCGCGTTAGCTCTGCTTCGATTGCCGCTTTGTCCGGCGTAGGCTCCGCGCTTGGCGCCGCGACGGCGTTCGTGTTGCTGTTAGAATTCTGCGGATTTGCACAGCCAAAATAAAAGGCTGTGACTGCTCCGATCAGAATAGAAAGAAGTGTGACACCGAAATGCTTTCTCATTAGGCTTACTCCCTGGTCCAGTCAATTTGGCAGAGTCCTTTTACCGCACTGCGCTCGATTGCTTCTATTCCAAATTCGCGACTGAGTCAATGACTTTGACCCCTTACTGGCGTCCGCAGGAGCCACGGGCGAAAGAGTATTGACTTGCAGTAGTGCTTGTCTTATTGTCTGTTCGCAAACGCGGCGATCTGGAACCAGCGAGCCGCTTTCACCCTTCCGCCGCGTAAATCTTTGCGCGGCCCGAATCGCAGGAGGAATCAGATGTTTTGTGTTTCTCTCAGACTCTGTCCAGGCCGAGTCATCAAGTCATGTCTTCTCGTTGTTTGTGCCGTCGCGTTCCTGTCTGTTCCCGTCGCCAGATCATTTGCCCAAAAGCCTGGAGCCGACACCCCGCAGTTTAGCGACTTTAAGGGCGTGCGTATCGGTATGCTCACGGAAGAAGTCCGGAAGAAATTAGGTAGCCCGCGCGACAAAGGCGACGAGCAGGACTTCTATGTTTTCAACGATACTCAGGCCGTGCAGATTTTTTATGACAAGGCGAAGACGGTAACGGCAATTTCTATCGACTTCATGAGTGGCGCCAACCAAATCCCCGCAGCCAAAGACGTGGTCGGCGACCTCGAGGCGAAGTCTGACGGGTCCGCGTACAAATTGGTGCGCTATCCGAAAGCGGGTTACTGGGTCTCTTACAGCCGGACGGCCGGGAAAGATCCCACCACCACGATCACAATGCAAAAAATAGATCGTTAATTAGCGAAATCATCTGTTCTCGAAAGGCCGGTCGAGTTATTCGTCCGGCCTTTTGCATTCAAGATTCACACTATCCAGCGTCTGCGCTGGACATCTACGTGTCACCATGTTGAAGTGTTGATTTCCGGATCAGGAGGAATTGTTCGCCAGTATGCTTCGCGCAGGATTCGTAGGTTTACCAAACACCGGCAAGACGACTCTGTTCAACGCTGTCACTTCGCAGACTACGGCGGTGACCGCCAATTACGCTTTCTCGACCAGTAAGCCCAACGTCGGCGTGGTCGCCGTACCGGATGAGAGACTGGCGCCGCTCGCGAAACTGGTCAAGACCGAAAAACTCGTTTCGGCGACGGTTGAATTTGTCGACATCGCCGGCCTCGTCCGCGGATCATCACAGGGCGAAGGCATCGGCAATCAATTCCTGCACGCGATTCGCGAAACCGACACGATGATCCACGTCGTGCGCTGTTTTGACAACGAATCGGTGCCGCACGTCGAAGAGACGCTCAATCCACGGCGAGACATCGAAACAATCCAGATCGAATTGGCGCTGGCCGACCTGGCGACCGTTGAGCGCCGGCGAGAGCGCGTACAGAAGACTGCCAAGGGTGGCGATAAAGCCGCGCGCGCAGAGTTAGCAGTTCTGGATAAACTCCAGCCGCCCTTGGAAGAGTTCAAGCCGGCGCGCAGTGTCGCTTTGAACGAAGAAGAAACGACCATTGCGCGAAACTATTTTTTGCTGACGATGAAGCCGACAATCTATGCGGCCAACGTTAACGAGGCGGCGCTCGCCGACCCGGAAGCAAATGAACATGTGAAAGCGACACGGGCGGTGGCCACCGAAGAAGGCGCGGAGTGTGTAGTCATCTGCGCACAACTCGAGGCCGACCTGGTCGACCTTTCACCCGCCGAGCGGATCGAATATCTCGAATCGCTCGGCGTGAACAGCAGCGGGGTCGATCAATTGATCAAGAGCGCTTACCGGGTTCTCGGCTTGATGTCGTTCTTAACGGCCGGCGAAAAGGAAGCCCGCGCATGGACGATTCCACAGAACTCGCGTGCGCAAGACGCCGCCGGAGCGATTCATTCGGACATCGCGCGCGGTTTCATTCGAGCTGAGATTGTCGGTTATGAAGACTTGATGCGCGCGGGATCTTATGCGACCGCGCGTGAACAGGGATTGCTAAGACTCGAGGGCAAGGACTACATCATGCAGGAAGGCGATATTGTTAATTTCAGATTTAATGTGTGAGAGAACCGGTCTCCCATGAAACTGCGTGACGTCCTCAGGTTGCTTAAGGATGATGGCTGGTACTTAGCAGTCACGGAAGGCAGTCATCGTCAGTTCAAACACCTAACGAAAAAAGGGCGCGTGACTGTGCCCGGAAAACCAAACGATGATTACCGCACGGAACTCTAAATAGTATTCTTAAGCAAGCTGGACTAAAGCGATAAGGAGAAGCAGATGCGTTACGCGATCGTAATTGAAAAGGCGGAAAGCAACTATGCAGCGTATGTGCCGGGCTGCATAGCTACCGGAGCAACTATTGAAGAAACCGAGCGGGAAATTCGAGAGGCAATCGACTTGCATTTGCGCGGCATGCGCGAGGATGGCTTGCCGATTCCGGAACCAAGTAGCAGCGTCGATTATGTTGAGATAGCCGCATAATAGTTTACCGAAGTACCGCTCTTATCCCCACGATTATCAAATAGATAATCGCCACCACGATCGCGATCTTGATCAGCGCAATTGCCAAACCTACCAGCATCCCAATGAGGCCGAGCGCCACGCCCGCGGCCGCCAGAACCAAAGGCACGCCCACTGCCAGCACAAACAGCACCAATAAAACGATTCCAACTATTCTGAGAATGTCGCCTGCTTCTTTCATTTTCCGTGTCTCCGAAACCTTCGTCCTTTCAACGTCGTCCGGCTCGATATACGAAGCGCTCACGAAGATCGTTCCGTGAACCTTTCGTGGCACGCGCATCTTGCGTGTTTCACGGGCGGGACGCCCGTCCCGCTCTAATCAACAAAAAAAAGGCCGTCCGGAGACGGCCTGAAAGGAGCTTCGATGATTGTCGTAACTTATTTATGGAGTGATTTGGATTACTCCGACTCGTTTGCCGGAAGGAGTAATCACGGTTATGGTCGAGCCGGCCAGGTCTTCAGTCGTCAGCAGCAATCCGAAGTCTTCGAGATCAGTTTCGGATGCTATTTCCGCTTCGTTGCGGCCTTTGACATTAATAATCTGGCCCAACCTCTGGAATTGGTGATCCGGCGAGACAGCCCAAAGCACAAACGCCTGGCCCTTCGGGGCCTCGCGCAAGTCATGAAAATGCATCAGGATTTCTGTCGTCTTACCGTGTTTGCGCGGCTCAATGAAAATGTTTGCCCGTGCGCCTTCCATGGCTCCGCTAAAGTTTATCTTTAACTTGGTGCTGTCATCTTTCTTGAAACGCGGAATGCCGAGCATCGGTACGGCATAGTCTGCGAGCACCGTTTCGGTCGTTACCGGTACAGCTACCGTTGCGGTCGTTGTCGGCACCGCGACTTCCGCCACTTGTTCACCCACCGCTGCCCCCGTGCCCAACGGAATCACCGTCAGGCCGGTCGGAACTGCGCTACGGAAAAACACTCGGGTGTTTGGATCGTAAGCCGTCAGGTTTGCCTCAGGCGACGCAAACAACATGAAGCGCGTTAACGGAACGCTCGTGGTGAATGTGCCCACACCGTTTGCAACTTCGACTGGGCCCAGCATTGTGACGGCGCCAGTCGAGTCAACCGCATAAAGATTTAGCGACGCGAGATCGGCGGGCAACTTATCAAGATTAAGTTTGATCGTGGTGCCGCTATCATCGCGCAAGACAGTAGCGCGACCGGTAGCGCCGGTGATGCTGACTGGATTCAGCGTAACGACAGTTTCTTTGCCGACGGGATATTCAACGATTGTGTAGGTGCCATCGGGGTTTTGGACGGTTTGAACTTTCGTGACGGTTGTTTTCTGGACCTGACTGGCCGCCACAACAGCAAGACAACATAAGAGGAGCACCGCTCCCCCAACTGTAACTACAGTTTTTCGCATAACATTCCTCCTTCTAAAAACCATGGTTTTGT
>Ga0193729_1000491_pt1 | contig 20780 bp, 22 predicted proteins | sample U1c2metaG_FD_143036 | JGI IMG/M metagenome (GOLD analysis project Ga0193729, IMG submission 143036) | Soil microbial communities from a riparian zone of the East river system, Colorado, United States - U1c2 | ecosystem: Environmental > Terrestrial > Soil > Riparian zone | place: USA: East River...
GCCGGCGCTGGGCATCGTGCCGCTCGGCACCGCCAACGTCCTGGCCCATGAGCTGGGGCTCGGTTTCTCGGCGGCGGTGATCGCCCGGACGATCATCGCCGGCCACGAACTGCTGGTGCGGCCGGGCGAGGCGGCCAATGGCGCGGGCGTCCCGCGCTGTTTCTCGCTGATGGCAGGCGCGGGCTTCGACGCCAAGGTCGTGGCCGGCGTCAGCGCGCCCTTCAAGCGGCGCTGGGGCCGCGCCGCCTATGTCTGGCGCTCGCTGGTCGAGACGCGGCGCTATCGCCCGGTGCGTTACGGCGTGGAGATCGACGGCGTGCGGCACGAGGCGTCGTCGGTGATCGTGACGCGCAGCCGGCACTATGCCGGGCCCTATGTCGTGGCGCCCGCCGCCGCGCTCGGCGAGCCGCTGCTGCATGTCTGCCTGTTCGAACGTTGGGGGCGCTCGCACACGCTGCGCTTCGGGCTCGCCTTGCTGCTGGGCAGGCTGCCGCGCACCGCCGGCTATCGCGTGGTCGCCGGTCGCGACGTACGCATCTCGGTGCTGAGCGATGCCGGCGAGGACGGCCGCCAGCCGGTGCAGATCGACGGCGACGACGCGCTCACGCTGCCGGTGTCGATCGGGCTCGCCGCCGGCGCGGTGCGCATGTTGCGGCCGGCCTAGAGGTCAGAGTGCGCGGCTACGGCTTGTAGAGCGCGGCAAGCTCGTCCAACGACAGTCCAAGCCTTCTGCCGATCCGCTCGATTTCGTCTTCGGTAAATGCCTTCACGGAAGCGTTTTCGTCCATTTCGGCAAACAATATGTCTTCTGCCGGCACGAACTTCCAGGAACGTGGTTTGGCGGTTCTTGTCCGCGATCGCGCAGGCTTGCTGGAAACCAATTCAAGCACGCGCCCGCGGGCCGCATCGACGTTGGCGGCGACCATCAGACCAAGGACACTCGCTTGAAGTTTCTTCGTCATGGCAGCAGTCCTATGCGTCTCAGGTATATAAGCGCTGAAGACTGGTCAGAAAAGTCCAATTCTCCGTCCCAACCTTCGCCCAGCAAGAGATGCTTGCCGAGAGTTGTCGCGGCGACCGGTGTGAGGGCAGCCGCGACGGCGCGAAGGGCGAAGCGATCCGGCGACGACAGGATCTGGCTGATGGCTTGCGCCTGCGGTGGCGGCAGCGGCGGCGCCAGCGTGGCAAGCTTCGCCTGAAGCCGAGCCGCCAGTTGCAGCCATTTGGCGTCGGTTTCAGGCAGGAAACCATGAATGGCCCAAACGTATCCGCCATGGGACAGCCCGGCGCGGAGCGTGACACGGGTTATGCCGCAGTCCCGCTCGATCAGGAGCAGGTTTTGCAGCAAGGACTTCGAGACGAGGCCTCCTCGTGCGGTGGGAGCCAGGACAATCCAGCTGAGATGTGCCTGGTGCAATCGCGGGGCAAGGCGGAAAGCCATCGTTGCGACCGGTGTCGGGCCTTGGAAAATCCGGGCCCGGACAAACAGCCGATCACTGGAGATGACCCTCAGTACGATAAAAGCCGCATCGAAGCGTGCCGTCAGCGTCTGAGCGAAGTGAAGGGCGTCCCTGCCAAAATTGGCGCTGCACCACCTGTTCACGTCTACAATGGTCGTTCCGGCGAAGCCGTATTGACCGCTGCGGTTATTCAGGACGATGAACGCCGTCACCTTGGCATGCTCGACGACTACCGTGCCGTCTGCAGCAGGCGCCGTACGACGTCGGGCGTGGGATGGCCGTCAGCCGGCAATCCGGCCTGCTTCTGGAACAGCCGCACCGCCGAGCGCGTCTTGGGCCCCAAAAGCCCGTCGGTTTCGTCGGTATAGAGGCCCAGCTTGGCGAGCCGCGACTGCAGGTCGATGATGGTGTCGCGCGACAAAGGCTCGTCATCGGCGGGCGCTGCCTGCATGACCGGCGGGCCGCCCACGATCTGGCGCGCCAGGATGCCGACCGCCAACGCATAGAGCGTCGAGCGGTTCCAGTTCATCACCGCCTTGAAGTTGGGGTAGAGGATGAAGGCGGGCCCGCGCCAGCCGGCCGGCAGGATGATCGACGAGGGATCGTCGACATTGGGCAGCGGCGCATTGCCCGCTCGCTTGACGCCCATCGCCGCCCAGGCGCGCACCGGCTTTTCGATCGTGGTGTCGGCCTGGTCGAGCGGGAAGCCCTGGGGCAGGAACACCTCCTCGCTCGACGGCAGGCCGGGCTTGAAGCCGACGCCGCGCAGGTAGTTGGCGGCCGAGGCGAAGGAATCGGGCAGGCTGGTCCACAGGTCGATCTTGCCGTTGCCGTCGCGATCGACGCCCCATTTCATGAAGGTTGAGGGCATGAACTGCATGTTGCCCATGGCGCCCGCCCACGAGCCGCGCAATTGCTCGCGGGTCATGCGGTCCAGGACGAGGATGCGCAGCGCCTGCACCGTCTCGTTGCCGAAGAACGCGGTGCGCTTGGTCATGCAGGCAAGCGTCGCCACCGAGCGCACGACCTGGAAGTCGCCCATGTAGCCGCCGTAATTCGTCTCCAGTCCCCAGAACGCCATGATGTATTGTGGCGGCACGCCGTACTCGCCTTGGATGGCATCGAGCAGGGCGCGATTCTGCGCCATCTTCTGCTGGCCCTTGGCGATGCGCTCGGGCGATACCGAGGAACCGACATACTTGGCGTAGGTCAGCGAGAATTCCGGCTGGCGCGAATCGAGGTCGATCACCTTCTGGTCGGGCGTAAGGCCCTGGAAGGCGCGTTCGGCGATGTCGGCCGGCACGCCCTGGCGCAACGCGTCGGCCTTGATGGTCTGCAGGCAGGCCTGAAAGTCGCCGCCCTGGGCGTTCGCGGGACCCGGAGCCGGGCCGGCGAAGAGCACCGTCATTGCGGCGAGGAGAGAAATTCTTGAGAGGGGGATCATGCCGCCGATTCTATCACGAGCCGGCGACGGTCAACCCTTCGATTCGCACCGTCGGCGCATTGGTGGCGCCCTTGAACTGCAGGTCGTTGGCCGGCGTCATGTTTAAAAACATGTCCTTGAGATTGCCCGCCACCGTGATGCCGCTCACTGGCCAGCCGAGCTTGCCGTTCTCGATCCAGAAGCCCGACGCGCCGCGGCTGTAGTCGCCGGTGACGCCGTTCACGCCAAAGCCGATCAGGTCGGTGATGAAGAGCCCGCTCTTGATGTCGCCGATCAGCTCATCGACCGGGAGCTTGCCCTTCTCGAGGTAGAAGTTCGAGGTGGTGGGCGAGGGCGGGCCCGACGTGCCGCGCGCGGCATGCCCGGTCGGCTTCAACTTGAGCTGACGGGCGGCGGCCAGGTCAAGCAGCCAGGTGGTGAGATGGCCGTCATCGATCACGGCATAACGCTTGGTCGGCAGGCCCTCGGCGTCAAACGGCCGGCTGCCCAGCCCGCGCAAGCGCCGCGGATTGTCGAGGATGCGGATGCCGTCGGCGAAGATCTTTTCACCCATCCTGTCCTTCAGGAAGGACGTGCCGCGCGCCACGGCGCGGCCGTTGATGGCGCTCGCCAGGTGGCCGATCAGGCCGCCCGAGACGCGGCGGTCGTAGACCACCGGCACGCGCGCGCTCTGCGCCTTGCGCGGGTTGAGGCGGCGGACGACGAACTTGCCCGCATTGCGGCCGACCCGGGCCGGCGCCATCAGGTCTTCCAAATGGACGGCGCTCGACCATTCATAGTCGCGCTCCATGCCCGTGCCCTCGCCACCCAGCACCGAGCAGGACAGCGAAAAGCCGCTGCGCCGATAACCGCCGGAGAAGCCGTTGCTGGCGGCCAGAACCACCGAGGAGCGGTCCCAGCTCGCCTCGGCGCCCTCCGAGTTGGTCACGCCCTTGACCGCGCGGGCGGCATCCTCGGCCTCCTCCGCCATCGCCAGCAGCGACCGGGCCGAGGGCCGCCGCTTGTCGTCGAGATCGAGGTCGGGCCAGCTCCGGGCCAGCAATTCCTCCGGCGCGATGCCGCAGACCGGATCCTCGGGCACCGCGCGCGCCATATCGACGGCGCGTTGCGCCAGCGTGCGCAGCGCCGGGACCGCGAAGTCGGTCGAGGAGACGAAGGCCTGGCGCTGGCCCACGAACACGCGCAGCCCGAGATCGCGACCCTCGCTGCTCTCGAGCTTCTCGCGTTCGCCCATGCGCTGGGCGACCGAAATCGACTCGCCGTTGACATAGACGGCGTCCGCGGAATCGGCGCCGGCGGCCTTAGCCCATTTCAGCAGGTCGACGAGCAGATTGGCGTCCGGCGCGCTCGCCGGACGCTTCTTGGAGGGAGACTTCCGTGGGGACTTCTTTTTCACTTTGGCCATGACGGCCGTTCTACGCGCTCACGGCCCGTGTCGTCGAGGTCCCCCGCAGCCCGCATCGCATCAGGGGCCGGCGTAGGCGATGCCTGCCTTGGTCTCGCCGATCGCCGAGTCGAGAAAGCCGAGGGCGCGGTCGCGATGGCCGCCCTTGTTGGGCGTGGCGCGCACCAGCTCGGCGCGCGCGGCCTGCATGGAGCCCAGCGCCGCCTGCATGTTGGGCTGGGCCGCCATGGCGACGCAGGCGCCGACGATTGCGCCGGCGGTACCGCCGACGAGCAGGAGAGCAACCGGCGACTTGGGAAAGAAGCGAGCCATTGAGGCGATCCTCCAAACGTTGAACGGGCGGAAGCCCCGCCCGTTCACGAGTCTAGAACCGGCCTCGCGGCGACGGTATCGCTTTTTGAGTTCAGCCTCGGTGAAGCCAAAGGCCTGTCGATCAGTGTCGCGCGTCAGTTGCCGGCGTAGGCCATGCCCGCCTCGGTCTCGTTGATCGCCTGGTTGACGAGGTTGATCGCACGCTCGCGATGGCCACCCTTGTTGGGCGTCGACTGCACGAGGTAGGAGCGCGCCTGCTGCAAGGAGCCGAGGGCGGCCTGCATGTTGGGCTGGTCTGCGCCCGCCGCGCAGGCGCCGGCGAGGCCGCCGATAGCGATGCCGATGAGGACGTAAGCGGTGGGCGTGAGACGAGACTCGGACATAGGACTGTATCTCCAAACGTTGAACGGGCGGGATTTTTCCCGCCCGTTCACAATCGTAGAGAACGCCGCTGCGCGACGAAACCGCTATTTGGCGGCGACCGCGCGGTTGGCCGCCGACGTCACCGCCTTGAGCGAGGCCGTCACGATGTTGGAGTCCATGCCGACGCCCCACAGCACGCGACCGTCATTGGTTTCCGCTTCGATGAAGCTGACCGCCTGTGCATCCGAACCGGCGCCGGTGGCGTGCTGGTGGTAGTCGCGCACCCTGATGCCGACGCCGCAATTCTTGCCGAGCGCATCGACATAGCCCGCTATGGGGCCGTTGCCACGGCCGCTGATCTTCTGTTCCGTGCCGTTGAACTTCACTTTCGCGTCGAGAAGACGCACGTCGGGATGATCCGGCTCGGGCACCGTCGTGTGGCTGATGAAGTCAACCGGCGTCGTGTTCTCGAGGTATTCGTTGCGGAACGTGTCCCAGATCAGCGCCGGCATGATCTCCTTGCCGGTCTCGTCGGCGATCTGCTGGATCCGCTTGGAGAACTCGACCTGCAGCAGGCGCGGCATGTCGATGCCGTAGTCGCTCTTCAGGATGTAGGCGATGCCGCCTTTGCCCGACTGGCTGTTGATGCGGATGATGGCCTCGTAGCTGCGGCCGAGATCGGCCGGGTCGATCGGCAGGTAGGGAATTTCCCAGACCTTGCTGTTCGAGCTCTGCAGCGCCTTGAAGCCCTTGTTGATGGCATCCTGGTGCGAACCCGAGAAAGCGGTGAACACCAGGTCGCCGCCATAGGGATGGCGCGGATGGACCGGCAGCTGGTTGCAGTATTCGACCGTCTGGCGGATCTCGTTGATGTTGGAGAAGTCGATCTCGGGATCGACGCCCTGGGTGTACATGTTGAGGCCCAGGGTGACGAGGTCGACGTTGCCCGTGCGTTCGCCGTTGCCGAACAGGCAACCCTCGATGCGGTCGGCGCCGGCCATGTAGCCGAGCTCGGCCGCCGCCACGCCGGTACCGCGGTCATTGTGCGGGTGCAGGCTGAGCACGATCGAATCCCGGTACTTGAAGTTGCGATGGCACCATTCGATCTGGTCGGCATAGATATTGGCCGAGGCCATCTCGACGGTCGCTGGCAGGTTGATGATCATCTTCTTGTCGGGCGTCGGCTGGTAGACATCGCCGACCGCGGCGCAGATGTCGCGCGCGAACTCGAGCTCGGTGCCGGTGAAGCTCTCCGGCGAATACTCGTACACCCACTCGGTGTTGGGGTCGGCGTCGGCCAGCTGCTTGACGAGCCTGGCGCCCGACACGGCGATGTCGACGATGCCGCTGTAATCCATGCCGAACACGACCCGCCGCTGGAGCGTCGAGGTCGAGTTGTAGAGATGGACGATGGCGCGCTTGGCGCCGCGGCAGGTTTCGAAGGTGCGCTCGATGAGCTCCGGGCGGCTCTGCGTCAGCACCTGGATGGTGACATCGTCCGGGATCATCTTCTTTTCGATGAGCTCGCGCACGAAGTCGAAATCGGTCTCCGACGCCGCCGGAAAGCCGACCTCGATCTCCTTGAAGCCCATGTCGCAGAGCAACTTGAACATGCGCGTCTTGCGGTCGGAATCCATCGGCTCGATGAGCGCCTGGTTGCCGTCGCGCAGGTCGACCGCGCACCAGACCGGCGGCTTGGTGATGACCTTGGAGGGCCATTGTCGGTCGGGCAGGGAGATGGGCTTGAAGGGAACGTACTTCTCGCCCGCGGTCGGCATCATGGGTTTTTGGGGTGACATCGAAAGACTCCTCGCGCCGCGCACGGCCAAAAGGCACTAAGCGAACACTGCGATGGAACGAAACGGGGTGGCGGCGACTGGTGGAAGGATCGAGACGAACGACAAGCGATCCGCAGGGCCCCGGGCAGGGGGGCGGCGGATCAGCCAATAAGTCGTAGCGTCGTCAGTCGCAGCATGGGCGCTAGAATAAGGCCCTGCCGGCAGGAGTCAACCCGCCGGACGGAAGTCCGCCCGGCGGGGCCTCAACTCGATGAAATATCAGTGTAGCGGGATGTTGAAGTTGAGGTTCAGGCTCGGTTCGACCGGCTGCGCATAGACCGGAGCCGGCGCGATCATGACTGGAGCCGGCGCCACGATGACCGGCGGGCGCTCGTAGACGACGCGCCGCGGCGGCTCGACGTGGCGCCAGTGCTCGCGCTCTTCGACATACTGGCGGTGTTCGCGGCGCCAGTGCTCGTCACGCCAGTGATCGTCGTCGTGGGCCTGGGCACCCACCGCAAGGAAGATACTGGAACCCGCGATCGCGGTGGCCAGGATGGTCTTCCGCACAAGTCCACGCATTACAGCCTCCTGTGACTACACGGGATGACAACTGCTTGTCGTCCCAACAGAGGGGGATACGTGTCGGATTGTGACGGCACGGAGGAGTTTCTAGGTCCCTTGCGAGGACAACGGCCCCCGCCTTGTGGCCGATCCGTGATCGCGGCCTAGCGCAGCGGCAGGGTGACGCCGAGGTTCAGGCTGCCGACCGGCGGGCCGTAGGCCGGGTAAGCCGGATAGGCCGGCGCGTAGGCCATCGGCGCCGGGTAATGGACGACGGGCGGGGGCACATAGACGATCGGCCGCGGGGCGTAGTAGGCCACAGGCGGCGCCACGACGTAGTACGGCGGGGAATGATGGTGCCGCCTCCGCTTCTTCCAGTGGTCATCGTCGTCGGCAAGGGCGACCGTTGCGCCAACCAGGCTTGTCGCCACGGCAGCAGCAGTGAAGCACGCGCCCCAGTTGACCGCGCTTCGCGGCTTGTTCGCCTCTTCGAGCATCCTTCCTCCTTCGCCGGTGCAACATTTGCGGAAATCGCTTCTGCATTGCGGCGACCATAAGAAGTTTGTCAGTCACGTTTCCCGCACACGCGTGACCAACTTGTGGTAGTCGGGGAGAAAGCATTGTGGAGGTAGCGTCGATGGCGGGCCCGTTGGACGGCGTCAGGATTCTCGATTGCACGACGGTCGTGCTGGGACCGTGGGCGGCCCAGCAGCTGGGCGATCTCGGCGCCGACGTGATCAAGATCGAGCCGCCCGAGGGCGACACCACGCGCCAGCTCGGACCGGCGCGCAATCCGGGCATGGCCGCCTTCTATCTCGGCTGCAATCGCTCCAAGCGCTCGATCGTGCTCGACCTCAAGCAGGATGCCGGTCGCAAGGCGCTGTTCAAGCTGGCCGAGACCGCCGACGTCTTGATGCACAATTATCGCCCCGACCCCGCCCGGCGGTTGGGCGTGGAGTACGAGGCGTTCGAGAAGATCAATCCGCGCTTGGTCTATCTCGCGACCTACGGCTATCGCGCGGCCGGGCCGATGGGCCCGAAGGCCGCCTACGACGACATCATCCAGGCGGGATCGGGCCTGGCGTCATTGCAGAGCGTGGTCGCGGGTCAGCCGCGCTTCCTGCCGACCATCGTGGCCGACAAGACCAGCTCCAACGGCGTGGTCTCGGCGCTGCTGGCCGCCCTGTTCGCGCGCGAGCGCACCGGCAAGGGCCAGGCGGTCGAAGTGCCGATGTATGAAACTTTGGTCTCCTTCGTCATGGTCGAGCATCTCTACGGCGAGACGTTCCGGCCGGCGATCGAGACGGCGGGCTACAAGCGCGTGCTCAACAAGGAGCGGCGGCCCTATCCTTCCAAGGACGGCTACTTCGCCCTGCTGCCTTATACAGACGGGCATTGGAAGGAGTTCTGCACGCTGGTTGGCCGCGACGACCTGGCGAAGGACCCACGCTTCACCTCGCTCGCCATTCGCCTCAAGAACGTCGAGCACTACTACGCCACCCTGGCCGAGATCTGCGCCACGCGGACCAACGCCGAGTGGATGGAACTGCTCAAGACCTCCAACGTGCCGCACGGGCCGGTCAATACGCTGGACGACCTGTTCGTCGACCCGCAGCTGCAGGCCACCGGCTTCTGGAAGGAAGTCGAGCACCCGACCGAGGGACGGCTGCGCATGCCCGACATCCCGCCGCGCTTCAGCAAGACCAAGCCCGAGGTCAGGCGCCTGCAGCCGCGGCTGGGCGAGCACAGCGTCGAGGTCCTGCGCGAGGCCGGCTTTACCGGCGCGGAAATCGACGCCATGCTGAAAACGGGTGCGACCAAGACAGCGTAGAAGACCGTCACAGCGGACGCGCCCCATGGATGTTGCCCATGGACGTTGCCCATGGACGTTGATGGGGAGGCAAGAATGATCGTCCGCCCGACGCGTCGCGACGTGTTGCGTTACGGTTCGGCCGCGGCATTGGCGGCGCTGCCCGCGCCGGCCATCGCGCAGGTATGGCCCACCAAGCCCATCCGCATCATCTGGCACCTATCCGGCGGGCGGGCTGACCGACGTGTTCTCCCGCGCCTACGGCGAATACGTGTCGCAGAAGACCGGCCAGCCGGTGGTGGTCGAGAACAAGGCGGGGGCGGCGGGCGCGATCGGCGCCGAGATGGTGAAGGCGGCCCCGCCCGACGGCTACACGCTGATGTTCACCAACTCCACGACCATGGTTCAGAACAAGCTCCTGTTCAAGAAACTGCCCTACGATCCCGACAAGGACTTCGCCCTGGTCGCCTGGTTCAACACTGGCCACCTGCCGACCATCATCAACAAGGACGTACCGGCGAAGACCATCCCGGAGTTCGCCGCCTGGGCACGCGACCGCAAGGTCTCGCTGGCCACCTATGGCGCCGGCTCCTACGCCCATGTCGTGGCCGAGACGCTGAACCGCCACTACGGCCTCAAGATGGAGGCGGTCCACTATCGCGGCGAAGCGTTGATGTGGCAGGACGTGGCCTCCGGCTCCGTCCAGGGGGCGAGCGGCAGCTACGCTTCGGCCAGTGCCGTGCTGCAGTCGGGCGCCGGCCGGCCGATCGCGGTGCCGACGATGGAGCGCATGAGGAAGCTGCCGGACGTCCCGACCTTCTACGAGCAGGGTCTTCCTGAGAAGGCGTTCCAGGTGCGCGGCTGGGTCGGCTGCTCGGCGCCGGCGGGCACGCCGGAGGAAATCGTGCAGAGGCTCTCCGATTTGATGGTCGAAGGCGGCAAGACCGAGCGCATCCAGAAGATCATCGACACCTTCGGCATCGACGAAGCGGCGCGCGACAGGACCTACTTCAAGGAGGTCCTCGACGAGGAAGGGCCGGTCTGGCTCGACGTGATCAAGAGCCTGAGCATCGAGCCGCAGTGAATGGGCCGCAGTGAGCGGGCTCAGTTGGCCGTCGCGCTTATCGGCTTGCCGCGCGTCTTGCTGATGTAGAAGCCGGCCACCGGCTCGAGGCTGTCGCCCACCCTTTTGTAGGCGGCGAACAGGTAGTCGGGGACCGTCCGCCACGCGACGGCGGCATGGCCCACGCGGCCAAGATAGGTCTCGCCGCCAACGACGATCGGCAGAAGCACCGAGTCCTGCGCAAATTCGCTGTAGGCGCTGCCATAGAGGCCGTGAGTTTGGCCGCCGAAGGTCGGCAATTGGCTGTCGAGTGGCTGATCGTCTGCGAGTTTCTTCAATGCCTTGAATGTCGCGTCCTGGCCGTTGGCTTCGTCCGGCGCGGCTTGCGAAGCCCGATCGACCTTCTTGGTGAGAGACAGCGCTTGCTCCGCCATCGCGTTGCAGTCCACGTCCTTGCAGAACCGGTCTGTCATCTCGAAGACATCGCTGAAGCGGATGACGACCTTGCACTGCCCTTGCCAGCCGCCATCCCGCCAGGGCGTGAAGGACAACTCGACCGTGCTGTCTCGATCGGTCTCGACGACGAAGGCGGGCACGCCGGCAATCTCCCCGGCATAACCCGTCGTCTTGACGCAGAACGTGAAGGGCTCGGCGTTCTGGACGACAGGTGGAGCGGCGACGGCGTGCGCAGCTCCGGCAGGCGGCGCATAGAAGAAGACGAAGTATTGGCAGCTTGCCGTTCCCCCGACGGATTCGGCCATGCCCAGGGAGCTTGCGCCAAAACGGTACAGGGAGAATGTCCCGCTATCGTCCATCAGTCTGCCGATCGCCTCCGTCAGACTGGACGCAGCCCGATAGTTCTGGCGCAGCCTGTCCAGCGCTTGCGCCTTGGTCTCGGCGCGCCATCCCTCGGCATCGATGCTGACAATGCCGCCCGGGGCTTTGGCGAGGGCGCGCAGCGGCTGCTGCCACGGGCTGCGCCAACCGCCGGAAGGGTCGATGGCGAGACGGTCCTGGGCGATCGTGCTGCAAACGTTCTGATCCTTGCGCAAACCACTCGACGATTGCGCTTGGGCTGCGTACGGCGCGAGGAGCACAAGCGCGATCGCCATCTTCTGCAAGGTCGTCATCGCCGACACCCGATCGATCCAGGATGCCACTATAGCGTGCGGCGCGCTTTACCGCCGGGCAAATCGACGCCATCCTGACGCCAGGCGCGACCGAGACGGCCTAGACCGTCGCCAACGAATAAGACGCGCCGCAGGGAGGATGAGAATGATCCGTGCGACGCGGCGCGACCTGCTGCGCTATGGCTCGATGGGGGCGGTCGCGGCTTCCTTGCCGTCGCCCGCCTTGGCTCAGGAAGCCTGGCCCAGCAAACCGATCCGCATCATCTGCGGCTATCCCGCCGGTGGCCTCACCGATATCTTCGCGCGCGCCTATGGCGAGTACATTGCCCAGAAAACCGGCCAGCCGGTCTTCGTCGAGAACAAGGCGGGCGCGAGCGGCGCCATCGCCGCCGAGCAGGTGAAGAGTGCACCGCCCGACGGCTACACGCTGATGTGGACGATCTCGACCACGATGATCATGAACAAGGTGCTGTTCAAGAAGCTGCCCTACGATCCGGACAGGGACTTCGTGCTGATCTCGTGGATGAACGCGGGTCACCTGCCGACGATCGTCAGCAAGAACGTGCCGGCCAAAAATCTCGCGGAGTTCGCCGACCATGCGCGCAGCCACAAGGTGTCGCTCGGCACCTATGGCATCGGCTCCTACAGTCATGTCGTCGTCGAGGCGCTGAACCGCCACTACGGGCTGGCGATGGAGGCCGTGCACTATCGCGGCGAGGCGTTGATGTGGCAGGACGTGGCCTCGGGCGCGGTGCAGGGCGGCAGCGGCAGCATCGCCGCGGCGGCGAGCGTGCTGCAGTCCGGCAGCGGCCGGCCGATCGCCGTGCCGTCGATGGTGCGCTCGAAGAAGCTGCCCGACGTGCCGACCTTCCACGAGCAGGGCCTGACCGAGCAGGCCTTCCTGGTGCGCGGCTGGATCGGCCTGGTGGGACCTGTCGGCCTGAAACCGGAGATCGTGCAGAAGCTCTCCGACATGATGGTCGAGGGCGGCAAGACCGAGCGCATCCAGAAGGTCCTCGACACGTTCGGCATCGACGAGGCCGCGCGCGACCACAGCTATTTCGAGAAGGTGGTGCGCGAAGAGGGCCCGATCTGGATCGACCTGATCAAGAGCCTGAACATCGAGCGGCAATAGCGACGGCAAACCGTCGGGCTGGTACCGGGAATCACAAATGCCGGATACGGACCGTTGTCATCCCGAGCGCAGCGAGGGACCTTTACGGCGGCCTCAAAGGCCCCTCGCTACGCTCGGGGTGACAGTTACGACTCACCCTTCAGCGATAGTCGGTACTAGGCGACCCTTCGCGTGAGGAGCGAGCGATCGTCGGGACTCACGGCAAGCTCGAAGCCCGGCTCGGCGATATGCACGGCGATTTCCGGGAAGCGGGTGGTGAGCGCTGCTGCGAAGGCGGGCCACGGCTCGGAGACGGCACCCATCATGGCGTGGAACTTGTCGTGCGGTGGGTAGAGGATCACGACCTTGGGCCTGAGCGCCGCCACGCCGCGCACGATGTCATCGATGAAATTGAGCTGCATGCCGGCCAGCAGGACGTCGGTGCGGTGACGCCGCCCGAGATCGCCGATCTCGGCGTCGGTCATCTTGGTGTTGAAGCCCTCATTGTAGTTCAGGATCGTGAGGCCGTCCGGCAGCCCGACATGAAAGCCGGTGTAGGGCGCATAGAACGGCGCGCGGGTGGCGCTGCTCCACGCCCACGAAAGCTGCGTGGCGTTGCCGTGGAACACCGCCTTGGTCATCGCCTTGTAGAGGTTGATGTCGCGATGCTTCCATTTGAAGGCCGACAGCGTGAAGCCCGGCACCGAGATCGAGCCGAAGGTCGCGGGGTCGATGACTAAAAGCTTGTCCGCCGCGATGCCGCGCCGTCGTTTCAGGAACGAGCAGACCGCCGGCGAGCCGATGACGGTGGCGCCAGTCGCGTGGGCGATCACCGGTACGTCGAGGAAATGCTCCTCGTGCCCGTGGGTCACGCAGATGTACTTGGCGTGCTTGAAATCCGCGAGATGGAACCACTCCGCGCCGCAGTAGGGGCGGAAGAACGGATCGAAGAACAGCGCGCCGTCGGCGGTCTCGATCGACAGGGCGGACCAGCCGAAATAGCGGATCTTGGTCGGCGACATCGTTCTCTCCCGGGCTTTCCTTTGGTTCTTTTCTAGCACGTCATTTCAGCAGCGGTTGGTCCTTGGTTTCGTGGGCGAAGAATGTCGCGACGAGCGTGAGCAGGGCGAGCAGGATCAGCATCACCGACACCCCGGCGGTCCCGCCCATATAGGCGGCGAGCGCCGTGGCGATGATCGGGGCGAAGCCGCCGCCGATCGCCGCCGAGGCCTGGAACCCGAACGAGGCGCCGCTGTAGCGCACCCGCGCCCCGAACAGCTCGGGGAAGTAGGCCGATTCGGGCGCGAACATCAGCCCGTGGCCGAAATTGAGGGCCACGATCACCGCCGTCATGACGATCCACGGCGTCTTCATGTCCAAAAGCCAGAACAGCGGGAAGGCGAAGGCGATGGTGAAGATCACGCCGGCGAAATAGAACGGCCGGCGGCCGATCTTGTCCGTCAGGTATCCGAACAGCGGGATGGTCGCGACCTCGACCACGGCGGCCCAGAAGATCGCGTCGAGCAGCAGGGTGCGCGGCAAGGCGAGCTTGGTCGTGGCGTAGACCACGACGAACACCGTCAGCATATAGACCCACGACACTTCGGAGAGTTTTAGGCCCAGCGCCACCAGGAAGGCGCGCGGGCTCTTGAACACCGCCTCGTAGAAGGGAGTGCTGGAGAGATCCTGCTTCGCCTTGATCGCCTCGAACACCGGCGTTTCGGGAATGCGGGCGCGGATGAAGGCGCCCAGCGCCACCAGCACGATGCTGATGAGGAAGGGAATGCGCCAGCCCCAGGCCAGGAACTGGTCTTCGGGCAACAGGGTGACGATGGCGAAGACTCCCGAGGAGGTGACCAGCCCCAGCGGAAAGCCGACCTGCACCAGGCTGCCGTAGAAACCGCGGCGGTCGGACGGCGCGTGCTCCAGCACCATCAGCGAGGCGCCGCCCCATTCGCCGCCCAGCCCGATGCCCTGGATGAAGCGCAGCACGACCAGCAGGGCCGGCGCCCAGATGCCGATCTGGCCGTAGGTCGGCAGCAGGCCGATCAGGAACGTGCCCAGGCCCATCACGAACATGGTGAGCATCAGCATCGATTTGCGTCCGATGCGGTCGCCGAAATAGCCGAACAGCGCGCCGCCCACCGGCCGCGCCACGAAGCCCACCGCATAGGTCGCCAATGCCGCCAGCGTGCCGGCCAGCGGGGTGACGGTGGGAAAGAACAGCTTGTTGAACACCAGGGCGGCGGCGGTGCCGTAGATCAGGAAATCGTACCATTCGATGATGGTGCCCAGCGTGCCGGCGAAGGCGATCGCGCCCATGTTCGGGGTGGCGGGGCTGGCCGAACCGATAGCGGCAGTCGTCGAAGCCATGGCAGTGTTCCTTTTCGAGACGCTCGAACCTCGAAAGGCGGGCCGTTTGCCTGGAAATTCGGCATTCGCCGGGGCCGGCACACCATTCGCCAGAGATATCGCATGTTTCATGCCATTCAACTTTTCGGCGCAAAAGTTGCCTATTGAGATCACCGGTCGGAAGGAACACGGCATGAAATTCGGCATCTTCATCTATGACGGGGTCGAGCCGATCGACCTGGCGACGTTCGGCGTGCTGTCGATGGCGCGCCGCATCCGGCCCGACATCGAGATCTGCACGCTGGCCCCGGCGGCCGGTGCGGTGAGGCTGTCGAACGGTCGGCACGGCGCCGCGGCAGGACGTGATCGTGGTCACTGGTGGGCCGGGCTGGGTGGACGAAAGCCGTCGGCCGCAGACGCTGGCGGCGCTGCGCCAGCGCGCGAGCGACACGCTGCTGGTGTCGGTCTGCACCGGCGGCATGATCCTGGGGGCGAGCGGCGTGCTCGACGGCAAGCGGGCGACCACCAAGCGTGAGGTCGTGCCGCCCGAGGTGCCGCCGATCCAGAGGATGCGCGAGCTGCATCCGCTGATCGATGTGCGCGAGGCAAGCCTGGTCGATGAGGATCGTGTAATAACGGGAGGAGGCGTGTCGCTCTGCATCGACGCGATGCTGCATCTCCTGAAGAGGCTTTACGGTGCCGAAGTGGCCGACGAAACCGCCCGCATCCTGGAATATCAACGCGCATGGTCGGCAAATCTCGAACAATTCCCGCCGCTAAGAGCCGCAAGCTAGGCAAGCGCGCGGCGCCGGCGAAGCGTCGAGCGAAGGCTGCGCGGCCGACCGAGGTCGAGCTCCTGCTAGGCCGCAGGATATCCGCCCTGCGCGCCGGCGTGGGCTTCACGCAGGACCGGCTTGCCGCCAAGGCGGGCTTCACCAAGGGCTATCTCTCCAAGATCGAGAATTCCAAGGTCATTCCGCCGATCGGCACACTGGTGAAGATCGCGCAGGTCCTCGATACCGACCTCGCCGACCTGTTCGAGGCCGCGCCCGCCAATGCGGCCAACGACGCCATCAGCATCGTGCGGTCGTGGGAGCGCGAGACGGCGATCCGCGGCGGCAGCTCGTTCGGCTACGACTACGTGGCGCTCGCCCACAAGCGCCATCACAAGCAGATGGAGCCCTTCGTGATGGTGTTTCCCTCGCGGGTCGACAAGGACATCCGCTTCGAACATCAAGGCGAGGAGTTCATGTTCATCCTCTCCGGCAAGGTCGAGTTCGAGGCCACGATCGACGGCCGCAACAGGACCTGGATCCTGTCGCCGGGCGACAGCGCCTATTTCGACGCTGAAATCCCCCATCGCGGCCGCAGCCTGCGCGGCGAATCGCGGGCGCTGGTCGTGATCTACCGGTCGAAGGACCCGGTGTGACGGGCTCTACCGCAAATCTCGTTTTGATGGAATCATCGTCTTGCCGGACTCGGCGCATTCACATGCGCCTGCGGCCTCCAGGCCCGCCCCTTCGTCTTTGCTGGGAGCGCGCCACTCCGTGGCGCTCATGGGCTGGTGAAGCAAAGATGCGCCACTGGAGTGGCGCGCTCCCAGCTATGAGCGGGCCTGGAGGCCCTCAGGCGCATGTGAATGCGCCGAGTCCGGCAAGACACCTGATCGGTACGGGCTCTAGCGCCGCGCCGCGTCGAGCACGGCGGCCGCTTCCGGTCCTGCTTCGCGCTTCCACGTCTCGATGGCGCCGGACGCGGCCTGCACGAGCTCGGCGCGCAACGCCGGGCTCACCTTGTCGGTGGCCACGATCGTGACCTTGTTGGCCTCGAGTCGCGCATGGTTTTCCTCGATGCGGCGCGTCAGCAGCTCCCACAGCCAGACCTGCGTGGCCTGGGCGCACCGATCGACGACGGCGCGCAGGTCGGCCGGCAGTCCGTCATAGAGCGGTTGGCTGAGCGTGCCGAAGGAGAGCGGCATGGCGTAGCCGATTTCGGTGAAGTAGGGCAGGTAGTCCCACAATTTGCGGCCGGCGCCGCCGTCGCCCGACGACAGCACCGCCTCGATCGAGCCGTCGACGATGCGCGGCATGACGTCGGCAAAGGAGAGGTTCGCGGGACGCGCCCCGGCCGCGGCAAACAGCGCAAACCCGGTGGTGTCGTAGACGCGCAGCGGCAGGCCCGCGAGGTCGGCCGGCGTCACGATCGGCTTCTTGGCCCACAGTCCGCTTGCCGGCCAGGGCGTCGCGTAGAGCAGGCGTTGTTTCTCGCGGGCGAAGCGGTTGGCGTAGAGGCCGCGTGCGGCATCGAGCAGGCGGCGCGCCTCGGCCGGGCCGGTCGCCACGAACGGCAGCGAGGAGAGCGCGAAGAGCGGGTCGATGCGGCCCAGCGCACCGGCGAAGGAATCGCCCGCGGCGAGTCGGCCATCGCGGATGGCGGCGACGATGTCGGCGGATTTCAGTCCGCCCGGCGCATCGTAGGACGGCGCGATCGTCAGCCGGCCGGAACTTTCTTTCGCCAGCCGGTCGGCGAAGAAGGCGATGCCTTCGCCCGACACGGTGGTCGCCGGATATTCGGTCGCCATCGACCAGGCCGTGCCCTGCGCGACCGTGCGGCCGGCGGCCAATGCCATCGGTGCGGCGGCGAGGAGATGCGCCAAGGTGCGGCGCGATAGCGTGAGGGACGGCCTGGCCATCGCGGCACTATAACCTTGAACGAAGTTGTGATGTGCGCGTTATAAACAATTAGATGTTTGCATTCGATTCGACGTGCGGGATAAAATAAAAATGAGAACAACTTCAAGTGGCAGAGGCGTAGACGCGCCCATCGAAGGATAAAGGACCCCTCGTTCATGGCCCTCGACGTTTATGTAGGGTCGCTCGCGCGGTATTACGCCGGTGAGTGGGAGAACATCGCGGAGAAGGCGGCGCGCGAGCGCGGCGCGCAGTACCAGATCGGACGCCCGGGCGGGTCGGCCGACCGTTTAAAAGACCCGCAGAGGATTCCGCCGGCGGTGCTGGCCTGGCGGTCGACCCTGAGCGAGTCGCTGGGCAGCAAGATCACGCGGCCGCTCGACTGGGACGAGAACCTCGACGCACCGTATTTCACCGGCCGGCCGGGCTGGGACGGTTTCGGCTCGCTGGTCCTGTGGGCGGCCTATGCCGAGCATCCGGCGCTGCGCCAGCCGGCCACGCTGCCCGAGGAGTGGGACAACGATCCCGCCCTGATGCGCAGCAACGTCGCGGGTTTCCGCTCGCGCTACTCCCATCTCGTGCGCAATGTCGAATTGTGGCTGCCCAGCCCCTTCGAATTCACCTTCGAAGGGGAGGATATCGACGGGAGACGGGTGGTTGTCGGTTCGACCAGTACTCTGCACCGTCAGCTCGACGAACTGAACGCGGCGACTTGGAAGGCGGATGCCAATGCGGTGGCGGCCTGGAACCGCGAGCCGCTGGCCGACAATGCGCCCCTCGAACTCTGTGCGCGCTATGCGTTTGCGGTGCTGCTCGACCTCGCCCGGCGGGCGGTCGAGCACAGATTGCCGATGAAACTCGATTACTGACGCACGAACCCCTCCCGGCTTTCGCGGGGAGGGGCGTGAGCGGCGGCTTTAGGCGGCGGGGGATCCGGCGGGCGGCGGCTCGGGGGCAGGCGGGCGATTGCGCCGCTCGTTCATGAACTGGTCGAACTCCGAACGATCCTTGGCGGCGCGCAACCGGTCGAGGAAGTCGCGGAACTCGCGCTGCTCCTCGTCGAGCTTGCGCAGGGTCTCCTCGCGATATTCGTCGAAGGCGACGTTGCCGCTGCCGCCGCCGCCCCAGCGAGCGCGGCGCTTCCACGCGCGCCATTCCTCACGGGCTTCACGGCGCTCGCTGCGGCCGTCGGGTCCGGACCAGTGGCCGTAGCGGCCGTATCTCGAGCAAAACATGCGTCCACTCCATTTCAGGTAGATGAGAAGGGCGAGGCCGATCGGCCAGAACACGATGAAGCTCACGACCACCAGGGCGATCCAGGCAGGCCGGGGAATGTCGTCCAGTCTTTCCATCAGGCCCGTCATGGGGCGCTCCCTCGTCAGCGTTAACGATGTAAATGTTAACGACATTTACATTGGGCATTCCGCCCTGGGGAGTCAAGACCCCCTCAGGCCTTTTGGGGAAAACCCAGCCCTTGCAGATAGATGAGCATGACCGATTCGAGCAGTTCCTCGGCGGTCATGGGGAGGGTCCGCCGGCCGGCATCGCCGCGGCCGAACAGCGAGGCGATGCCGTGCGCCATCGACCAGACATGCAGGCTCATCATCATGGCGGGCGGCCGCTTGCCGGCGGGCAGCATGGCCACCAGGGCGTCGGCCGCGGTGCGCAGCACCCCGAAGGCGCGATCGGCCGCCGCGCGCAGATCGGCGTTGAGGTCGGGCGGCAGGCCCGATTCGAACATGGCGGCGTAGTAGGCGGGCTCGGCGCGCGCGAAGGCGAGATAGGCCCGGCCGACATTGTTGAAGGCGGTGAGAGGATCGGGCTTGCCGGCGGCCCAGCCGGTCGAGAGCATCGCCTCGAAGCGCTGGAAGCCCTCGCGCGCCACGTCGGCCAAAAGCGCCTCGCGGTCGCGGAAGTGGCGATAGGGCGCCGCCGCACTGACGCCTGCGGAGCGCGCGGCATCGGCGAAGGTGAAGCCCGCCGGGCCTTTTTCCTTGATCAGCTCGCGCGCAGCCTGGATCAGCGCTTCGCGCAGATTGCCGTGATGGTACGCGCGCTCGGCCCGACGTTTCCAACTCATGTTAAGGGAGTTTACATTAAAGTAGCGAGCGGCAATAGGCGACGAAATCGATTGCTCATGGCTGGGTGCCGCCAACGAAGACCTCGCCGACCTGTTCGACGTCAGCCTCGCCACCATCGGCAACTGGCTGGCGAAGTACCCCGAGTTCAAGAAGGCCGTGCAGGAGGGCCGCGACGTCGCCGACGCCGACGTGGCCCTGTCGCTCCTGCAGAAGGCCAAGGGCTTCACCCATACCGACGTGAAGGTCCTGGCGATCGCGAGCGAAGCGCAGGAAGTGGCCTATAATCGCTATTTCCCGCGGACACCCAGGCCGCCATCTTCTGGCTGCGCAACCGCCGCTGCAAGCAATGGCGCAAGGTGATCGAGCACGAGCACACCGTGTCCGACGAGAAGCTGCGGGAGCTGGAAGAGGCCGGCATCAGGGCGCGCAATGCCTACCGTCGCTGATTTCGAGACGGCGCTCCATCGCGAGATCGGCGCCTTCCGCTACGATCCCCTGGGCTTCGTCATGTTCGCCTTTCCCTGGGGCATCCCGCACACGCCGCTGGCCGGGGAGACCGGCCCGGAAGAATGGCAACGCGAAGTCCTGGTCAGGATCGGCATTGGCCTGCTCGACGGCCATTTCAGTGCCGCCGAGAGCGAGGCCGTGCGGGTCGCCATCGCCTCGGGCCACGGCATCGGCAAGTCGGCGCTGGTCGCCTGGATCATCCTGTGGGCGATGTCGACCCTGCGCGATACGCGGGGCGTGGTCAGCGCCAACACCGAAGGCCAGCGCCGCACCAAGACCTGGCCCGAGCTCGCCAAGTGGCACGCCATGAGCCGCAACAAGGCATGGTTCACCTACACCGCGACGGCGCTCCATTCGGCCGAGCCCGGCCGCGACAAGACCTGGCGGGTCGACGCCATCACCTGGTCGGAGCAGAACACCGAGGCCATCGCCGGCCTGCACAACAAGGGCCGCCGCGCCTTCGCCCTTTTGGACGAGGCGTCGGCCATCCCCGATCCGGTATGGGACACCATCGAGGGCGCGCTGACCGATGCCGACACCGAGCTGGTGTGGGCGGTGTTCGGCAACCCGACGCGCACCACCGGCCGCTTCCGCGAATGCTTCGCCGGCGGCCGCTTCGCCCATCGCTGGAGCCCGCAGCAGATCGATTCGCGCTCGGTCGCCATGACCAACAAGGCGCAGATCGCCGCCTGGGTGAAGGATCACGG
>Ga0193729_1000492_pt1 | contig 20767 bp, 12 predicted proteins | sample U1c2metaG_FD_143036 | JGI IMG/M metagenome (GOLD analysis project Ga0193729, IMG submission 143036) | Soil microbial communities from a riparian zone of the East river system, Colorado, United States - U1c2 | ecosystem: Environmental > Terrestrial > Soil > Riparian zone | place: USA: East River...
AACCGCGCCCCGCGAAATGAGTCGTAAAATCAAACTGTGCGTGGCGTCGAATACCAGTGAATCCTCGACACGCATACCCACCAGATCGGTAATCGTAAAAAAACGCCGGTAATTGATGGTTTCGTTGACGTTCTGCCAGAATGTGGGAACGTAATATTGTTCTCCCAGCAGCCGCTGAAGATTGGCAAAGCTGGCGGGATCACCCTCTTGGCCGTTAAAGTCCGCAAGATTTTCCTCGATAAATTGCGTAACTTCTTGGCTGCTCGCTGCCAGTTGCCGTAAACGCTCGCGTATGGACTCGAATCGCACTCGTTTGTTCGAGGGTGACTCAATCGGCGTCGTATCGCGATCCGAAATTGCGGATAATGCCGCCACAATCCCCTGATACTCATGGTAAGCAGCGGAATTTTCATCCAGCAGATATTTCAATCTGTCGATCCGCTGCTGTAAAACAGACCGGTAGGTTCGCGGAGCCAGTGGAAATGACGATTCGAAATACTCAATGGAGAATTTCCCGTCGCGAAAATCAAGTTTGAATTCACTACTGTCGAGCGCCTCACCAAACGGGCGTCCAAGTATCGGCAAAAGAATCTTGTTGTCCAGATTTCGCGAAGGAGGATGCCAATCTATATCGAAGTAAGAAGAAAACGCCGAGTCCGGGCCATTTTCCAACACGTCCATCCACCAGGGATTCTCGCTGCTAGCGGCCATATGGTTCGGCACGATATCCAGCAGCAATCCCATGCCACGTTTTTCCAACTCACTGACGAAAACCTCAAAATCTTTTTCGCTCCCTAAATCCGGATCAAGTCGATTGGGGTCGGTAACGTCATAGCCGTGACCGCTTCCGCGGCGGCTGGTCAGAATCGGCGAAGCATAAATTTCAGTAATCCCGAGTTCCCGCAAATAGTCGAGAATTCGAGTCACGTCGTTAAACGTAAAATTCTTATTGAACTGCAACCGATAAGTCGCCAGAGGAATGCGCGTAGAAACCATGATGTTAAGCGCCCAAAATACGCAGTCCTTCACGCAATGCGGTCAGTTCCTTCATCCAGGTAGAGGCTTCAGGATCGTTATTCTCAGCTGCCAACCGGCGTTCCTCAATGGCTTTCATCAGAGGCGCATAAGAAATGTTTTGCACTTCCCATAGCGTCACGGGAAACGGCAAAGTCTGTGCCAGCTCCAATTGCTTTCGAAAGCGTTGCACAATTTCCATATCATCGGGATGTTCCGCGAAGCGCGCCGCCTGTTCTTCAAGCCGCTTGCGGATGGCGAATTCCAGCGTGGTGGTATCCAAAGGTACTCTGCTGGTCGCTGCTTCTTTCAGATAGCTTTGTATATTGTCTGCGTCCAGATCAGGGCGTTCGAAGGCTTGCCGCAGTTGGCTATTAATTGCGACGTCCGCGGCGGCTTTGAAGGCAGCGGGAACTGGAATGTTCAGCGAATTCAGAAAACGTATCAAAGGCGCCTGATTTTCATAAATATTTCGATACGCTGCGGCCGCGGAGGTCAGCGAATCGTTCAGAATCAAGCCCACAATTTTTCTCTGTTCGTCGCGGAACAGCGAACTCAGCGAGTACGAATGTTCACTGAACTCTTCATCGAGTATGCGTATGACCGCTGCGGTATCCGCTTTGGAAAAACACTCAATCAGTCTGGCTTTCAATTCTTCGTAGCGTTCCGGTCCATTGGAATGACGCACGCCACCGGTAACGTTGTGGTCTCCCAGGTGCAATACACCGAAGCTCATCGATGCGGATTCACGCGTGATTTCGGAACTGAAGCGCGCCCGCCCCGTTGCTAACCGCAGTTTCCCTTCGGCCTCGAGCGAATATTGCTCCCTGTCCACGTCATAGCAATAGATGCCGGTCTTCTCTCCGTAATTTTCAAACAGCGAACTGATGGCGTAATGGCCTGCAAGCTTTTCGATGTCTACTGACGCAGGCTTTACCCACTTTTCGTAAATTTGCGCGCCGTCGCCGTGTTCCGGCAAGTTGCTCTTCGCTTGGCGTAAATGTTCCAGAAACTGCGATTCGATTTCGCCGCCTAGAAATGCCTTGGCCAATTCCACCACGCGCCCGGCGTAATGAATTACCTGCACGGTTTCCAGTCCGGAAAGCTCATCAAAGAACCAGCCGCAACTGGTGTACATCAGCATGGCGTGCCGTTGCATCTCCAGCAGCTTTAAAGTCGCAACTTGTTCTTCGGGATTCAGCGGGTGAGTCGCGTGTTTGCTGAAAAACGCGTCGACACTGGCGTCCGAGCGATTGAGGATTACCTGAATGTATTCATCCCTGGCGTCCCACGGATTCCTCAACAGCGGCGCAGCTTTCTGTTCAAACACCGGATTCACTGTATCGCGCAACCAGTCCAGCGCCGCGCGCAAGGGCGCGCGCCATTCCTGATTCCAGCCCGCGTGGCCTCCCGAATTGCAGCCACAATTCGAACGCCAGCGCTCCACTCCATGCACGCAGCTCCACGAACTGTTCTCCACGATTTCCACAAAGTGGTCGGCCGGATAGCGCTCCAGAAACTGCCCATAATTGGTGAGCTCCGCCAGCTTTTCATTTTCGATGCGTTGCAGCGCGTAAGTCAGCGCCATTTCGCCAAAGCGATGATGGTGACCATAACTTTCCCCATCCGTCGCGATGTGCGAAAGCTGCGGCCAAGTTCGAGCGTCGGAAAAGCCGCTGATCAAACGATCCGCGAACCGTTTGCCGTCATTCAGCAAGCCTTCAAAGGCCACTCCTTGGGATATAGGCCCGTCGTAGAAAAAAACACTGATCGTTTTTTTCGAAGGTAAGTTGACGAGATAAGCTCGGCTGGGATCAATGCGGTCGCCGCTGACGTCTTTCCAGCTTCGCCCGCCTTTGCGTCGCACACGTTTCGCCTGGCGCGGCGCCATGATGGTGTACAAAATTCCGTTTTCCGCCAGCACTTCCAGAGTCTCCGTGTTCGCCGCCGTTTCCGGCAGCCACATACCCTCCGGGCGGCGCTTGAAGCGATGCTCAAAATCCGCGATGCCCCACTTAACCTGCGTAACTTTGTCGCGCCGGTTCGCGAGGGGCAGAATCATGTGGTTATAAGCTTGCGCGACCCCTGAGCCATGCCCTCCGAATTTGTGCGAACTCAGTTTGTCGGCTTCCTGCAACGCTGCATACACCCGCGGCGCTTTGTCTTCCAGCCAGGAAAGTAGCGTTGGGCCAAAATTAAAGCTCATCATTCCATAGTTGTTTACCAGCTTGATGATGCGTTGTTCGTTGTCGAGAATGCGCGAGGTAGCATTGGGCGCATAGCATTCCGCGGTGATGCGTTCATTCCAGTCATGGTATGGATAAGCGGAGTCCTGCAACTCAATCGCTTCGAGTGAAGGATTCTCTCTGGGCGGCTGATAGAAATGACCGTGAACACAGACGTATCGCATGATTACCCCGTAATTGAATTCACTCGTTCGAGTACCACGAACGACTGTGCGGACAGCGTAAGAGGATCCCCCGCCTTTATTTCCTTAGCTAAAGAATTTCCCGGTCCGCGCCATTTTTGATCTGCGGAATTGACGCGCAAAGACCAGCGACCAGCCCGCAAAGATAGATCATCAACGGTATGTTCGCCTTTTCCAAACTCGTAAATAACCGCCAGCATCTTTGAAGCGCAATACCCCGCGACCATGGTTATCGCGCTTCCATTCTCAAAAATTTCCAATTTGCTTGATCCGGCCAAAGAGTATTCGCGTCTGATTGCGAGTAACTCCCGGTAAACGGCTTGCAACGTTTGGTGCGGCTCTTTATTTTTTAAACTGTGATCGAGTTTTGAATTCCTGAACGTTGTCTCATCTTGCGGGTCTGGAACTTTTCCTTCCCACGCGAATGCCGCAAATTCTTCCTGGCGCCCCTTGCGCACCGCTTCAATCAACGCTTGATCGCCATGGCTTGTGAAGTATTGAAAAGGCGCTATCTCACCATACTCCTCGCCCATAAATAAAAGCGGAATGAATGGCGCAAGCACCGTTACGCCTGCGGCCAGCTTCACGGCTTCAAAATTGACCAACTCGCTGAGCCGCTCGCCCCTGGCGCGATTGCCGATTTGATCGTGATTCTGGATGCCAACCACAAACTTGGAACGCGCCAGACCGGCCGGAGAATTGCCGTGTCTTCGCCGCCTGAAGTTCGAATACTGTCCAGCGTAAAACCAGCCATTTCGCATGGTGACGGCCAGGTGATGCACATCGCCGAAGTCGGAATAATATCCAGCGCGTTCGCCGGTGAGCAGAGAATGGAGCGAATGGTGAAAATCATCGCTCCATTGCGAGGCTAAATCGTACCCGCCTTGCGCCGGCGGCCGGAGCAGACGCGAGTCGTTCAAATCGCTTTCCGCGATCAGATAAAGTTTCCGGTTTAAGCGTTCTCCCAGGGCCTTCACAGATTGTTGCAGTTCCGCAAGAAAGTGCGTGGCCCCGAAATCAAAAATTCCATGCACGGCGTCGAGCCGCAACAAATCAATGTGATACATCTCCAGCCAGTGCAGCGCATTCTCAATGAAGAAATGCCTGACCGGGTCGCTGTCCGGCCCATCATAATTAATCGCCTTTCCCCACGGAGTCTGATACTTGTCCGTGAAGTACGGCCCGTACGCGTTGAAGTAGTTGCCTTCCGGCCCGAGGTGGTTATAAACGACGTCCAGAGCAACAGCCAAACCATGCGCATGCGCCGCATCCACTAATTTTTGAAGACCGCTCGGACCGCCGTAGGAATTTTGTGGTGCAAACGGCTGCACCCCGTCATAGCCCCAATTGCGGCTACCGGGGAATTGCGCCACCGGCATCAATTCAATCGTCGTAATCCCCAGCTCACGCAGAGCGGCCAAATGGGGAATCAGGGCTTCAAACGTGCCTTCCGGCGTGTACGTGCCGACATGCAGTTCATAAATTACGCTGCGGTCTAGTTCGAATCCATGCCAGGACGAGTCCGTCCAGTGGAAATCTTTCAAGTCAATGATTTGCGACGGCCCATGAACGCCCTCGGGCTGAAAGTGCGAAGCAGGGTCCGGAAACTCGCTCCCGTTCTCCAAGCGATAAAAATACCGGGCATCAGGCTCTAATTCCTTGATCGTAGTTTCAAAATACCCCGAATCACCTTTTTGCATTGGCACTACACGATCGCTGTCGCCCACAATGTGAACGCTCAAATCCTTGGCAGCGGGCGCCCAGACGACAAACCTCCAGCCCTGTCCAGGAAGAGGAGTAGCGCCTAGCGGGGGGATAGAATCCGAGTCACCCATAAAGTTGAAGCCACTGTTTAAGTGTGAATCGCAGGTTGAATGTTTGCGGCCGGCCTTTGCCGCAGGCGCCTGCAAAAAAACGAGGAGCAGGTGGCCACGGGTTCCTCGTCGGTCACCTGCTCACAAGACTCAAAGTTCGCCAAAAAAGCATACGTGTTATCGCCCTAGGAAGACATAGGGTCTTCCCTGTAACCTGACTCCGCTATTCGTTGAATTCAGAATGAAGGGCGCTTGTGCGATGAAAAAAATATCGGACGCCTGCCACAGACCATCTAAAATGAATAATGGAGTTCTGGGCGGCTTCATGAGCACACGAATCCCCGCAGCCATAACAGCGCTTCTTTGCATCTTGAGCCCTGCGGTCAACGCCTATGATAAACAACTCGACGCGCACGCCATCCACGAAGCGTATATTCTCGGGCAGCGCAACGACAAATCAACCGGCGACTTCCTCGCTCCCTGTCTGACCCAAATTACCGAGCCGCAAAACGATGTGCACATCGCCGAGATCGAACTTCTTACTCCGTACGCTCAAATCGTCGATGAATCCCGCCGAAAGGCGTCTGACGGGTACACCGAGCCGCAAGCCATCCAAGATTACAAAGCACACGGAAACACGGTGAAAGTGAATGTGACCCTGATGCTACCCTCGGCCTACCCGAAAACCGCCGAGTCCAAGGAGGTTCCAACTCCAGCGCCCGCCACCGGCTCAGAAAAAAGTGCCATACGCCCCGAGAATTTCTGGCAAAACTTCCAGTTCAACTTGAAGCAAAACGGCAAGACCATTCCATCTCGCGGCATCAGCAATCAGCCCATTTATTCGACGGCCACCAACAATGCTCCCGCGGTGCTGACCGGGGAAAACGTGTGGCTGGAATATGATGTCAAGGATGTCGCTTCCGACCTGACCACCGTGGAAGTAGTGACGCCACAAGGCAAGGTCATTAAAGCCACCTTCGACCTCAAGAAACTGCGCTAGGAACCCCGGCAATCATCGCCGCTTTCCGTGTGGTGACCTGTTCCATTGGCCAGGTATCCGTTAGGGCATCCGGCTAAGCCTCTGCATCCCGGGCCGCCTAACGACTTGACTATGCAAGATTTACTTTTTTCCTCCCAAAATTCCTATGCCCCAAAGAACAGGTACACCGTAAGTATAACAAGCATATGAAATAAACCTTTGGACCAGCATTTGCATTTAGGCCATATACCCGGACGCGTGACGTAGGAGGTTTCTGTGAAAGTCTTTTTGGCAATCGCGCTTCTCGCAGCTCTTCTTTCGGCGGTTATCCTCGGAATTGGAACCCATGCCATGGCCACCGTAGCCCGCAGCTTTTGCATCATCTCAACCGCAATTTTCGCCTGCGCCGCTACGCTAGGCCTGGCCACTCGCTCCAGGATCTGACTTTTCACACAGACTGTAAGGATTTGCCAGTATTGCTCGCATTGCCGCCCACGGGATACGATTAGCCCCGTTGGCGTGATTGTCTCCGTCCGGCCCTGCTGATATGATCGTCCCGGCAAGTCTCTCACCGCGTCGCTTTAATCAATTGCCGACACAAATTCTGGCGGTATCTTAAAAATGCCCACCATGGCCGACCCTGCAGGCCAGAAGTTTCATCGGGCTTGGGGCACTCGCCTCCAGTCCCTGAAAAACATTCCTCCAGTTTTGAAAATAATTTGGGACTCGAGCCCCGCGGTCGTCACCTGGGGTTTAGTCCTTCGCGCCATCGTGGCCCTATCCCCGCTGGCTCTATTAGCTGTCGGACGATTGATCATCAAGGCGGTCGACGTAGCCTCCGGCACTCCGCTGCGGCCCCATTTTTGGTGGTTGGTGGGTCTAGAGTTTGGTTTGGCTTGCCTTGCGTCCATATTGAACCGCGGCGTGGATTACTGCGACACCCTGCTGGCCGACAAATTCATCCGCCACATCAGCGTGCGCATCATGTATCACGCTTCGCGTCTGGATCTGGCGTCCTACGAAGACCCGCTGTTTCACGACAAACTCGAGCGCGCTCGGGTGCAAGCTACTGATCGTCTCGGGATGGTTCAACAGTTAGGGCGGCTCGTCCAACAGGTCATCACCACCGTGTCCTTGGCCGCCAGCATCCTGTTCTTCTCGCCATGGCTTTTAGTGGTATTGATCGCCTGTGTGATTCCGGCTTTTCTCGGGGAAAGTCATTTTGCCTTTCTCGGATACGCGCAGGCCTTCCGTCAGACACCCGTAAAACGCCAGATCGATTACCTGCGATTCCTGGGCGCCAGCAAGGACAGCGCGAAAGAACTAAAGCTATTCGGCTTGAGCAAATACCTTACCGACAGATTTCAAAAGCTGTCTGACGACATTTTTGTGCAAAATGTCTCGCTTGCGAAACGCCGTCTATTGGCTAGCTCGCTGCTCTCGCTGCTTACCACCATGGGGTATTACGGCGCGTACGCATACGTCATTCTGGAAACGGTACGGGGTGAGATGACCGTCGCCACGCTAGTTTTCCTGACTGGCGCGATCGCTGGAGCCAGCGCAAATCTTCAGATGATTTTTTCAACGTTCTCCAGCATCGCCGACCAGTCGCTATTCTTGACTGATCTGCTCCAATTTTTCGCCGTTCGTCCCACCGTGTTCTCCAAGCCGAACGCTATGAAAACGCCGCGACCCATTGAACAGGGCATTGAATTTCGCGATGTCACTTTCTCTTATCCAGGCAGTGACCGCCCCATTCTTCATAATTTGAATCTGTTTCTGAAACCTGACGAACGCATAGCGCTGATTGGCGAGAATGGCGAAGGCAAAACCACCATCGTCAAGCTCCTGACCCGCCTTTACGATCCAACCGCAGGGCAGATTCTTCTCGATGGCATCGATCTGCGCGAGTACGATCTGGAGGATTACGCCAGTAACATCGCCGTAATTTTCCAGGATTTTATGCGCTACGACATGACCGCCTGGGAAAACATCGCCGTCGGCCAGATTGGCGCGCGCGAACACCTGGAGCGGGTAGAATTGGCTGCAAAAAAAAGCCTCGCCGAAGGGGTCATAAAAAAATTGCCCAACGGCTACGACCAAATGTTAGGCCGGCGTTTTGAAACCGGAGTTGATTTGTCAGGCGGCGAATGGCAAAAAGTCGCCCTGGCACGCGCCTATTTGCGAGACGCGCAAATCCTCGTACTCGATGAACCCACCGCGGCACTTGATGCGCGTTCTGAGCACGAAGTCTTTGAGAGGTTTGCCGAGCTCACCAAGGGTAAAATGGCGCTGCTGATCTCTCACCGTTTTTCCACGGTGAAGATGGCCGATCGCATCATCGTTTTGGAGAAAGGTGTCATTGCGGAACAAGGGCGGCACGAACAGTTGATGGCTCATGGTGGCCGGTACGCCGAAATGTTTGAGCTGCAGGCCTCCAGCTACCGTTAGCGAACGAATGTAGATACCATGCCCGTACAAAGATGCTCGTAGTAAAGATGCCCGTAAGATGACTGTACAAGATGGCTGACGATCCTATCGGAAGATTAGAGACCGACGAGTCCCCCGCGATTCCTCCAGCCTGGAGTGAACCCTCGGATCGTCAAGCGGATGGTAATGCCCCGCAAACCGACGTTACATGTTTGCGCGACGAGGCCAGAGCACAAGCCAAAACTTGGATTGTCAGCGCACGCAGATCCTTCAGTCCTCCCCTCGAGAGCCGGCGGCAAGCCGCTTCCCGTACCGTGTTAAGCATCAGGAGAAGCGCCGCAGCGGGACGCGGCGTTCCAGCAGTGGCCAGCCAACTGGTCGTCAATAACCAGCGCCTGCTGAGATCGGCTTCACTCGATATCCGCTCGTCGCTACGTTCCAAGGCAACGTTTCCCCAAGTCCGCACCGGTGGCCCGCATCCGGAAGAAATTCCCAGGGCCTATTTGGCTGCCAAGGCCTACCTCACCGCTTCGCATTTTACTTACGACGAGCCATCCTTCATTGAATTCATGGAAGCTGCTCAGGAAAGCGCCTATTTCGAAGTGGCAGAAATTTGGCGGCTCAAACAGCTGCTGCAGCTTGTATTAATCGAGCGTTTCGCCGAGCTAACCCCCGAGGTTTCGCGCGCTGCTGGAGCACGAAATGCTCAGGATCCACAGGCGCACCGTCACGCAGCTGAGTTTTCTTCATTGATCGATAGCATTCGAAAGCTCAGCGATGCTGATTTCAAGGCCGTTTTCCTCGCGCTTAGTAAAACGGAAGCTATCCTCCGCGGTGATCCGGCCAAAGCCTATCCCTGCATGGACCTTGATAGCCGCGGAAGTTATCACGCTGCCATTCAGGAATTTGTTCGCGGTTCGAAAGCCGACGAATTCACCATCGCTCAGTTGGCTGTGGATCTTGCCGCGCAGGCCAGAACGCAATTTCGCTCCATTCCCGTCACTCGGGATCGCCGTGGTCATGTGGGCTACTACCTGGTGGATCGCGGACGCCAAGCCTTGCAAAAGAGAATCGAATACCGCGCTCGCGGGTTTAAACAAGTCACCGAGACGTTCCACGACGCTCCGGAACTCCTTTACTTCATCAGCCTGGAAGTCCTGATCATCGCCATTATGGCTTTTGTTGTCAGCGGCATTCGCGGCGGCGTTCCTTTAATCGCTGCAACGTTGCTTCTACTGTTCCCCGCAAGTGAAGCGGCTCTGGAAATTATCAATCAGCTGGTAACGTTCCTGATTCCCGCGCAAGCCTTGCCCAAACTCGATTTCTCCAAAGGCATTCCCGAAGATTGCGTCACCATGGTCGCCATCCCTACGTTGTTGATCAACGAAGAGCAAATCTGCGACCTGGTTCGCACCCTCGAGATTCGCTACGTTGGCAATCGCGACCCGCATTTGTTTTTCGCCTTGCTCACCGATCCGCCCGATTCTCGCGAACGATTTGATGACAAAGACCGTCACGTCGCCCTATGTTCGCGCTTGATCGAAGACCTCAATCAAAAGTACAGCGACACCGGCGTCCGGCCTTTTTACCATTTCCACCGCCACCGCGTTTTCAACGAAGTGGAAAATACCTGGATGGGCTGGGAGCGCAAGCGCGGAAAGCTGCTCGACTTTAACGAGCTGCTGCGCGGCGAGACCGATAAGTTCCCGGTGAAGATTGGTGACCTTTCCGTTCTGACCAGCGTGCGCTATGTCATCACTCTCGACTCGGACACGCAACTGCCACGCGACACCGCTCATCGCCTGGTCGGCGCCGCGGCTCACCCGCTGAATCGTGCGGAAATTAATCCCGCAACCAATACCGTCCAGCAGGGGTACGGCGTGCTCCAGCCACGCGTGGGCATCAGCGTGCATTCCGCCAACCGCTCGCGCCTGGCGTATATCTACTCCGGCCAAACCGGGTTGGACGTCTACACCCGCGCGGTTTCCGATGTTTACCAGGATTTATTTGGCGAGGGCATTTTCACCGGAAAAGGAATTTACGATGTCGACGTTTTCCGGAAAGTATTGGGACAACGTTTTCCTTCCAACGCCATCTTGAGCCACGACTTGATCGAGGGCTCTTATGCGCGAACTGCTTTGCTGTCGGATGTGGAGATCATCGATGATTATCCCTCGCATTTCCGCGCGCACAGCCGCCGCAAACATCGCTGGATTCGTGGTGACTGGCAGATTCTGCGCTGGTTGTTACCTCGCGTGCCGGACGCCGAGGGAAACCTCATAAAGAACCCGTTAAAATTCGTAGCGCGCTGGAAGATCCTCGACAATTTGCGGCGCAGCGTCACCGAGTTTGCCACCTTCGTCTTGCTGCTGGCTTCCTGGTTCTTTTTGCCGGGACCCGCTTCTTATTGGACGGCCGCAACCGTAGCGCTGGTGCTCATCCCACGTTATACGCAGCTGATCTTCTCCCTGCTCAGGCTGGAGAACACCGGCGACACCTTCGCGCACGTGAAACAGATTTTCGGGGACTTTATCGCCGGCCAAGTCAACGTTCTTATCTTTTTTACTTTTCTGGCGCACCAAACACTTGTCACAATGGACGCCATTTTTCGCACCGTGGTGCGCCTGACCATTACTCGCCGTAATCTCCTAGAGTGGGAAACCGCCGCGCAATCCGAAATGGAGACCAAACGAAAAACTCCCGTCGATGTGTATCTCGATTGGACTCCCGCCGTTACCCTAATTATTGGCGGACTGCTCGCGGCCTTCCGCCCGCACGCCCTTTTGGCGGCGTCGCCGATCCTGGCATTATGGCTATTTTCCAAGCCCATCGCGCGGTGGCTGGACCGGCCGTTGGCTTCCGGACGCAGCGAAATCACCACCGATGACGAGAATTTCCTGCGCAAAGTCGCGCTAAAAACCTGGCGTTATTTCCGTACATTTTCTTCTCGGGAAGATCAATTCCTCATTCCTGATAATGTGCAGGGCCCAAATTACGAAATAGCTCATCGAATTTCTCCAACCAATCTTGGACTCCAGCTGAATTCTCAGTACGCCGCATACGATTTGGGATTTATCACCTTGCAGCGTTTCCTCGATGAAGCCAACAGAACTTTCGCTCACGCAAAAGGATTGCCCAGGTTCAACGGACACTTTCTAAACTGGTATGACACGAGAGATTCGACTGCATTGCCGCCTTTCTTTGTTTCCAGTGTGGACAGCGGCAATCTCGTATGTTCCCTGGTGACCTTGAAACAGGGCTGCCACGCAGCTGTGACTCAGCCACTTCTGTCGGAGTCGTTATTTCGCAGCCTGCGGGAATATCTGGTCATGGCGGTCGACGAGTTGTCTGCTGCCAAAGGTCGCGAGGAATCGATCGCAGCCATTGAAAAACTTCGGGCCGAAGTAACACCTTTGCGCGACGACCTGTCGCGATGGATTGAAGCGTTACCCAGGTTGCAGCAGTTTCTGCAAAGCATCGTCGATCAGACCATATCCGCCACACCCGACGGTGAGCACACCAAGTCTTGGTGGCTGCAAGAGGCCAGTGCTCGCTTTTTCGACGTGCGCGAGCAGCTTGAGACGTTGGTTCCATGGCTGCTCCCCGAATTTGCCTTGCTGAGAACATATTTCGATGACATGGTCGTGCCTAAAGTAATTGGAAACCTGAATCTTGAGCAGCTGCCTGGTTATGCGCAAAGGTTATCCACCAGATTGGAACAATCACTCGTCTTGAATCCTGGAGACGACGCCAAGCACGAGAAAATCAAAGCCTTGCAGCACGCTGTTCAACAATGCAGCATTCGCGCGACCACCCTTCGCGAAGAATTGCTTTTGCTTGCTCGCCAGGCGGAAGAAATGGCCAAGCAAATGGACTTCCGTTTGCTCTACGACGCCGGACGCAATTTGCTTTCCGTGGGTTATGACGTCGACAAAAAGCAGTTGCTGGCCAGTTGCTACGATCTCTTGGCTTCCGAATCGCGCAGCGCGGTATTCATCGCCATCGCCAAAGGTGACATTCCACAAACCAGTTGGTTCCGCCTGGGCAGAGGACACACGCAATATTCGGGTCGCAAAATTTTGCTGTCCTGGACGGGCACGATGTTTGAGTATCTGATGCCGACCATATGGATGAGGACGTATCCGGCCACATTATTGGAAAACAGCATGCGCGGCGCAGTTGTGAGCCAAAGAAAATTCGTTGAGCCGTTGAATATTCCCTGGGGAATCTCGGAAGGCGCCTGCAGCGCAAAAAATGATTCCGGTCACTATCATTATCATGCTTACGGTGTCCCGCCTCTGGCGCTGAAGGTAGAAGTAGAAGATCGCACGGTCATAACTCCATATGCTGCCGTTCTGGCGCTCAGCGTCGATCCCGCTGCGGCCGTGAAAGATTTGCGAAAGATGGAAGCTTCGGGATGGCTCGGGCCATTCGGATTTTACGAATCGGCGGATTTTAAAGAGACTGCCGCAGCCAACACGCATTCCCCCGAACTGGTTTATTGTTGGATGGCCCATCATCAAGGCATGATTCTATTGTCGATTGGCAATCTCTTGTCTGAATCGGTTTTTCAGCGCCTTTTCCATGAAGAGGTCATCGTTGCGGCTACCGAAAGGTTGTTGCACGAGCGCGTACCTTTGACCTTCGAGATCCAGAAAGAAAATCAGGCCGCCGCGTAACTCGCTTTGAGGGCGATGTCCCAGATTGGGCCTGCTCTTGTCAATTTGGACCTCTGCAGATGGTCTCGCCGGTCGACTCAGAACCAAGCCACTGCTTCTGTTCGACTTACATTTCGGCCTTTCATGGCCCCGCGCGTGCCTTACCTATCATTCTGGCCCCATGCCATCGTTTTTATCTGCATCGGCGGGTTTGTCGCTAAAGCTATGTCAGCGAGGGGGCAAATGAAGTGAATGTCGGTACGTCGTCGGTTCTCAATATAACGGACCTGCTCAACCGCGTGGACAATGACCGCGAATTGGTCAGCGAGCTTTTTTTAATATTCAAATCGGTCTTTCCCTCTCATCTCCAGCGTTTAAGCGATGCCGTTGCGAAGGAACTGCCCAAGCAAGTCGAAGCCGAGAGCCACACCCTGAAAGGCATGCTGCTCAACTTATCTGCCGTGCGTGCCGCCGCCATAGCCGCCGAGTTAGAGAACCTGGGGCGCGAAAAAAAAATCGCCGATATGAGCGAAGCCCTTACTGAATTTCAGAGCGAAGTTGAAACGCTTTTGTTGCAGATGGAATCCGTCGAGTTTCAAACATGAAAATTCTCATCGCCGATGACGACCCGATTTCCCGGCGATTGTTGGAAAAAACCCTACAGCGGGCAGGGTACGACGTCGTAGCCGTGCAAAATGGCCTAGCCGCCGCCGAACACCTGTGTAAGCAGGATGGCCCGCGACTCGCGCTCCTCGATTGGGAAATGCCCGAATTAGACGGCCCGGCGGTTTGCCGCGAGGTTCGCAAGAAAAAAGATTTGGGTTACGTGTATATGATTTTGCTGACCTCCAAGGGATTAAAAACAGACATCGTAACCGGCCTGGGTTCCGGAGCCGACGATTACTTGACCAAGCCGTTTGACAGCGGTGAACTAAAAGCCCGGCTCCGAACCGGTCAACGCATTCTTCACCTCGAAGGCCGACTCGTCGAAGCCCGCGAAAACATGCGCTTTAAAGCCACGCACGACGCGCTAACCTCGCTCTTCAATCGCGGCGTCATTATGGAACTGCTGGGCCGCGAAATTTCGCGTTCGCGACGGGGGCGCGTCCCCACCGCGATTTTGCTTTGTGATGTGGATCACTTTAAGGCCATCAACGACAGCCACGGCCATCTCATCGGCGACGAAGTATTACAGGAGGCCGCCAGGCGCCTTCTTTTATCGGTGCGTTCTTATGATTACGTCGGACGATATGGTGGTGAAGAGTTCCTAATCATTCTGAATAATTGCGATCCCGTTTCTGCTCCGCGCCGCGCGGAGGAAATACGCAGGTCCTTATCGGACACACCGGTACAAACCAGCATCGGACCGCTGTCGGTAACCATGAGTATGGGTGTGCATCAGACCGAAAATTGGGGCGTGCGATCGGTCGAAGAACTCTTACACCAGGTGGACTCGGCTATGTATGCAGCCAAGGCCGCAGGCCGGAATCGCATCAGCTTCACCAAGCCTGAGAATTCCACGTCGGACACAGACCACGCAGTGCCTACTGAAACGGAACAACTCTTGCGCTAAATCGAACATCTCTCGCTCCCCGACTTGCTGCGCGATTTCAGACGCCTTTAACTTTCCCACCGGCCGCCAATTGAGACATCATTTGCCGCATCGCAGCGGTGGACCCTGGAGACCTCTTCTCGCGCCACGCTTCCAGCCGCTTGCAGGCATCCTCGATATTCGCGAAAAGATGAGGGTTCTTGAATGCCGAACGCCAGGTAGGAACCACCGCACGCATGCGATCCCACACCACCCACAGTTCACCATTGCTCTCAAAAAATAGTTCATCGTTGATCAACCCGCGATTCACAATGGAGGCCACCATGTCCCAGTAACTTATGACCATACGGATGTAAGTGTTCTCCTCACTGCTCTGGGGATATTTCTGCATCATGTCCTCGGGAGATTGAGGATGAAAATGTTCCACGAACCACGACCGTGCTTGGCGCAAACGCGGCTCGCGCCGAAGGTCATAAAGACGCAGCATCAAATTTACTTCCTCATAACTGATCTGACTCATACCATTCTCCTCACTGATTCGTAAGATCGCCGGCCTTTACTGGCTCCGGAGCTGGAATCGCTCCGGCGAACTCAAAGCGCTGGACGATCGAAACCGGAATACCCTGACGCTGAAGTTCCACATGAATGCGGCGCCGCAACTCACGGGAAATCTCATCCTGGTGATTTGGCAGCGTACGCACCTGCAATCTCACGGTTGTGGCGTTGCGATCAAAGCTCTGAACACCCAGTATTCGCGGCCCGTCTACTAATGTCTTAGACCACGCCGGGTCAGCGCGCAGCTCCGCGGCCGCCGACTCCAGTGAACGCAAAGTTTGTTCCAACGGAGCGTCCGGCGAAAGCGAAATATCCACGAAGGCTTGCGACCAATCCCGGCTCAGATTGCTTACCGTGCGGATGTCTCCATTGGCGATCGTGACCAGTGCGCCCCGCGCGTCTCGCACTACCGTTCGCCGTAGCGTGACATGTTCGACGCGGCCAATCGTATCCGCCACTTGGATCGTATCCCCCACTATGTATTGATCTTCCAGCACGATGTAAAAACCGGTGATGATATCGCGAACCAGGTTCTGCGCGCCAAAACCTATCGCCAGGCTGGCCAGCCCGGCAAGTGTCGCAATCGGCGTCACGTTAATGCCGAACTCCGGCAATGCCGTGAGCAGCGCTATGCCCCAAACGATCTTGGTTCCCGCGCTGAACAGTAAACCCGCCAACGTGCGCGTTTGTTGTTCCCGCGCCTGCGCTGCACGCGTCTGGGAGGCTGCTCGCTTGATGACCAGATTCGTAACCACGCGCAACAGGCGGTTCAGTATCAGCGCAATCGCGATTATGCCTAGCACGTGCAGGCCGTTTCGCAGCGTGAATTCAGACCAGTGCGTGAAAGTCGAGGTATTGGGCATTAAACTTTACAGGAGGGCGAGTATAACATTGGAACTGTGGGCAGTCCGTACGCGCAGGCGCTTTGCCAGCGTGCAAGTCCATTTACAAATCCATAGTAAAGGAGGCTCGGGATGATTGCAGCCGGCCAGGAGCGCCGTAAATTCTTACGCCGATTTTGCGGGCTGAGTCTCACCTTCGCTCCCATGATTTTCCTGCAGGGGAAGCCACACGCGCAACAGGATCCCAGACCCCTCAACAATGCTGACGGAAAGCCGGAAGAGGAGAGCACTTCTTTTCCACCGGGAGCGCGTAAAGCCGCATTAGAAGAAAACGAAAAGAACATCAAGAAAAAAGTCGAGAGATTATTCCAGTTGGCCACCGAACTGAAGGATGAAGTGGATAAAACCGATTCGGCGAAAGTGCTGTCTGTCGCAATGCTCAAAAAGGCCGAAGAGATAGAGAGACTCGCCAAAGACATCAAGAGCCGAGCCAAGGGCTGACGGCAACTCAGGCTAGCTCATTTCGCCTGCTCCGTTACGGCCTTCATGACGTAGCTCGACCATAACTCAGCCTGATACAATCTTCTTAACCGCTGCGCGCCCGTAGCTCAGATGGATAGAGCGTCAGCCTCCGAAGCTGAAGGTCGTGAGTTCGACCCTCACCGGGCGCGCCACTTCATGCAGCATCTCCACCCATTTGTTTCCTGTGCTGATTGAAATATCAGGCCGGACTACGCGGTCCGCTTCGTCGCGCTACGATCGGGGAAATAAGTCTGCTTCTTTGCAAGGGCGTCCACGGCGTCTAGCAGGGTTGCCCGCGCATCAGTCTTGCTCACGAATCCCTGGACGCCTGCCAATTTAGCTTCGTGAACGAGGTACACACCGTCATGCATGGAGAAAAATAGGATCGGCACATCCGGCAGGAACGTTCTGATCTCTTTGGCGGAGTTGATGCCGTCCAATACCGGCATGGTCACATCCAGAATGATCAAATCGGGTTTGAGTTCCCTTGCTTTCGCTATGGCTTCCATCCCGTCTGAGGCCTCTCCGCAGATTTCGATATTGGGTCGGGAGGAAAGAATCGCGGTGACGCCTACCCTAACCGATTCGTGATCATCGACCAGCAGGCAACGCATGGAACGCTCCGCTCTGTATTTGACCTTGAGGTAGTCAGCTTTAGGCATTGTCGCCTGCTTGGGAATACCACGAACACCGTAGGAGTTTGCCTCTCCTTGGTGCTCTTCCGGGCAAGCAGACCACGTCACTATACTCCATCTTCACGGCAAAATTCCTGCCGGCCCGGCTCCGCAAGCTAGCCTGTCAGTCGGCGACGCACGCAAGAACTGAAAAGCGTTCCAACCACGCCTCATTCAGAGCAACACTCCCTCCGTTACGCTGCCTGGCCCTTAATTCTTTGTTGAAAAGCAGTTCAGGGCTTCTGATGCTCTCTCCTTACGGCCGCATTTACTGTTGGACATGCGACACTTTCCCGATTGGGACACTATGCGCTATGGCCAAGTTACGATAGCGTAAGCGGAGTGGCCGACCCTCTCAATGAGTTGGAAGCACTCAGAACGCAGATTGCTTCCCTGACTGCGCGCGTTTACCAGCTTGAGCTGGCGCGTGAATTGCCTTCCCAGACTGTTTCCGCCTCCGTTCCGCCGCCCTTAAAGCCGTCAACTACTCCGGAAACCTCTGCCTCTACAACTCATGAACACAAATTCCAGCCCAGCGCTGCGTCACCGGCCTTCCCCACGCCACCGCGAGCGCCCAACCCTCTCTCCGTTCCTCGCGCTCAAGAGGGCGATCTGGAAAAAAAGATCGGACAATATTGGCTGAACCGCATCGGTATCGCCGCGATGCTTATCGGCGTCTCGTATTTCCTTAAATACGCATTTGAAAATAACTGGATCGGCCCCGGCGGGCGAATCGGTATTGGGTTGCTATCTGGAATCGCGTTGATCTTGTGGAGCGAGCGTTTCCGCACGCACGGCCATGCTGCATTTTCCTACTCCTTGAAAGCCGTAGGTATTGGCACGCTGTATTTGTCTTTGTGGGGCGCGTTTCAGGTCTATCACCTGATTCCCGCAAGCGCAGCTTTCCTGGCGATGATCCTGGTTACCGCGTCAACCATCGCGCTGGCGTTGAGCCAAGACGCCGAGTTGCTCGCGACGTTTGCGATGGTCGGAGGCTTTGCCACGCCCGCGCTGCTTTCCACCGGCCAGAATCACGAAGCGGTACTCTTCTCCTACGTCGCTCTGCTGGACTTGGCCATTCTTGTGATGGCCGTCGTCAGACCTTGGCGGCGTTTGCTGTGGGGAAGTTTTGCTGGAACCCTCGTGTTATATCTCGGCTGGTACTCCAGCTACTACACCCGCGAGCAACGGCCACTGACGGTTTTTTTCGCCGCGCTTTTCGCAGCTATTTTCGCGGCAATTCCGTTGGCTACACGTTATGAACGTTCCACGCGATTTTCCGGCCCCAGCACCACTCTGACCCTACTGCCGCTCATGAATGCGGTGATATTTTTTCTGCAATTGTATGTCATGTATGAAAGTGAAACGGCCACGCTCACTTGGTTTGCGCTGGGCTTGGGCGCCATCTATTTGTGCATCAGCGCCATGTTTAAGAAACGCTTCCCAGGCGAAGACGTAAGCGTAATCAATTTATTGCACGTGGCCATCGCCATCGCATTCATCACCATTGCCATTCCACTAAAGCTCGAAGCCCATTGGATAACTATCAGCTGGCTGATCGAATCGGCTACGCTTTTGTGGATCAGCGTGCGCACCAAAACTAATTTCCTGCGTTATCTCGCGGTTGCAGCTCTCTCGTTGGGAATTTTCCGCTTGTTGGCGTTTGACAATTTGCAAGCCGACACGCTGATCTTCAATGCGCGATTTGCTACCTACGCTGTTGCCATTGCCGTTCTGACAGGCATCGCCACGCTCGGGAAGCAGCACGCCTCGGAAAGCGAACGCCCTTTTCTAAAGCTCGCTGTCATAGCCCTCAACCTGCTGACACTCATCGCTCTCACCCGCGAAGCTGCAGACTATTTTGATCGTCAAATGTTCGCGATTGGTAATCAGTGGCAATACTACCGCCAAATTTCGCTGGTGCGCGGATTCACCTATTCGGCGATTTGGCTCATCTACGGTGCCGCATTGATGGCCGTGGGTTTCCGCAATCGCAGTGCCTTCCTACGCTGGCAGGCGCTCATTCTAATTGCCTTCACTACCGCCAAAATCTTTCTTTATGACATGTCCCAGCTTGGCGGAAGCTACAGAATCCTGAGTTTCATAGCCCTCGGAGCGGTTTTGCTGGGAATATCTTTTATCTACCAACGCGACTGGCTGAAACTTTCTGCTGACTCATCGGATCCATCCGCTCCTGCCCGCCCCGCTAAGGAAATGCCGTGAGCAAATTATTTTTGGCAGGATTAGCCATAATACTTGCGATCAGCACTTCCCCTGCCTATTTCAAATATCGCCGGCAGATACAATCAACGAACTCCGCCGGACAGCATTACGCCGTCGTTGATGAGGTGATTTGGCGGCACGCCCGCCCGGACTTAAACGATTTGCGGATGTACGCTGCCGAAAAAGAAATTCCTTACAGAATGATGGTGGAGACTGGCGGTTCAGAAACCGAACAGAAACAATTCCGCGTGCTTCAGCCGGCGTCCATTGGCGGGAAAACTCAGTTTCTTCTGGACATGTCCGGCGTCGACGAATATGACCGCATCCATTTGACGCTGGCCACCAAAAACTTTGTTGCTCACGCCCGTGTGGAAGGTCAGGACGATCCCCATGGAACCAAGTGGGCTGTCCTCGGAACCACTACGCTTTACGACCTCTCGGATGAAAAGCTGGGCTCCAACAGCACGCTGCAAATTCCCTTGAGCGCTTTTAAATTTTTGAAGGTTACCGTGGACAGTGCCGTGAAACCCTCCGACGTAAAAAACGGCACGGCTGGAGCAACGCGTGCCCAGAAAGCCGTTTGGCGCGACGTCAATGGTCCTTCGAAGCTGGAACAGCGCGGAAAAGAAACGGTAATTACGTTTGATGTTCCCGCAAACACTCCCGTGGAGCGCCTCACGCTGGATATTGAGCCCACGCAATCAAACTTTTACCGCCAAATCGAAATTCGCGGCAGCAAAGATGAGTCCTACGGTACCCATCAGATAAGCCGCATTCACATGCTGCGCAATGGCCAAAAAGTGGACGTCGAGCGGGCTTCCATAGAACTTTGCGGGAATTGCCAGGGAACTCTAAAAGCCGTAATTCAAAATGGAGACGATCCGCCCTTAAAAATCAGCGGCGCACACTTGCAACAGTGGGAGCGGCGAATTTATTTTGATTCCGATGCAGGTGAGCGGCCCTGGGTCTATTACGGCGACGAAAAACTTGGTGCACCCGAGTACGACTACGCCAAGTTATTTCAAAAGGATGCCCGCGTTGAGCCGGTCGCGTTAGACTCGGAAGTGAACAACGCC